>Ga0268283_1000356_pt1 | contig 34322 bp, 28 predicted proteins | sample saktaG_13_FD_190140 | JGI IMG/M metagenome (GOLD analysis project Ga0268283, IMG submission 190140) | Saline water microbial communities from Sakinaw Lake, British Columbia, Canada - sak_2013_06_06_36m | ecosystem: Environmental > Aquatic > Non-marine Saline and Alkaline > Saline ...
TCTTTAAGATTTACATTCATTTTAACATGTTCAGGTGATCCGAAAGGAACTTCATTCCCGTTTAAATCTGCTGGTTGTCCGTTTTCAGTATACAAATAACCTGTTGCATTACTGGCCCAATTCCAATAACCTACTGAAACCATACCTTTAATTTCCAGAGCTTTAATTGGTCTTGAAGTTAAGTCAAGTTCAATCCCCTGGTGAAGTGCATCAACACCTTCCATGTTTACAGTTAAAGTTTTTGCAGGCACAGCAGGATCTGGCTGGCTTACGGAGCTGCGTACAATCGTTTTGTTCTTCCATTTTGTGTTATAGACATTCAGGTTAGCAGCCAGGTATTTTGAGCGGAAACCGTATCCAACTTCAGCTGAAAAAGCTTTTTCGTTTATTGCATTTGGGTTTATTGCATTACTGGTTGTCGACTGAAGGAAAGCTCCTCCTGAGAAGTAAGGTGCGCGGGAAATAACTCCGACATTCGCAAATACGTTATGTTTATCATTCAGGTTGTAGTTAGCACCTCCCTTAGCGCAATATCCCAGGGAATTAATTGTTTCTGATTTGGCGAATTCGGGATCATAATAGAACCTGTCGTAACGCCATTGCGATGTATTTGAACCGGACAAGGAAACAAAGGCACTCAAAGCATCCTTATTGTATTCGGCCTGCATAAAAATGCCCTGGCTGAATACAAATCCATCATAATCGCGATACACAACATCGCCAACACCAAGTTTCTTTGTTTTCCAGCTTTGGTCGGTAAGAAGTGGCCTGGATGAAGTTGCATCAATAAAGAAACTGCCGCCATATAAATCAGTAAGTATATTAGTATGTGTTCCTTTGTAGTATCTAAGGTCAATGCCGCCATAAAAATCAATTTTGCTTCTGATTTTGGTTGTGTATGTTGAAAGCAAACCATACCATTTATGCTGGTTCATACTTTTCGACATAGCCATCTTTGATCCGGTCTGGCTAGCCTTATTATAAGCATATACAGCGCCATAATCGAAAGTTCCATCGAGTGAACGGAAAGTGGTATTAGGAACGCCTAATGTTGATCCATACCAGTATCCGCGATCTGTTGAAGTATACCCCTGACCGCTAGTACCATAACCATCTCCGATAGAAGCATAAAGTACGGAAGAAAGTGTTGATTTAGGACCTATTGTCCAGAAATGATTTAACGATAACTGTGGTTTGTTATACACATTCAACGACGAAACTTTCCGTTGTCCGTTCATATCGAAACCATAGGAAGCATTGTATAAATATTTATTTGGTTGTTTTTGCCATTCTGAGATCAGCAATTTGTCGCCATTGTTACGCTGATTGTGCCACTGTGGAGCGCCAAATGCTGTAAATGAAATAGAATGCGAAGCATTAATCTTTTTCGAAACATTCACAAAATAGGAATAGGATTCAAATTCAGTTCCCTGGATATAACCTTTTCCCCATGTTTTAGCTCCCAAAAGGGTAATTGCCCAATTCTTATCAGTTAAACCTGTCGAAACAGAGAAAGCTATTTTGTTGTAACCATCGTTAGCCATACCATAGGAAATAGCACCGCCTCTTTTTGCATCAGTAGTATTGGTGAGAATATTTATGGAACCGCCTAATGATGGAGCTGATACTTTTGACGCTCCAAGACCGCGTTGTACCTGCATCGAGCGGGTAACATCCGACAGGCCGGCCCAATTCGACCAGTAAACGCCGCCCCATTCCATGTCGTTTACTGGAACGCCATTAATCATAACAGCTGTATTGGCTGATTCAAATCCGCGTAAATTGATACGTGAGTCGCCGTAACCGCCACCTTGTTTTGTAGCATATACACCAGGCGTTGATTTTAATACTTCAGGAAATTCCTGGGTTCCCAGTCTTTCTTCAATTAATTTTGGCTCAAGTGTCGACATGGCAACTGGAGTTTTACGACTCACGGCAACGGATGCCAGAATAATAACTTCATTCAGTCCAACCTGGTTGATCGATAGTCCGACCGTACCCATTTCAACTGTTTCTCCTTTTTTTACATCAACATCCACTTCAACAGGAATGTATCCTACATATTGAACGACAATTGTTTTTTTGCCAACCGGAGACTCAAATTTAAAAGCGCCTTTAGCATCGGATGTAGCTCCGGTGGTTGTTCCTTTAATATAAACTGATGCTCCAATTAATGTTTCATTAGTTAATGCATCCGATACAATACCTTTTACGTAACCCTGTGCAAATAGACCAATGTTCAAAAACATCAGTAACATTGTGAAGGCTATTCTTTTTAGCTTTTTTTTCATGATAGTTAAATTTTCCTAAATTGGTTAGTTAACAAGTTCTGGTTTTTTATTTGGGGTGTAAAAATAGATTTAATATTGAATCAAATTATTAAGAAACTGTCTAAATTTGTTCTAAACTACCATCAAATGCTCTCTGGCAAGGCTGAAACTCTTATTGGCCTTGCGGGGATGAGGCTAATAGCAACAATTTGATTTTATAATGAGGTAAAAAAGAGTCTTAATACTCTTTTGACAAAATTATTCAATTCAGGATATTTGAAACATAAATAATACCCTGAAGTAAATTACTTTTACATCCGTTTTACTTTCTACATGATCCTGATGGAAATCAATGATATTTTAATACGAAATGCCACCATTGTTAACGAAGGCCGGGAGTTTTCAGGCTACGTTCTTATCAGTGGCCAGTTAATTAAAGCAATTGGAGAGGGCGATATTGAACCTGGCGCTAATTGTAGCGTTGTTGATGCCTCAGGCTTGCTTCTTCTTCCGGGTGTTATTGATTGCCATGTGCATTTTCGCGAACCTGGCGTTACCCATAAGGCAGATTTATCAACGGAAAGTCGCGCTGCTGTTGCCGGTGGTGTAACTTCGTTTTTTGAAATGCCTAATACACAGCCTCAAACTGTTACTCTCGAATTGCTGGAACAAAAGATGGTACTGGCAGCAGAGAAGTCTCTTGCGAATTTTTCATTCTTTCTTGGTGCAAGCAATGATAACATTGAGGAAATCGTTAAAGCAGATCCGCACACCGTTTGTGGAGTGAAGGTTTTCTTCGGTGCATCAACAGGGAATATGCTGGTTGATAAAATGAGCACGCTGGAAGAAATATTTAAACGCTCACCTATCCCGGTAGCTGCTCATTGTGAGGATGAGGCTGTTATTCGTTCTAATACCGATTTTATGCGTTTAAAATACGGTGAAAATATTCCGGTTGAAATGCATCCTCAGATACGTAGCTCCGAAGCTTGTTTCAGTTCGGGCGAACTGGCGGTTACCCTGGCCCGCAAATACAATACCCGCCTTCATATAACACATATGTCGACAGCAGCCGAGCTTGGCTTGCTTGATAATACACTTCCGCTAGACCAAAAACGAATCACAGCTGAAGTCTGTACGCATTATTTGTGGTTTTGTGACGAAGATTACGCCTGGCTTGGAACAAAACTGAAAGTTAATCCTGCAATTAAAACAGCTTCTGACAGAGCCGCACTTATGCAGGGATTGCTGGATAACAAAGCAGATATTATAGCTACCGATCATGCTCCGCACCTGGAAGAGGAAAAGGCAAATACATATTTTAAGGCGCCATCAGGGACTCCGCTTGTGCAACATTCCTTGCCGGCTATGTTACAAATAGTAAAGCAGGGCAAGTTGGACCTTGTAACAATGGTGGAGAAAATGTGTCATGCGCCTGCAGTTTGTTATAAAATTGAAAATCGCGGTTTTATCCGTCCCGGTTATTTTGCCGACCTGGTACTTGTAAATCCAAACCATAAATATACAGTTGACAAAGGAAATATCTTATACAAGTGCGGCTGGTCGGTTTTCGAGGGTGAAACTTTTGATGCACAGGTCGAAAAAACCTTTGTTAACGGGCATCTGGTTTTCGACAAGGGAACAATCAACGATAAAGTAAAAGGACTAAGATTAACGTTTGACAGAAATTAAGAGATAATGAACAGAATACTGCTTGTTGCATTACTTGTTGCTATTACATCCGGCTGCTCCCGAAAGGAAGTAGTTGAGGCAACTTACGCGAACGGGAATCCTAAGGTTGTTAAATACTATCATAAAAAAGGTGGCGAGCTTTTGCTCGACCGGGAAGTGGTGTATTACGAAAACAAACAGAAAAAAATAGAAGGCGAATACCTCGACGAACTGCGCGACGGACAATGGAAGGCATGGTACGAAAATGGTACGATTTGGAGTGAAGGTATATATAAGGAAGGAAAACGCAACGGAATAGGGATTTCCTATCACGCAAACGGGAAAAAGTATATAGAAGGAATGTATCGCGATGATATTCGTGTAGGTACCTGGCATTTTTATGACACTACCGGAATGTTGACGAAAGAAGTTGATTTTGATCAGGTTCCCGGGATTCCGAAAGAGGATTCGATACAATAAAAAAGCCTGGAGTTCAGCATGCTGACTCCAGGCTTTTTTATTTCATATGATTTATAAGCTAAAGCTCAAACTTTACATATACCGGCAGGTGATCGCTATATCCGCCAAAATATTTATCACTACTCATGGTACGGTTAGGGCGCGATTCCCCGTTTTTAGATTTAAATAGAAGGTATTCGGAATTGAAAATCCCGGCATTGCTAACCGATGTTCTTAATCCTTTTTGATTCGAAAGCATTTTGCCCGAAACAATTATCTGATCGAAAAGATCCCAGTCTTTATAAAATAAGCTTCCTTCTCCTTTTTTAAATTCCGGATATAACAGTCCATATAGGTTGTTATTACTGATTGCCTGGTCAGGACTCAGCGCTTTTAGACCTTCGGTTATGCTTTTATCGGATGGTTCGTCGTTGAAATCGCCGAGAATCAGGATATTCGGACTTTTTTCCAGTTTTTGAATTGCGTCGAGTTTATTCCTTAATACACTGGCTGCAGCCATTCGTTTCGCAGCTGATATTTCAGAACCCTCGCGGCGCGATGGCCAGTGGTTGATGAAAACATGAAGTATTTCGCCTGAATTAAGTTTGCCTTTTACATATAGGATGTCACGTGTAAGATCATTATCCGGTAATGTAACATGCAGTGGTTCCGATGAAACAACTTTAAATGTTGTCGGATTATAAAGCAAAGCTACATCAATACCGCGTTCATCAGGGCTGTCGTAATGTACTATGCCGTATTTGGTTTTTGAGAGCGCTGTCGAGGATGTAAGCATTTCAAGGACCAGTAGGTTTTCGATTTCTGAAAACCCTACAAGGTCGGGCAGGGCAGGGCTGGCAATTTCAGAAATTACCTGTGCAGTATGTTTGATTTTAGTTTCCAGGCGTTCTTTTGTCCAGGGCACTTTTCCTGCAGGGGTAAATTCGTCGTCGTTTATTTTTGGATCGTTTATGGTATCATACAGGTTTTCCACATTATAAAACATGGCTACAAAAGGCTGTTTAGCAGGTTTTGCGTTTTTCTTTGCTTCCTGGGCAAAGACGGTGAGCATTGGAAGAAATGCAAGGGCAAAAAGAAGATTTCTGATTTTCATGGTTGATTACTAGTATTAATTTAAAGGTGGTGCGCAAATGTACAGTTTTATTCTTTTTGGTAAAAAACGAAGAATTCTAAATCCCCCTTTTTGACTGGAATATGGGTTTAAATAAAAAAACCGGCTTCTTTCGAAACCGGTTTTCCTTAATAAGTAAGGTATAAGAACTTAGTCAGCAGCAATTACAAGGTATTTGCTTCTGCTCCAGAAATCGGCATAATTCAAAATAACCAGTTTTTCAACTACTTTTTTATCATTAGCAACCAATTTATAGGATCCGGTTGGATGGTTAGAGAGAAGAACTGCTTTTTTCTTGTTGATTGGAAGTTCCGTAAGTGTAGTGATATCAGTCTTGGTGAAATTGGTTTTGTCAAAATCAGCAGTTACGGTTTTGGAACGGCCAATACCAATGAATCCACCAGTTTTGTCAATAACCTTTTTGGTTTTCAGATCTTTGGTTGTGCCGATAACATAATAAGCAGTGTTCAAGGCAGCAGTTTTTTCATCAATTGCTTGTTGTTTGGCTTTGTTTTCAGCACTCAGGTTATCAACGTTAGCATTCAGGTTTGTAACCTGGTTTCCTAAGTCAGCAACCTTAATATTAAGTTTGCCAAGCTGATCTTTTAAATCTGCAATTTGTGCATCTTTCTCAGCGATTGATTTTTCCATGTTTGCAATCATTGTTTCAAGTTCTGCAACCTTAGCATTTGAGCCTTTAAGCTGTTTTTTAAGTGAAGCAACCTGCGCACGGTTCTTTTCAAGCAACTTGTATATTGCATTGATGTCGCCTGTAATCTGCTCACGTGCACTTGATTGTACCTCTGTACCACCTTTGGTGTTCTGGCTGATAATATTCTCTTTCATTTTGATGGAGTCAAGGTTCGATTGAATCTCGTTGAAAGCCCTTACGAACTCCATAACTGTAGTGTCCTTCTGAAAACCAAGAGCAAGAAGACTGTCATTTTTAGCTTGTAGCCTTGCATTTTCTTCTTTCTGTTTATTGCAACTCACGGTCATTAACATTGCCGGAATTAACATCAGTAACAATAATTTTTTCATATAGTTTTTTTTGGTTAATGGTTAAATAACGTGCAAAGGTACAATCAATTGTAATGAATTGATTTAAATTTATAAAAATTGGTTTATTTTATTTACAAAGTCAATAACGACAAGGGTTCTGGCGCATTAAAAAGTTGAAACCAATAATATTATAGTCTTAAATCATTAGGATTTTCCCTCTATATAGGGCTAATTGGAACAATCCGTATAAATAATTCGACGACAGAAATTCACAATGTATCGTTTCGGGGATGGCTTATTCTAATAAGTCCAGAATAAATAATTCTTCAGTTGCCAATAAGAGAATTATAACCACATTAGCTTTTCAGGGAAACTTCTTGCCCGGTCGTAATTCCGCAAAACGCTGATTCAGACTTGTCACATTGCTCTTTTCAGTACCTTTGCCCACCTAGAAAAGAATATGACAAAATATCCCCAGATCATCCTGAAACCCGGTAAAGAAGGACCGGTATTACGTTTTCATCCCTGGATTTTTTCAGGAGCAATTGAAAAAACCATCGGTAAACCTGCTGAAGGTGATATTGTCGAATGTTTTTCATCAGCAGGAGCATACCTGGCAACTGGTCATTGCATGCCAGGATCTCTGGCGGTAAAACTGTTTACATTTAAAAGGCAGGAAATAGATAAGGCTTACTGGGATTCAAAAATCCGTGAGGTTTGGCAAGTCCGAAAATCGATTGGGCTTAGCGATAATCTTTGCACCAATGCATATCGGCTGGTTCATAACGAAGGCGACAGTATGCCTGGTCTAATTGTAGATGTGTATGGAAGCCTGGCCGTACTTCAGGCTCATTCAAGTGGAATGCATGATATCAGGCAAACCCTGGCCGAAGCCATTGTTTCCGTTAGTGAAGGAAAAATTACAGCAGTGTACGATAAAAGTGCTGAAACCATTCGTAAAATGACAGGCCGTGTTGTGAATGATGGTTTCCTGGTTGGCGATATTGGTGAATGCGAAGTACTCGAAAATGGCCATCATTTTCATGTGAATGCTGTTACCGGGCAAAAAACCGGGTTTTTTCTCGATCAGCGCGAAAACCGTGAGCTGCTTGCAAATTATGCAAAGGGAAAAACCGTGTTGAACATGTTTGGGTATACAGGAGGGTTTTCTGTTTATGCCGCTAAGGCAGGAGCAACGATTGTGCATACCGTTGATAGTTCGGCGCCAGCTATTGCTATTGCTGAAAAAAACATGAAACTGAATGGTTTTGATGCTCCTGATTATGCCTGCATTGTTGCCGATGCCCGTAAGTATATTGAAACAATGGAATTTGGTCAATATGATTTGATAGTACTCGATCCGCCGGCTTATGCCAAAAATGTGGCTTCGCGCAACCAGGCACTTAAAGGCTACCGGACAATAAATGCAATGGCTCTTGCGAAAATAAAGAGTGGCGGCATTTTATTTACGTTTTCATGTTCGCAGGTAGTCGACAGGCAGATGTTTACTTCCGCCGTTACAGCAGCTGCCGTTGATGCAGGACGCCAGGTAAGGATTATCCAGCATCTTTCACAACCGCACGATCATCCGGTAAATATTTTTCACCAGGAAGGCGAATATTTGAAGGGATTGGTTTTGCTCGTAGATTAGTTTGATACTTAAAATGGGGATATCCGGGATTTATTAGACCCAAATCCCAAGGACCAAGATCCAGGGGAGAATAAAAAAAAGAAATCAAGGCTATTGTATTAAAGTCTTGGAATTTGGATTTTGGGATATGAAGCTTGGGATTTTCTCTGGGAATTCACAATTTTATTATTTCCCAATTGGACATTTTCTATTAACTCAATACCAGTCCCTACCACGATTCTTTACTATTCTTAAGCTGATCTATAACCCGCCGGAGTTTTTTAGTTGGCCGTCCGGCTCCGCGGTCGCGGTATTCGCTGTTGGTATCGTTGATCATTTGTACCCGGTCATATTCAGCCTGTAAGGTCAGATCTTCCATGAAATCAGGAACAAGCTTGGCGTTTACCCTGCTTTTAGGAAATTGCTTTACACGCACCGTTTTAAAAAGCGGATTCAGGCTCACTGTAATAACGTCACCTTCTTTAATTTCCTTTGAAGCTTTAACATTACTACCGTCCATCTTCACTTTCCCGGCTTTACATGCATCGGTAGCCAAGCTGCGCGACTTAAACAGACGCACTTCCCAAAGCCATTTATCGATGCGTAGCGATTCGGTTGGCATTTTTCGTTTAAATAGTTTTTTTTGAAATGAAGAGCAGCAGAAGGGGAGAGTGGGAGAAGGGCGACAAGGAGAAAGGAACCGTCATCAGGCATCCGCAAACCCTCATCCGAAATCCGCAATCCGACATCCTTTATTTTTTCCTGAAATACACCTCCATAGGAACACCCGTAAAATTGAATTGCTCGCGGATGCGGTTTTCAGCAAATCGCTTGTACGGGTCTTTAACGTATTGAGGAAGGTTACAGAAAATCACAAAAGTCGGATAAGGTGTTTTGATCTGGGTAATATATTTCACCTTAACTTCTTTACCTTTAATAAAAGGAGGAGGAGTGCCATCAAAGATTGGTAAAAGTACATCATTCAGTTTGCGGGTAGGAATGTGTTTCCTGCGGTTCTCGTAAACGGAAGTGGCTTCTTCCAGTGCCTTATGAATACGCTGCTTGTTGAGTACCGAAGTAAAAACAATCGGCACATCGGTAAAAGGGGCAATGTTTTTACGGATAGCTTCTTCGTAATGCTTATGGGTATTTGTATCTTTTTCGACCAGGTCCCATTTATTGACAATGATAACAATGCCTTTGTGATTGTTCTGTGCCAGCCTGAAAATATTCATATCCTGCGATTCCCAGCCCTGAGTGGCATCGATCATAATGAAAACAACTTCGCTGCTTTCGATGGAGCGAATGGAACGCATCACGGAGTAAAACTCAATGTTTTCGAATACTTTCGATTTTTTTCTCAAACCGGCAGTATCAACCAACAGGAAATCGAATCCGAAGGAATTGTAACGGGTATAAATACTGTCGCGGGTTGTTCCGGCGACGGGAGTAACTATATTTCGTTCAACGCCGAGTAAGGCATTTACAAAGGATGATTTACCGACATTAGGTCTGCCAACAACAGTAAACTTAGGTAAGTCAGGTAACGTTTCGGGCGTTGCTTTATCAAATTCTTTAACTATTTCATCCAGCAGGTCGCCGGTTCCCCCTCCATTGGAAGATGAAATTCCGAATATTTCCTTGAATCCAAGACTATAAAAGTCCGAAACTTCGTGGAATTTATCAGGGCTATCAATTTTATTTACAGCCAGGAATGCTTTTTTAGGAGAGCGACGTATCATATTCGCCACATCCTTATCCAGCGGGGTAAGTCCTTCGCGGGCATCAACCATAAAAAGGATAACATCGGCCTCTTCTATTGCAAGTTGTACCTGTTCAATAATTGCATTCTCAAAAATATCATCACCCCCGATAACAACGCCACCGGTGTCGATAATCGAAAATTCAATTCCATTCCAGTCGCTGTGACCGTAATGGCGATCGCGTGTAACTCCGCTTGTAGGATCAACGATTGCATCGAGTGAACCTGTCATGCGGTTAAAAAAAGTGCTTTTCCCAACATTTGGGCGGCCAACAATAGCCAGGATATTTGCCATGATTAATTTTTGCTTTGCTCGGTTTGGACTGGATATTAAAGTATTTCAGGTATTTACAATCCCAGGTACTCTATGTGCAAACTGAATTTCTAATTTTCGGCAAAGGTAGCCTAAATTCTGAATTTTTTCATAATTGTTTCTGATATAATGGGATAGGGACTAAATTGAAGTTTACAGATTACACTTTTGATTAAAAATGATCACGCTGACTGTTTAGATTGAACTACAAACCTTTGCCTGGATTTTTTAGAAACATTTTGATGCGATAATAAACAATTCGTCAAAATAAATTGTTATTGAAATCTGTTATTTCTCGTTTTTACTCACTTTGAAATATCATATGATCTATCTGGCTTATCCACATTCTCAGAAGATAAATAACAGTTTCATTTCTCGAAATCTGATCAGAGAAAACAATTTAAAACCATGGTCATGAATACAAAAACACAAACAATAGCAATTACTGTAAGCGCCATAATTGATGCCCCGGTAAAAAAAGTCTGGAAATGCTGGACCGACACGAAACATATTATCCACTGGAACAATGCTTCTCCCGACTGGCATACGCCAAGAGCTGAAAATGATCTTCGGGCAGGCGGAAAATTCCTGTCGCGGATGGAAGCCCGCGATGGAAGTATAGGTTTTGATTTTTCAGGAAAATACACTAAAGTGGAACAGCAAAAACTGATTGAGTTGACTCTCGACGATGACAGAAAAGTACAGTTGCGTTTTGATGCGAACGGGAATAAAACAACAGTAACCGAAGTTTTTGAAGCCGAACATGAAAATACTGTTGAATTACAGCAAACAGGCTGGCAGGCTATCCTTGATAACTTCAAGAAATATGTAGAGGCTTCAGAGAATGAGAAATAGCGTTAACCGGATATAAAAATACAATGTTAATCTCTAACCCTTTAAAAAACAATGGTATGAAAATATTAAAACGAATCGGAATAGCCATAGTAATACTAATTGCTTTGCCTTTCATCATAGCCCTGTTTATTCCCCGAACATACACGGTAAGTGTTTCCGAAACCATCAACCGGCCAAAACAGGTGGTTTTTGATTATGTACGGATATTGGATAACCAAAAGCAGTATAGCGTTTGGGTAATGGCAGACCCAAATCTCAATCCGGTTATAACCGGCACCGACGGTGCAGTAGGCGCTATCCAGAAATGGAATAGCAAAATGGATGAAGTAGGCGAAGGTGAACAGGAAATAATCGCATTAACACCAGATAGAATGGATCTGGAAATCCGTTTCAAACGGCCTTTTGAAAGCACTTCCAAAGGAGCTGATATTGTTAAATCCATTTCTGAAAACCAGACACTTTTAACTGTTGAGTTTTACAGCAAGGAGTCGTATCCAATGAACCTGCCTTCCTATATTTTTGGCCGTAAAATGGTTGAAAAAGACCAGGCAAAAAACCTGAAAAACATCAAGCGGATTCTTGAACAGGAACAGGTCAAATAGTGTAGTAATTTTATTTTGAACGCTTAAATCTAAATAAAATGGCAAAAGTCAGCACATATCTTAATTTTCCGAATAAAACCGAGGAAGCGTTTAATTTTTACCAGTCGGTTTTCGGTGGTGAATTTATTGGCGGAATAGCGCGTTTCAGCGATATTCCTGCTTCGGATGGAATGCCTCCAATTGCAGAAGCAGATAAAAACCTTGTAATGCACATTGTACTCCCTATCCTTGGCGGTCACCATCTAATGGGAACCGATGCACCGGAATCCATGGGTTTCAGGGTAACTTTCGGAAACAATGTTTACCTTAATCTCGAACCCGATACAAGGGTTGAAACCAAGCGGCTATTTGATGCGCTTTCGGCTGGCGGCACGGTTGAACAGGAGCTTCAGGATATGTTCTGGGGCGATTATTACGGAAGTTGCAGGGGTAAATTTGGCGTGCAATGGATGTTCAATTGTTCAGAGAAAGAGTAATTTTAGAAATCAGGTTAAAATTAAAACCATGAATAACACTATATATCCTTGCCTCTGGTTCGATGGAAATGCAAAGGCAGCAGCAGAATTGTACTGTTCCGTTTTTGAAAATTCAAAAATAGTTGATGATTCGCCTATGGTGGTCACATTTGAGCTAAATGGGAAATTGATCATGGGTTTAAATGGCGGTCCTATGTTTAAATTCAATCCCTCGGGTTCACTTTTCGTCTATTGTGAGTCTCTGGTTGAAGCCAACTCGGTATGGGATAAACTCATTGAAGGGGGTAAAGAGTTAATACCAATTGATAAATATCCCTGGAGCGAACGATATGGCTGGCTTGAGGATAAGTTTGGCTTTACCTGGCAGATTTCCGTTGCTGACGAACAAAATGCCAGACTACAAATAACGCCTTCCTTATTGTTTACCGGCAAACAGTTTGGCAGAGCCGAAGAAGCCATCGGATTTTATGGTTCCGTGTTTAAACATTCATCAACAGAAATGATGGTTAAATATCCGGATAGTGATCCGAATAGTGGCAAGGTGATGTATTCTGTATTCAATTTGAACCATTACAACATTATTGCAATGGATGGCCCTGGTGTTCATGATTATACATTTAATGAAGCAGTTTCTTTTGTGGTGAGCTGCAAAAACCAGGAAGAGGTAGATTATTACTGGGACAAACTCACCGAAGGCGGAAGTGAATCGCAATGTGGCTGGCTTAGAGATAAATTCGGCGTTTCCTGGCAAATTGTTCCTGAAATTCTGTCTGCACTTATGAGTGATCCGTCTAGATCAGCAAGGGTTGTTAATGCATTCATGCAAATGAAGAAATTTGATATAGCGGCACTGCTGAATGCCTGATGAAATATCAGTACTTTCACATAAAAAATAATCAGTGACTTTATCAGAAATAGCAAACCTGCGCTTGCAAAATCAGAAAGTTGAAGCGACCACTTTCACAAATGCAAACCAGGTTGTAAGCTGGATGGGTGCAATGCAGGCACAGGATTATTCAATGTGCAAATGGGCTATCGGGCAACGAATGGTAACTGCAACCGATGGAATTATTGAAACGGCACTCAACTAAGGCTCATTAATCCGGACTCACTTATTGCGTCCGACCTGGCATATTGTAAGAGCTGAAGATATATATTGGATGCTTGAGTTAACTGCTCCCAGAATTAAATCTTCAGTGAAATCAAGGGATAAGGAACTTGGGCTTACGCCGGAAGTCATTAATAAATCTTTCGGGTTACTCGAAAATCAGCTTTCGGGTGGTATAAGTCTTAGCCGCGACAACATTGCCGGAATATTGAATACTGCAGGAATTAAAACCGACGACAACAGGCTTTCTCATATTCTGATGAATGCTGAATTGGATGGTTTAATCTGCAGCGGACGGAGGACAGGTAATAAGCCGGCTTATGGTTTGCTTTCCGAAAGAGTTCCTTTCAGAAAGATTTTAAGCAGGGAGGAGTCCCTGGCTGAGTTGGCGCAACGGTATTTTACGAGCCATGGACCGGCAACATTAAAAGATTTCACATGGTGGTCGGGGCTTTCGGTGGCAGATGCGACAAAAGCATTAAATCTTGTTGCATTTTGTTTTGTTTCTGAAACGGTTGGCTTAGAGAAATACTGGCTTAAGGCTGAATATAAAAACTACAAAGGAAAGGAAGATTCCGTCCATTTGTTACCTGCTTTTGACGAATTTCTGATAAGTTACCAGGATCGAAGTGCAGCCCTTGAACTGGTGTATATCAGGAAAGCAATCTCAAATAACGGGATTTTCTATCCGGTAATTGTTATTAACGGACAGGTTGCCGGCACATGGAAAAGAACAATCCAGAAAGATAAAGTGAAAATTGAAACAAGCTTTTTAACAGCTTTCAACGCAAAAGCCAATATTCTGATTGAAAAAGAGATTGAAAATTATTCGCAGTTTTTAAACAGGCAGGCAAAATAGCATTTGTTTTAGGCCTTTCCTGACGCCCCAGCGTTCATTTTTCCCTTTCCCTATAGCTTCAGGTCCTGTATTGTCGTTTTCACTGACTCTGCAGCTTTAACTTTTTACATACAATAGAGAATGGTCTAAAGCATTTCAGAATTCTGTTTCCCTAAAGAATAACTGATACATTCTCTGATTCTCCGGTTTGAGAGATCTTTAGCTGGGAAAATCATGTAAACAATTGTTGAAATCATGTAAGTTTCTGACGATCAGCAGATGTAATTTTGCCCTAAATAATAGAACTCATTCACAAAGCCGGAATAACACATAGTGTGCCGGAACTTAAAACTAAGATTACGTCTTTATTCACTTTAAATTTGATAAACGCAATGAAAAAATTAATTCTCGCATTAGCAATTCCGGTCATCATGCTGGGAGCCGGATGCACCCAGCAAAAAGAGGAAATTGCCAGGTTGATGGCAACAAAAGATAGCCTGATAGCTGTCAGCACGGCTAAAGATTCAATGGTTGCTGACTTCGTTAATGCCTTTAACGATATTCAATCAAATCTGGATTCAATCAAAATGAAAGAAAAAATCATCACCAATGTCGCTGGTGGGAACTCCGAAATCAGATCCCGGTCAAAAGATCAGATTAACAGCGACATTAACCAGATTTATAAGTTGCAAGTGAATAACCGCGCTATGGTAGCATCGCTCCGCTCGAAGCTGAAAAAATCCGGTGTTCATACCGCCGAACTGGAACAAATGATTGAGAGCCTTAATAAGCAAATTGAGGAAAAAGATGTGCAGATTGCACAACTAAAGGACGATCTTGCAAAAGTAAATGTTCAGGTTACTGATCTGACAACTAAAGTAGGTAATCTGAATGCCAGTGTGGATAATCTTAATTCAGTTAATACGCAGAAACAAAAGGTTATTGAAGACAAAACAGCCGAAATCAATACAGCGTATTACGTAATCGGCACAAGCAGCTATTTGAAAGAAAAGAAAATAGTAACCAAAGAAGGTGGATTTATCGGGCTGGGACGGAAAAAAGGTCTGACACCCGAGATCGATAAAAACTCGTTGACAAAGGTTGACATAACACAATTAAGTGCGATCCCAATAATGAAGAGCAAAGTCACGCTTCTGACAACACACCCTAAAAATTCGTACCGTCTTACCGGGAAGCATTTGTCGGATAGCCTGGTAATAACGAATCAGAAGGAATTCTGGAGTTTATCGAAAGTGCTAGTGCTTAATGTCAAATAATTAATTAGTGGCAAAGAAGGAAATCCGGTTCAAAAGACCGGATTTTTTTTTACCTGAAAATTTAGTTTTTCCATGGATTGTTTAAAATCAGGGTGATCGCTGTTATAGGAATCAATATAAATTAAAAGGTTATACTGACTTATCATCACGAATTAATTTGCTCAGAATAGTTATAAATGCCATAACTAGAATAATGTGTATTGAAGGTCCGGGATTTAAAAAGATAAAGCATAACAACCAGATTAGAGTCAAAAGTATGGCGATACTATACTGTTTATTGGGCATTGTGTGTTTGATTAAACTATCTGCTTGTTGTACAAAGGTATAATCGAATTAAAGTTTAGCTTTACATCATAAAGGTTAAATATTACAGGATTTACCTGATATTTCAATAACAATAGCATGCAAAAATTATATTCGCCTGATATTGTTATGTGCATTTTCAGAAATGATTCGGCAGTTTACAGGAAATTAGGAGCGTAATGTTGTTCTCCATATCAAGTAGGGAACAGTGGGCCTGAAACTGGATTTTTATAAAGGAAGGTAAACCGTAAAAATGGCTCCAATGCCAGGCTTTCCATTAGCAATTATGAATCCGTTATGGTTTTCCGCAATTTTTTTGCAGATAGAAAGGCCAATCCCGGTGCCAACGTATTCCGTGTTATTATGGAGCCGGTGAAAAAGGATGAAAATCTTTTCTGCATACTGCTGGTCGAAACCCATTCCATTATCCGAAATTGAAATTTTAAGATACTTTTTGCGGGTATCTGTTATAAAATCGGGATAATCTCGGGCAGCCAGTTTTTCGCAATCAATTTTAATTTCCGGGGGAATACCAGGTTTGCTGTACTTTAACGCATTCCCTATCAGGTTAACGAATAATTGCTGAATTTGAAATGTTATTACATTTATCACAGGTAGTTGCACCGACTGGATAATCGCATTTTTCTGTTCAATTTCATGTGCTAACTCCTGGTTAGCACTGTCGAGGATCTTGTTCAGATCGGTTTTTTCGAAAACTTTCTCAGCTTTGTTGGTGCGCGAAAATAGCAGTAAATCATCGATGAGGATTCGCATTTTGTGCGCGGAAGATTCAATTTTTGTTAAATATTCTTTGCCTTGTTCTGATAGATTTGCCTTGTCTTTTTCGATAACCCGCGAAATGAAAGTCTGGATTTTTCGAAGTGGTTCCTGCAGATCGTGACTTGCAACACGGTTAAATGATTCTAATTCCTTAATGCTTTGCTCAAGTTCATGATTTCTCTCTTCCAATGCAACATTACTCAGGTGATGGCTGGTGATATCTTTCCCGATTCCAATATGCATTCTGCTTTTGTCGTCCGAAATAAATTTACCCATCGACATAAAATAACGCAATTCGCCATCTGCACGTATTACCCGGTAAAAGTGAGGAAGTGTTTTCCCAAATAACTTAGTATTATCTTCAGCTTCCTGCACAATTATCCTGTCATCAGGATGAACGAATTCTAAAAAACTCTCAATTGATGGTTTGAATGATTGAGGCTCACAACCTAATAATCTGTATAAGTTATCGGAGTATGTCAGTTCTCCTGTTGCCAGGTTCCATTGCGTAGTGTAAAATTCCCCGATTATCTCAGCATGTTTAATTGATTCGTTGGTAATCATCAGTTGTGTATTTGACTTTTTCAATACACTCACATCAGTATTAATTTTAATGAATGATAATATGAATACCAGTAACGAGAAAATTGCAAATATAAATGTTGAAATAGGAGAAAATATAACTTCCGTCTCATATTTTTTCTGATGTTCGTTAAAATACGAAATCTCCCTATCTTCCATTTTGTTTATCTGGATGCGGATATTGTCCATTACGCTTTTGCCGGCAAGCAGATTTTGGTTTAATTGATTTTCATCAATCGTTTTTTTTCTGATGCCTTCGAGTGAAAGTTCCATCAGGTCAAGCCTTGCATAAATGAGTTTCAGGAGGGAATCCAGGTTGGCTTGTTGTTGCTGGTCAACAATTGTTAATGCTTTTAGTTTGATAAATGAAGCGTAAATTTGATCTTCGACTGATTTATATGGCTTCAGAAAAACAGGATTCCTGGTAATAATAAATCCACGCTGCCCGGTTTCGGCATCTTTAAGCATGGAAAGGACACGCTCCAGCTGGAACTGAATTTTGTAGGAATGCACTAACAATTCTGAGGATTCGTTAAGCGCTTTGGTATGTTTATACGAAACACTCGAAATATAAAAAAGCATGAAAATGGAAAGGACAAAAATAGCTTTCAGGAAAATAGCAGATTTGAAGATCGGATTAATGCGCATAATCTGAATGGGTGAGATTAAAGACTAAGAAAGTAATTATCCCTGTTCAATCCTGAGGTTTGATATTGCCAGTTTACAGTGATTACCTGTTCCAGTATTTTTTTAAGCATACTGAAATCGCTGGGCTTTTTTATATAAACATTGGCACCCTGGACAAACGTGTTTTCAATGTCGTTTTCTGATGACGAAGTGGAATATATTGCAATGGCAATATCCTTTAAATGTGCCATGCGTTTTATTTCCAGAAGGCAGTCGATACCGGTTTTACGAGGCATATTAAGGTCAAGGAAAAGTATATTTGGCAATGGATTGCCTTCGTTGGTAAGATGGCTCATTAATTCCACGCCGTCGTTTACCATATGAACCCTGGTGTTTATCTTAATTTCTTCGAAAGCTTCTTTAAAAAAGAGACGGTCGTCTTCATCATCATCAGCCAGTAAAATATGTATAGGTTCCTTTGGCATTTTAAATGTATTGGTAAATCTGGTTGTGGAGTATATGGCCTGAAATTCGTTATTTTAAATTAGTGCTGTTTTCGCGCCTTTTTTTTATAATTCGCTGAAACGATGAAGGGGTAATTCCTGTAATACCTTTAAATTGATTGCTGAAATGAGCTACACTGCTGTAGTTAAGGGTATAAGCTATTTCAGTAAATGTAAACTCGTTTGTACTTATTAATTGCTTAGCGCGTTCAGCTTTTTGAAGCAAAATAAAATTTTCGATCGAAGTATAGGTGATTTCCGTGAATACCGAAGAAAGATACCCATAACGTTGTTTCAGTTTATCCGATAAATAAGCGGAATTTGAGGTTGGAAGTTTCTCTTCTTTATAAACCATTTCAATAATAGTGTCTTTTATCTTTTGAACAAGAACGCTCTTTTGGTTTTCAACAATCTGAATTCCATAATTGTTTAGGCATTCGTCCAGTTTCCTTATTTCTACACTCGAAACAGAGTCATTTATTTCTATTTCGGCAAAACCCAGGTAATCGTATTCCATCTGCAATTTATCGAATTGCTCCTGTATTATTTTTTTGAGTGCAATGTTTGAGTCAAATTTCAGGTAGAGTTTCATTCGTGTGCCTTTTAAAATCTATAACTTGCTGTTATACCGGATGAAAACGAGTAATCAAGCAATTTATTCTTGAAGTAAAGTTAATAAATTTAGTGAACGAAGCTATTGGTACATATAATTTGCTGGTATCATGGGCTTCAGGGACTTTTTTCGTATTTCAAAAAATGCCCGTAGCTGGGTGCTACGGACATTGTGTGGCCTTGTCCTGATAAAATTAAATTCCTATACAGGAAAAGGATATATAAGGGTATTTGGATAGTAGAATTTTATCTAAAATAAACACAAATGGCTTAAGTACAATATATTGCAAGTAAATAAGTCGCTGTAGTTAATCATAGTTTCGTTGGAGATTTTCTTGTGGATGAATTCTACACAAATTTATAACAGATCAAGATGGGAGTTCTTACACAATTATGCCTGATTGTTACATCATTTCACCTCTCTTTTATAGGAATCACCGGGAATTCTTAAAAAGATTAAGACCGGTAAGATTTTATCAATAGAATTTAATTTGCTGCTAAAATGTAGAAAGGTGCTATTAGGATGAGGGTAATATTCTATATGGAAAGTTTTAATAATTAACAATTTGTATTACTCATATACGATAATTCAGGACGATCTGGTTGGCCAAGAATAGAAATTTTAATAGTGTACTTTGCTCCTGTAAATGTAAATAGAGCATTTAGGGTGGGTTTCAGGTGAGAAATTCCTGAGCCCGAAATTTAAATCTGCCCAGGATTAGAATTTTGCAAATTTCTGCAGGCCTGGTTTACCGGCCTATATGCCTGCTTTAAAGCCATAAATATTTTCGGTCGAGAGTATATTTATAAGCCTGTAGTATTCAAGGTATTTGAGCTGATCAATTTTCTTATCCGGCATTTCTTTAAATTCGAATTTGAAACCTTCCAATTTATTCATATCCATAAGTCTTTTAAAAAGCGGCATCACAATCTCGTCTTCTACCTTTATATGGTTTTTTTCCAGCTCGACGTATTTAAGCATCACTGTCGCTAAATCTTTAAGGGAGTCTGTATTCCCGTATAGGCATTGATTCAGATGCTTGTCAATTTCTTTAATATATTCCCTGGCTAATATGTGTTCATGCACCAGGTTGTTTAATGTTTTGTTAATCCATGGCTTGCTTTCATCCTTAACAGCCGGGAAAAGTACCCGTTCTTCTTTTGCATAATGAAGATTATCTGTGTAATTATGGAGGAAATCAAGAATCTGCCCGATCCTGAAATAGTCGACATTGCCGGTTTTGAGTATTTCGTTAGCCCGGTTACCCATAGCATCAAGTATTATGGACATTGCGACATGATCACTTTGTATATCGATTGATGGATTCATGAAAATCAATTGTTAGATTGGTTTAAAACAGCAACTTTTTAATGTTCGGATTCTTACAAATGCAACAAAATAAGATGGATTAAGCATTCGTTGAAAAAATCCGGCTGATTTTGGCAAATCTGAAAAGGTAAAACAGGAGTTCCCTGTTGATTTAGAAAGAAGCAACTTTCAAATTGCCTGAACAATTCTAATTTACTTACTTGAGAATAGATCAACAGACAAATTGGTTTTTTGTTCTGCCTGGAAAGTTTCTCTTTAGGTGATCGTTTTAAAACCGGAGAAATTAGTTCTGGTTATATGTTTCCGGATATGGCCGTACATGCTCTTTTTTTTTGAAAGTGACTTTTGGAATTAGTTATAATATTGTTAAAATGCCCACTTTCTGCGGGGTCTTATTTTGTTTATGTTAAGGATTAAAAATCTTTTCGTTGAAAAAGGGATGGTTGAAATAACGGTAAATCCGATCGGACTAAAAATGAAGTATCAGGGATGCTGGTTGAATAAAGTGAGGATTTGTTTGGGTCAACACGCTGTTCATCAATGTGATTCAAATTTTTCTATTTAAGAGTTATACTTACTTTGTCGTTAGTTTGGTAATTTCCTACCCGGAATTAAGCCTTTAAGTGAGTAGGTGCATGTTTGAATTGAAATATTTGCTTTCCATGTATTAACTTTGCTGCTTATAAAGAAGTATCATCTGCAAAAGAATATGCAGATAATGCGGTTTTCAGACTCATCTTACTATAGGATTCCCAAATTTTAAATGGCATGAATTCAGCTCCAATTTGGGATAAAATAGTTGGCAAATTTTACCAGGTATCTCAATAATAATCGTTTTTATGAAGAAGACATTTAGCTTTATTTTAATTGCAGGATTCATCAGTATCTTTTTAATTTCCTGTAAAACAGAAGAATCCATTGATCAAAAGATCGAAAAACTGCTTTCGCAACTTACACTGGAAGAAAAGGTTTCGCTGATTCACGGGAATACTTATTTTACAACGCCGGCCATACCACGGCTAGGAATTCCTGCGCTTCATCTCTCCGATGGCCCTTGTGGTGTGCGTGAGGAAAACAGCCCGTATGGCTGGTCTCCGGCAAACTGGAACAATGATTCCACGGCTTATTTCCCGGCATTGACTTCCCTGGCTTCAACCTGGAATACAGATCTTGCTACCGAGTTTGGCGATGTTTACGGTGAAGAAGCGGTAATAAGAGGTAAAAATATTATGCTGGCTCCTGGATTAAATATTCACCGCACGCCGCTTAACGGGAGAAATTGGGAATATTTAAGTGAGGACCCATACCTGACTTCGCGCATTTCCGTAAATTTTATTAAAGCTGCACAGGCAAATGGAATTGCTGTCTGTGCCAAGCATTTTGCACTTAACAACCAGGAATTTGAACGAGCAACCATCAATGTGGAGGTTTCTGAAAGAGCTTTGCGTGAAATCTACCTGCCGGCTTTTGAAACTGCTGTGAAAGAAGGCGAAGTGCTGAGTATAATGGGTTCATACAACAGGTTCAGAGGGCAATATGCATGTGAGAATCCTTACCTGCTCCAAACAATACTTAAAGGCGAATGGGGTTTCCGTGGTCTGGTAATGACTGACTGGGATGCAGCACATACCACTGCAGGAGCGGCTAAAAATGGCCTGGATCTGGAAATGATGCCAATGGAAGGTACCAAAGATTCATATTACACGGGTCAGCCTCTGCTTGATTCAATAAAAGCCAAAAAAATTGATCCGAAAGTGGTTGATGATAAAGTACGACGTATTCTTTACGTGATGGTAAAACTTAATATGATTGGCAAATCCGAGCCGGATACAACGGGAATGGAAGCACTCCTGGCTGCACCCTCCCGGGCGAAAACAGCCCTGAAAATTGCCGAAGAATCAATTATACTACTTAAAAACGAACAGGCACTTCCTCTCGATTTTAAAAATATCAAAACCTTAGCAGTTATCGGAGATAATGCTGTACGCAAACACGCCCGTGGTGGCGGAAGTACAGTTATTAAGGCAAAATATGAAATTTCACCACTCGAAGGATTGCAGAGAAAACTAGGTAACTCGGTTAAAATTAATTTTGCACAGGGATATACCATTTCTCAAAACCTGAAAACAATTGACCAGGCACTGATTAAGGAAGCCGTGAAGACAGCTGCTTCTGCTGATGCGGTTCTCATTTTCGGAGGTCTTAACCATGAGCCCGGACTCGATTGCGAAGGAACCGACAGGCCGGATATGAAACTTTCATATGGTCAGGATGAATTAATAAAAGCAGTTGTAAAAGCCAATCCCAAAACCATTGTTGTGATGATAGCAGGAAGCCCGGTTGATATGGGCGCCTGGATTTCGGATGTTAAAGGCCTGATTTATACCAGTTATCTTGGAATGGAAACCGGCACTGCGCTGGCTGGTGTAATTGCCGGAGATGTAAATCCTTCCGGAAAGCTATCCTATACCTTACCGGTTAAACTTGAAGATTCACCTTCTTATGTTCTCGGTGAATATCCAGGTAAAAATGGAATAGTAAAATATAACGATGGCCTCCTGGTCGGATACCGTTACTTTGATACTAAAAATGTGAAACCTCTGTTTCCTTTCGGATTTGGGCTTTCCTATACCACCTTTAGCTACAGAGATTATAAGCTAGAGGTGAGCGGTAAAGATGAATCGTTGAAATGCGTGGTATCTTTCTATATAACAAATACAGGGAAAGTTGAAGGTAAAGAGATTGCAGAAATATATGTCAGGGATTTGGAAAGCACTTTCCCTCGTCCTTTCAAGGAATTGAAAGGGTTTTCAAAAGTAAGCCTGAAAGCAGGTGAAACGAAAAAAGTTGAGATAACGCTTAATCAACGGGCATTTCAATACTACAACCCGGATAAAAAACAATGGGTGCTCGAACCCGGCAAATTCGAAATACTTGTTGGATCATCCTCTGAAAATATGCAGCTAAAGCAACAAGTTGAACTTTAATGAATCAGGATTTCGGATGCAATTCTAAATTTTGCTATGACAATCTACGTATATTGTCACTTATGTAGTATAAAGTATTTCGAGGCAAACTTGTGCCACTCAATGAGTTTGCTGACTAATCTCTTTTTGGCCCAAATAATCAGTGAATAATTCCCTGTGTTGTTTAAAATCTAACGTAATTAATGAAAAAACTTTTCCTGGTTTCTATTTGTTTTTTGCTCCTGAAAATTACACCTGCCCAGGTGCCTTTTCACCGGGGTGTAAATTTAACAAACTGGTTCCAGGCCTCGGATGCCAGGAAAATCCAGTTCCGGAAGTTCACGAAAAAGGATTTTGCGGATATTAAAAGTTTAGGCTGCGATGTTATCCGTTTACCGATAAACCTGCATGGAATGACTGCCGGTGCTCCTGATTATATAATCGATCCGTTGCTTTTTTCGTTCCTCGATTCAGCCGTAAACTGGGCTGAAGAACTACAGCTTTATCTTCTTATCGACAATCATTCATTTGATCCTGTTGCTAGCACAAGTCCGGATATCAACCTAACACTCAATAAAGTGTGGCCTCAGATTGCCGAACATTACAAAAATCGTTCGAACTACATTATTTATGAGATATTGAATGAACCACATGGCATCAGCAACCAGCTTTGGGGTGATATTCAGCAACAGGCAATCAATGCCATCCGTAGCAAGGATACCCGCCACAAAATAATTGTCGGGCCGTCGGGTTATAATAGTTACAACGATCTGGCGCAGATGCCGGTTTATACGGATGCAAACCTCATCTATACTTTCCATTTTTACGATCCGTTCCTGTTTACTCACCAGGGAGCAAGTTGGACGTCTCCATCTATGGTTCCGCTTTCGGGTGTGCCTTTCCCATACAATGCCGGCAGTATGCCGACGTGTCCCTCTTCGTTGGTAGGATCCTGGATCGAAAGTAGCTTGAATAATTATTCTGTTGACGGCACCGTTGCAAAAGTAAAATCATTGATTGATATTGCAGTTAATTTCAAGAATGCACGAAATATTGATATTTTCTGCGGCGAATTCGGCGTATATATTCCTAACAGCAACACTTCAGACAGGTCATTCTGGTACCGGACAGTAAAAGATTACCTCGGATTAAAAGGAATCCCCTGGACTATTTGGGATTATAAAGGAGGTTTCGGGATTTTTACAAAAGGATCAGGCGAGGTGTTTGAATCCGATCTGAATGTGCCGTTGCTCGAAGCACTCGGTTTTACTGTTCCTGAACAGCATGCTTTTCTATTTCATGCTGACAGTGTAGGATTTAAAATTTATGATGACTATATCGGACAGGGAATCAATGATGCCAGTTACACAACGGGAACAATAGATTACTATTCAGCCCTGGCACCCAACAATGGACAATATTGCCTGTACTGGACAGGTGGCCCGCAATATTCTGCCATTGCTTTTGATTTTACTACTGAGAGGGATCTTACGAAACTCGTAAATTCTGGTTATGCACTGGATTTTATGGTAAGGGGAAATGTCCCCGGGACCAAGTTCGATATCCGGTTTCTGGATACAAAAACTTCCGATCCTGCTGATCATCCGTGGAGGATAAGAACAACCATAACTGATCTGTCTGCTGGCTGGGATAAAAAATGGCATCACATTCATATCCCGCTAAGTGAATTTATCGAACAAGGATCCTGGGATAATAATACATGGATTAATCCTATAGGGAAATTCGATTGGGCGGCAATCGACAGGTTAGAAATTGTTTCTGAATACGGCCCGGTTGACGGGAAAGAACTATGGTTTGATAATATAATGTTATCTAATCAGGATACCGCAATAGTTCTCGAAACCGGCACTTTGGGGATTCAGGAAGAACTGGCTTCCATAAAAACTCCGGGATTGAAATTTATGCCCAATCCTATGATTGGATCAACCACAGTTTCGTATCTGTTACCTGAAAATGGAACTGCAAGGATATCAGTCTACAATGTTTCAGGGCAAAAAGTTGCTGATTTAGTTAACGAAACTTTATCTAAAGGTTCCTACACTTTACAATGGTTTGGGAAAGATAATCAGGGGAAAGCTCTTCCGGAAGGCATTTATCTTTGCCGGCTTACTACCGATAAATCACAAAAAATCTGCAAATTTTTAATAGCAGCAGAGTGATTTATTGAATCTGAATATTAGGTATATAGTATTCGACTCCTGGAAATAAGAAACTGTTTAAGTGTATGGCTAATAAGGGCTGTTATCCGAAAATGCTTTCCTTTTCAGTCGCGGTAAGTAGAAAATGTGCTTTGGGAAAAGTGCCGGTTCCTCCCCATGCAGGTTATAAAAATCTTCAAGAAATAAATTGAATTGTGTTTGGCCCGGGATCGCCTTTTCTTTCGCGATCGAAGTTAGATCTTCAAATTCTATGCTGACAGAACGTTTGGGTATAAAAAACAGCAGATTTGCAAGTACATAAAAAGTCCCTTTTGCTAATTGCACGAAAAAATCCGGTGATTTCCCGGTTTTTGCTTTCGAAAACATACTTCCCCACAAACCGTTTATGCGTACACCTACAATTTGAACGTCTTCTGGAATGTTGCTGACAATATGATATGCCGATTTCTTATTGAAAATTTTCTCATAACCCTGCCCTGCAATTTGTCCACTTGGGTAGATCACAATATTTTTATTGCGTCGGAATCCTTTATACACTGAGCGGATGATTGATTTTAAAACCTGGGTATTGCGGCTTCCTGTTTCAAGATCACTGACCCGCACTGCTCCCATTCGTTTAAAATACCATTTTACTAAAGAAATGTCGTAGTATTTCTCTGAAATTACAGGAATTGCGGTTGTATACCGGTAGATATGGCTTAATAAAATGACCGGATCTATCAGAGCCTGGTGGTTAGGCAGAAAAAGTATTGGCGAATTGTTTTGTAAAATTTCTGATCCCTTAACTGAAATCTTATATCGAAAACGAAGCAGAAGCCTTATTTTAAAAGCTAAAATCTTCGAAAATAGAACAATGAATGATTCTGTTTTTCTCATTTGAATTTTAACTTAATGAACCAAATGTAGTTCGTTTTGGTTATTTGTAATCAGATTGAAAGCGATAACAAAAGTAGGTAACTATTCAGTCCGATCAATATGCCTTTTTGCCACAGACTTCGCGGATTACACAGATTTGAATCTCTGACAGCAGTTTTTCAGATTAAAATTGATTACAAATGATGATTATTTTTCTGTGAAATCTGCGTAATCTGTGGCATATATTTGTTTAACAATGCTTTAAATATATTGATTGGTTACAAAAATAGTAATGCCGGATTTTTTGAACCTAAAGTTAAATTGGATTCAAATAATAATAGTAGTTTTAGCATAAAATAATCAGACTGATATGACGAAGCCGATTTTGCCTGTAAATTCCCCAAAGGTTATCAATGCCTGGTGTTCTTACGATATAGCCAATTCGGCCTATATGTTGAGCGTAAATACCGTGTTGTACCCGATATTCTATCAACAGGTAACTCAGAAGGCTTTTGGTTCGGAAATGGTGACATTTATGGGTATGAATATTAAGAATACAGTGTTGTATGAATATGCCATTGCACTGGGTTACTTTATAGTCATATTAATGACGTTATCGTTATCGGGTATTGCCGACCTGGGCGGGTATCGTAAACGTTTTATGCAATCATTTACTGTGTTAGGGTCCTTTGCCTGCATGGGGTTATACTTTTTTACGGGTGAAAATATAATGTTGGGACTTTTGCTGCCTATGCTGGCTGTTTTAGGTTTTGCCGGTTCACTTGTTTATTATAATTCATTTTTACCAATAATTGCGACACCTGACAGGCATGACCGCATCAGTGCCAAAGGTTTTTCCTTTGGTTATGCCGGAAGTATGGTGTTGCTGATCTTTAATATTTTTTCGTTGCAGAACTACCAGTTTTTTGGATTTTCCGACAGCCTGGAAGCAATACGGTTTTCATTTATTGAAGTGGGAATTTGGTGGTTGGCAGTTTCCCAGATTGCTTTTTACTTTTTGCGTGAAGAACGAAAAGTGGTGAGCTGGGATGTAACCATTTTTACCCGGGGATTTCATGAAGTGGTTAATGTATTTAGTTACATCAAAAGACATAAGACCATGTACCGTTTTCTTCTTTCCTTCTTCTTTTTCAGCATGGGCGTTCAAACCATTATAATTGTTGCTTCGCTGTTCGGTAAAGCTGAACTTGGAATCACTGATACAAAGCTGATCATGACAATCCTGATCATTCAACTTGTAGCCATCCTGGGGGCTTATATTTTCGGGAGAGTTTCTACCCGTTTTGGGAACAGGACCTCCCTGCTGTGGATGCTTGGGATTTGGGTATTTGTTTGTTTGTCAGCTTATTATGTTCAAAAGGAAATTCAGTTCTATGTTTTGTCGGCGCTGCTTGGCCTGGTAATGGGTGGAATACAGTCGCAGGCGCGATCAACCTGGTCAAAATTAATACCTTCGGATACAACGGATACCGCTTCTTATTTTAGTTTTTACGACAGCACTGAAAAATTAGCCATTGTAATTGGGATGCTCGGTTTTGGTATTATTGAGCAAATAACTGGCAGCATGCGAAACAGCACCTTGCTGTTGTCGTTATTCTTTATTGTAAGCTTTCTGATAATTGCCTTCACTAAATTGAAAAAAGAGGAATCTTCACAGGCATAAATTTTCCGGAATATTTTGATTTGGAATAGGGGCGTGGAGATGAGCAATATTTCCAATTTTGGATTGGATAGATTTACCTTACCCTTCGATTTAAGTCATAGATAAATTGTTACAGGTAGGCATTCAATAACTAACCGGGCAGGATTTTTTCATGAACTGATAGAACGGATCTTTATTTTGATATTCAATACGTTATATCTTTTGGGATAAATTATCGATAAAGAACAGGGTCATTCCCAAATTACAGATGTTTAATATGCCTGATAATCATCAGTATATTGTATATCTGTAAAGCCATTCAGCTTTTAAGGCTAACAATTGTTTTTCGGTAAGAGAAAAATTACTGAAACTGTTTTATTGAACAACAGGTTTTCTAAAGAACTGAAGTAATAAGCTACTTTTTATATTTGCACATTGGATTTGAAGAAGTGAACATTACTTTCGTTGGTAGTGCCTGAAATATATAATCAACCATACAGTTACACTTAATAGCATAGTCAAAATCAGCTGAGCAGAAAGGAAGGTTATTTCAGCTTCTTCTTTAACGAATGCCACCGAAAACACTAGCAGGTACATTGCATAGCAGAATATTTTACTGATCAGTATTGAAGCAAATGTACTCAGGAATGGCTTCCTTGTTTTTTGAAAAAAGAAAAGAAATAGCCAGGCATTTAGCAGCAGTTCAGCCATTATAATCATCATTTTCACCGGTGCCGGGTGACCCGATACCAGGAATGAAAATAACGGCAACATAATGGCCAGTAAATATGCGTTCCACCGCGATGAATAAAGTAATGCCAGCATGAGCATAACACGCATAGGCTCAATAAAATAAACCGGAATTTTAAATAAATGCGATGCAGCAGGCACAAATCCAACAAAAACCAATGCTGCAATATCGGTAATAGCTGTATGGTAACGCAATGTACCTGAGGAATTTATAGTTGTATCCATAGTAATTTTACTAATCTAAAAGTGTTCAAAGCATAGCTGAATTGGTACAAAAAGCAGGTTGTACCAGCAAAAAAATCCCGCCCGGCCACTTTATAGAGCAGCAAAGTTAAATAGTTGTTTGATAAATAAAAAATATTTTCCGTTAACGTTAACGGAGTTTCGGAAAATGTGATTATATTTGCCGTGTTCGTTAACGGAATTTAAATATTCTACTAATCTGGTAGCAATTGAAAAAAGAAGTAGCATTGAAAATCGGGATAAAGGACATTGCTAAACAAGCCAATGTTTCTATTGGCACTGTCGATCGAGTGTTGCATGACCGAGGCGAAGTTTCTAAAACTACCCGCGAACAAATTCTTTCTATAATTGAAGAATTGGGATATACGCCCAATCTGTTAGCCAGGTCACTGGCTTCAAAAGTAAAATACACAATTGCGGTACTTATACCTGACCCCGGCAACAATGCTTACTGGGAAAAACCTTTAGAGGGAATTAAAGCAGCTTCACTGGAAATTAAAAAATTCAATTTTGAGCTTCAGATAGCCACTTTTGATTACTGCGACGAAAACTCCTTTATTGAGAAATCCAATGAAATATTAGAATCGAATCCCAGTGGATTCATTTTTGCACCTGTTTTTTATGAGTCATCGTTAAACCTGGTTGAAAAGTGTGATCAGCTTGAGCTACCATATGTTTTCTTTGATGTGTTTATTGAAAACTGTAAAAACCTTGCTTATTTTGGTCAGAACTCGGCTCAGAGTGGATATCTGGCTGCAAGGCTAATGGATTATAGCATCCTTAAAGGAGAAATCAGCCATATTTATATTGTAAAACCCTTAAACCCATCCGCTCCTGTTTATCATTTAAGTTTACGGGAAAAAGGATTTATGTCTTATTTTTCTCAGGAAACTACCAGCCATGCGCTGATACATTCTATGGATGCTGATATTTCTTCATCTTCCATCCTTGTTAAATCATTAGACACAATATTCGAAAGTGATAAAAAACCATCCGGCTTATTTGTTGCTAACTCAAGAGTACACCTTGTAGCCAGTTATCTCGAAAAAAATCAGGTTGAAAATGTTGTTGTTATTGGATACGATTTGTTGCATGAGAACATCGAATTTCTTGAAAAAGGAATTATCCAATTTCTTATTTGTCAAAAACCTGAAGAACAAGGATATAAAAGTGTGTTTTCGCTATTTGATCATTTGTTGCTTAAAAAGCCGGTTAATAAAGTAAACCATAGTCCGATCGACGTTATCATGAAAGAAAACGTAGAGTACTACAAAAATTATAAAATCTAGCTTAGCCCTCTGATTTATACACTGAATAAAAGTAAAAATATGATTCTTGATTTTTCAGACCTGGTAGGAAAAGTAGCCGTTATTACCGGTGGTTCCGGACTTTTAGGCTATGCTATGAGCGAAGCAATGGTATCAGCAGGTATTAAGACTGCCATTATAGGTTGTAATAAGGAAACTGCTGAGATTGCTGCCAGGCAACTCTCCGAAAAGTATAACGTAGCTTGCATCGGGGTGCAAGCCAATGTGCTTGACAAACAATCACTTATTGCCGCTAAGAAGGTCATAAACGAAATGCTTGGGACTATTGACATTCTTATCAACGGAGCTGGCGGTAATTCGCCCAAAGCTACTACCCAGGTGGAGCAGCTCACCGATATAAACAATCTGGAAAAATCATTCTTTGGACTCGAAATGGATGGTTTCGATAAAGTTTTTGCCCTGAATTTCAACGGTACTTTGCTTCCAAGCATGGTGTTTGCTACAGATATGCTTCAAAAAGAGAAGGGTGTAATCCTGAATATTTCATCCATGAATTCATTCAAGCCACTCACAAAGATTCCGGCATATTCGGCAGCCAAAGCATCCGTGAACAACTTTACTCAATGGCTGGCTGTTCATCTGGCTAAAACCGGGATTCGCGTTAACGCAATTGCTCCGGGGTTTTTCCTCACCAACCAGAACCGTTTTTTGCTTACCGATGAAAAAACCGGTGATATGACGCCTCGGGGATTAAAAATTATTTCAAATACTCCTGTCGGGAAATATGGAAAACCTGAGGATCTGCAAGGTGCTACACTTTTCCTGCTCTCCGATCTTTCGGGATTTATCACTGGCATAATACTTCCTGTCGATGGTGGTTACAGTGCATTTGGAGGCGTTTAGGAATTCAAAATGACACTTTAAGTCAATCTAGTCCAGTTGAGGATTCAATAAGCGCTATTAGGATGGAATTTTGTTAAATAATTTATGTACCCCCTCTGTCTCCCCCTAAAAATAGGGGGAGAACAAACTATGAAGGTTTTCTTTAAACACCAAAACTCCAATAAATGTAGAATTGATCTTCCCCCTTTGCAAAAGGGGGATAAGAGGGGGATACTCGTCATAGCTTTCAAATCTTTACCTAAACAACATTAAATTTTAAATAACATCAAATCATCATGGGTATTCAACTTAAAAAAGACTTTTCCTGGTCACTTCTGGTTCCTACCAGTATGGGAGTTCGTATCACCCCTGTAAACGGGCAGCCTGTTCACAGCAGCGACACCTTTAAAATGCAGGCCACCAGTGCCGAAACCAACGTTGCCAGTATTTCATCCTACCTTGGGTTGCCTGTTAAAGTTCTCACTACCTTTGTTAAGGATAGTCCGATTGCACAGCTTATTAAGAGCAATCTTGCCAGCCGTCATATGGCTTACGAAGGAAAAGACGTTCCACAAGGTGATCCATGGGGTTACCGCCACCAGTTTAATATTGCGGATAGTGGTTTTGGTTCACGCGGCCCGCGGGTACAAAACGATAGGGCTGGTGAGGTTGGACGTACTTTGAATGTTAATGATTTTGACCTGGAACGTATTTTTGTTAAAGAAGGTGTTCAGATTATGCATCTTTCGGGACTTGTAGCTGCCTTGTCACCCGAAACCAGTACCTTTTGCCTCGAATTAGCTCGCGCTGCCAAGAAAACCGGTACACGAATTTCATTTGATCTGAATTACCGTGCTTCATTCTGGAAAGGCCGTGAAAAAGAATTACATGATATCTTTACCGAAATTGCTTCAGTATCCGATATACTGGTTGGCAACGAAGAGGATTTTCAGCTTTGCCTGGGAATTGAAGGACCGGAGGCCGGAGGAAAAGATATTGATTCCAAAATTGAAAGCTTTAAAATAATGATCCAGCGGGTGAAAGTTGCTTTCCCGGATGCTTCCGTATTTGCTACAACGTTGCGACAGGTTATCAATACCAACAAACATCTTTGGGGTTCAATTATGCTCGAAGGAGACAATTGGAACGTGATTGAACCTCGCGAAATTAACGTGCTCGATCGTATTGGCGGAGGTGATGGATTTGTGGGTGGTTTGCTTTACGGAATTCTGAAAGGATGGGAACCCGAAAAATGCACGCAGTTTGGATGGGCCAGCGGCGCTTTGGCAACTACCTTTTTAACCGATTATGCACAGCCTGCCGATGAAGAAATGGTTTGGAGTGTTTGGCAGGGGAATGCAAGGGTTAAGAGATAAGAACCAAGATACAAATTCCAAGTCCCAAATTCCAAGAAGCAAAAGCAAAAACCCAATTACTCGTCTCCGTTAAGCCCCTCCGGGGTTTGGGGTCTCTCGTCTGCCAAAATTCCAGGTTTTGATTCGTAAAGCCAGAAGTTGCATAATTACCTAAAGTTTATCTTTGGATCTTGGCTCTTGGAATTTGGGACTTTGGTCTTAAAAAAATGTTCAAATCACTATTGAAAAAACACGATGATCTACTACAACCACGGTTCAGTTAATACTGAATTGAGTCTTGCGGAACTCCGAAAAGGACTTTATGAAGCATTGGATAAGTTAGGTCCGAAGCAGAAAGTGCTGATAGTGCCTCCTGATTTCACGCGATTCCATTCACAGGCCGGCATCCTGACCGAAATGGCATGGGAATATTACGGTGAAGCTGTAACTGATATTTTGCCTGCACTTGGCACACATGTTGCCATGTCGGAAACCGAACTGAATACCATGTTTGGTAAAGTTCCGCATTCTCTTTTCCGGGTTCATAACTGGAGGACTGACATTGTTACTCTTGGAGTTGTGCCGGCTGAATTTGTGCAGGATGTTTCGGAAAACCAGGTGGATTTTTCGTGGCCGGCGCAGGTTAATAAACTTTTGGTCGAAGGGAATTTTGATCTCATTCTTTCCATTGGCCAGGTAGTTCCGCACGAGGTTATCGGAATGGCTAATTACAATAAAAATATATTTGTCGGCACCGGTGGCAAAGAAGGTATAAACAAAAGCCATTTCCTTGGAGCAGCTTATGGAATGGAGCGAATAATGGGTCGGGCCGATAACCCTGTACGTAAGGTACTTAATTATGCTTCCGAACATTTTGCTACTCATCTTCCGATTGTTTATGCGCACACCGTAATAGCACGTAATGCCGGTGGTGAAATGGCTGTAAAAGGCCTGTTTGTCGGCAATGACAGTGAGTGTTTTAATAAAGCCGCTGAGTTATCGCTGAAGGTAAACTTTGAATTGCTGGACGAAACGCTTACAAAAGTGGTTGTCTATCTTGATCCTTCCGAGTTTAAAAGTACCTGGTTAGGAAATAAAAGTATTTACCGGACACGCATGGCACTGGCTAATGACGGGGAACTGATAGTTATTGCTCCCGGGCTGAAGGAATTTGGCGAAGACAAGGAAATTGACAGGCTGATCCGTAAATACGGCTATCTCACCACTCCCGAAATACTTGAACTAGTCAAAAATAATCCCGAACTTCGCGAAAACCTGAGTGCTGCCGCTCATCTTATTCATGGCTCACACGAAAACAGGTTCAAAGTAACTTATTGCCCCGGAAAACTTACCCGTGAGGAAATTGAAAGTGTCAATTTCAGTTATGGTAATCTGGACGAAATGATGGAAAAGTATGATCCTGCTAAGCTTAAGGATGGATATAATATGGTAGATGGAGAGAAAATATTCTTTATTTCCAATCCTGCACTTGGATTATGGGCCTGGAAAAACCGTTTTTCAGTGTCTGCACACCTGAAAGGTGTCTGACACTAAAAAAACCTGAACCTGACCCAGTGTCAGACACCCGTTGGGTGTTCAGACACTTTACAAACCGATTAATCGTACCATAAATTGAGCAGACTAAAAATAATTGCCGACGATAAAATCCCTTTCCTTAAAGGGGTGCTGGAGCCTTATGCAGATATTATTTATTTGCCGGGTAACCTGATAAACCGGGATTCTGTTCTGAATGCCGATGCTTTATTGATAAGAACACGAACAAAGTGCAATGCATCATTACTTGAAGGCACCGCTGTTAAATTTATCGCTACTGCAACAATAGGTTACGATCATATTGATGTAGACTATTGCCAATCTAAAGAAATCACATGGGTGAATGTTCCTGGCTGCAATTCAGCTTCGGTTCAGCAATATATTACTGCTGCACTCTTAGCCCTGGCTTATAACACCGATTATACGCTCAGCGAAAAAACACTTGGGATTATCGGTGTAGGGAATGTTGGCTCC
>Ga0268283_1000357_pt1 | contig 34145 bp, 24 predicted proteins | sample saktaG_13_FD_190140 | JGI IMG/M metagenome (GOLD analysis project Ga0268283, IMG submission 190140) | Saline water microbial communities from Sakinaw Lake, British Columbia, Canada - sak_2013_06_06_36m | ecosystem: Environmental > Aquatic > Non-marine Saline and Alkaline > Saline ...
TCACCAGCGCCGCCGAGACATCCGCAAGGCCGCCTGCTTTCGCCGTCAGATAGCTGGCAAGACTTCCCATGCGGTTGGGCAGATAGGTGACCTCCGGCGTTACGATAAGAATGCGGGGATTTCGGGACAATCTCATGAACCTTCCTTAATATGAAAACAGACAATGGTGATGACTTCGGTCCAGGAGAGGTACGCCCAACTCCCATTCGTGACGCTTAACACCGGGCGCCTTCCATTCTGAAAATTTCAAGAAGCAGCATGTCCGCCATAACAATATAAATATCAGCATGAATCATGCCATATCGATTATTAATCAAATTTAAGTTGGTATTAATTTGAAATAATAGAGAAATACTTTCGTTGGGTTTGCATGCAAAATGGTCGAAGCAGCGACATTAAAGTCGCTGTTATTTCCCCAATTGGGGCTATAAATAGAAAAATAGTTCAAAACAAATTGATATGATTCGTTAAAATATCATGCGACATAAAAGATGGGGGTATGCGACATAAAGGTCGTGGATGGTCAGATCGTCTGGAATCAACCGGGTCAATGATATTTGCGTTATAAATTCCTTGAGAAAACGACAAACTTATGGTTCTATTGCTCCGGAAACCGGAATTGTTCTCCGGCCTTGAACCATTACCCCCATTTGATTGCCTAAGGAAATCATCATGACAACCCCCCTTGCAACGCTTGACGTCAGTACTTCGAGCAAGGAAAGTACGGCCTTCAAGGTGCTGGGAGCCATCGGCTTTTCGCACCTTTTAAACGATATGATCCAGTCCCTGCTTCCGGCAATTTATCCTTTGCTGAAAAGCTCGTTTGTCCTCAGTTTCACACAGATCGGCCTGATCACATTGACTTTTCAGATTACCGCGTCGTTGTTGCAACCGGTGGTCGGACTTTACACGGATCACCACCCGAAGCCCTATTCATTATCCATCGGCATGGGATGCACGCTAATAGGCCTGATCATTCTGGCCTATGCGCCTAGTTACGCAGTCCTGCTGATTGCCGCCGCAATGGTTGGCACGGGCTCATCCATCTTCCATCCGGAATCTTCCCGGGTTGCGCGGATGGCCTCCGGCGGTCGATATGGACTGGCGCAGTCGATTTTTCAGGTGGGTGGTAATGCCGGCAGTGCGACGGGTCCGCTACTGGCCGCCTTGATCGTCATTCCGCAAGGACGGCACAGCATCGCCTGGTTCTCCCTGGCTGCGCTCCTCGCCATGCTGGTGCTGTGGCAGGTCGGCGGCTGGTACAAACGCAAGCAGTCGCTGGTGAACCGGCCCGGCAGATCATCCGAGCACGCACAGGGAGCGCTTCCCGCCCGTATGGTGACAAGATCGATGCTGGTCCTGCTGGTACTGATTTTTTCGAAATTTTTCTATCTGGCAAGCATCAACAGCTATTATATTTTTTTTCTGATCAGTAAATTCCACCTTTCGGTGCAATCCGCCCAGCTTCACCTTTTCGTGTTTCTATCCGCCGTGGCCATCGGAACCATTCTGGGCGGGCATGCCGGCGATCTCATCGGCCGCAAGCGTGTGATCTGGGTATCCATTCTGGGGGTTGCTCCCTTCACGCTGATATTGCCCTATGCCAGTCTGGCATGGACCGGACCGTTGACATTCATCATCGGCCTGATCCTGGCATCGGCTTTCCCCGCGATTCTGGTTTATGCGCAGGAGCTTTTACCGGGTAAGGTGGGGATGGTCGCCGGGCTGTTTTTCGGACTGGCATTCGGCATGGCCGGAATTGGCGCGGCGGTACTGGGGAAACTGGCCGATGCGCGGGGCATCGAATATGTCTATCACGTGTGCGCCTTCCTGCCGCTGTTCGGATTGCTGACGGTTTTTCTGCCCGACTTAGGCAGACCGTCCCGCCGGAAGCATCCCCCGATCATTGCAGCACCTTCGGCCGTAGAACTTGCTTCAAAGGCCGGATGAACCTGAGGCCCCGATACCGGGTCTGGTCCAGATAGTGGAAATTCCCAGAGATTGAAGGTATCGGATGCCGTCCGCAACATATCGGCCAACCGTGTCCACGCCGTGGGAATCATCCCCCGGAGCAACGGCAATATTCATCTGGCGGACTTTTTCCAGAATGGGGCGGCAGATATAGGGCTCGCTGGCGCCTTTAAGCAGGGCCCGGACATTTAAATCCAGCATCAGCCCCAGTGATGCAATTGCCTCCAGATTGCGGCAGATGCGCTTCCAGATGGCCGGCGTTTTCAGGCGGGCAGGGTAATCCGGATCAAATATCCGGATCAGATCAAAATGCCCCACCACGGACGGTTTCAGTGCCTGAATCATGTCATGCTGCAAATCGAAATAAGCCGCGTACAGATCCGTGATGCCGCCGCATGCCGTTGCGGCCATGGCATATTCGGATGGATTCATGTCGATGGGAATATCCGCCACATGATGAACCGATCCCACGACATAATCCGGATGAAACCGGTCCCGAAGCTGGATGGCATAGTTCACGGCGCCTTGATATGCCTCGGTTTCCATGCCGACAAAAATCGTCAGCCGGCCTTGATATGCCGACTGCAAGTTTCGGCAGTGCGCCATATACCGGGCAAAACGCGCCTGCATGGCGCTTGCGGTCAGACCGGCCGCGCGTTCATCCGGATAGAGAAAGTTGTCGCTGACAGGCGGCACGTGCTCGGTAATACCGACCCAGGCAAATTTCTGGTCATGGTAGGCTTTGACAATATCATTCAGGGAATCCCGGGCGTGCTGGCAATAGTCGCCGCTATGGCCGCCATGGACCGACACGAAGGGGGGCAGGGCCTCTGAATGTTGATTTGCATTCCGGATCATCGGCTATTTCATAACCGTTAAAAGGTCTTCCGTCAACCGCAAATTGATGGCTTCGTAAAGAGCTCGCGATAGACAGGGCTTACCGGATGGGCACCAACAGGTCGCAAGTGCAGGCGGGATCGTTGGCCATGTGATGAACGGCACTTCCCGCCTGGAGGAAAATCCGGTTGTCGAACCGGCACAGATGCGATGCGATAAAGGATCGTGTTTCGGGGGTTGCGCGAAGGGTCCGGCGATGCAGATCGGCGGCTCCGAATATCTGCCAGCTTGTCAGAAAACCGAGCGCATCCGTTATCCGACGCATCCGCCGGTCCGCATGGGCCAGGTAAGCGCCGGAGATTCGGCCTGAATCTTTCAGGCTGCCAAGCAGATACGGCAAAAGCGGCGGACGGGTGATTTCAAGCCGGTATTCATTTTTGAATGATTCGATCGTGTGTTTTCGCGAGTGACCGTTTTCCCGGAATTGATCGCTCAGGCGCCCATGTCGCCATTTGCGAACCCATTTGCGCGCCGGGGGCCGGGCATCTTTCGAGTGAACCTGTATTTCACGCGGGTTTACCAGCAGATCCCCGGCAGCGGAAAATTCGCAGTTGTCCACATAGTTTCCGGCGCACAGAAGCGCGGCTTCGTGCAATCGGATACACAGCAGCCAGTATATCGGGCCGGCCATTTCGCCTACCGTTTCCAGCGCGTTTACCCAGCTTTCAATTTGCCCTTCATTGACTTCATACGGGATAATCGTCTCATCCAGCAATGCATTCAATTTCAAGAGATGTTCTGCGGGTTCCTCATGTTTTGCGTCTTCCTGGAAAATGTCCGCGGAATTGGCATGCGATGCTCTTTTCATCCCGTATCTCCGTTTGCTCCCCAATATAAATGGAATTTTTGATGTTGCGCCGACAGGCCGATTTCTTTATTTGACTTCTGTGATTTCCTATCTTATAAGTTGCGATATGTCAATATTGACATAGGCCTTACGGAATTTAAGTTGCAATAGTCTGTAATAATTAAAATAATTGATTGCACCGCTATCCAGCGGCTCTGGTAAAGGTTGTGCCGTCCGGCAGACGCCGGACGGATTGTGTTCGTATTCATCCCATAAAGAGGAGGAACGGCATGATTCGAAAAAATTTAAATATCAATGGTAAAATGCAGATGATGGTGGTGGACTCGGATGCGTTTCTGTCCGATACGTTGCGCGAACAGCTCAAACTAACGGGAACAAAGGTCGGATGCGGTCAGGGACAGTGCGGGGGCTGTTCGGTGATCCTGGACGGCAAGGTGGTTCGCTCCTGTATCACTAAAATGAGCCGGGTTCCGGATGATGCCTGCGTCACGACCATCGAGGGCATCGGCGGGCCGGACAAGCTTCACCCCATCCAGCTTGCCTGGACGGTTCATGGCGCGGCCCAGTGCGGGTTCTGCAGTCCGGGTTTCATTGTTTCGGCCAAGGCCCTGCTGGATGCCAATCCCAGCCCCTCCCGACAGGATGTCCGGGACTGGTTTCAAAAACATCGGAACGCCTGCCGCTGCACCGGATACAAACCCCTGGTGGATGCGGTGATGGATGCGGCCAGGGTCCTGCGCGGCGAGATGACCGAAGATGAGCTGGCATTCAAGATGCCGGCGGACAACCGCATCTGGGGAAGCAAATACCCACGGCCCAGCGCCATTGCCAAGGTGACCGGTGTCACGGATTTCGGGGCGGACGTGGGCCTGAAGATGCCGGCCGGAACCCTTCGGCTTGCCCTGGTTCAGGCCAAAACATCTCATGCCAATATACTTTCGATCGATACGTCGGCTGCGGAAAAAATGCCGGGCGTGTTCAAAGTCATCACCCACAAGGACGTCAAGGGCAAGAACCGGATTACCGGGCTGATCACCTTTCCGACGAACAAGGGGGATGGCTGGGACCGTCCGATTCTCTGCGATGAAAAAGTTTTCCAGTTCGGGGATGCCATTGCCATTGTGGCCGCGGATACGGAAGCCAACGCACGGGCTGCGGCGGACCAGGTCAAGGTCGTGCTGGATGAACTTCCGGCTTACATGAGTGCGCCTGCGGCCATGGCAGAGGATGCCATCGAGATTCACCCCGGAACGCCCAACGTGTATTTCGAGCAGAAACGCGCCAAGGGTCAGGAAACGGGCCCCATCATGGCTGCCGCGGCCGTTACGGTGGAAAACGACTATTATCTGCAGAGGCAACCCCACCTGACCATGGAGCCGGATGTGGGCCTGGCCTATTTTGACGATGAAGGACGGCTTGCCATTCATTCCAAGAGCATTGCCATTTATCTGCATCATGCCATGATTTGCCCGGGTCTGGGGATCGAGCCGGAAAAACTGCGCCTGGTCCAGAACCCGTCGGGCGGAACCTTCGGGTACAAGTTCAGTCCCACCATAGAGGCGCTGCTGGGAGTTGCGGCCATGGCCACCGGAAAGCCGGTGACGCTGAAATATGATTATTTCCAGCACATCACCTACACCGGGAAACGCTCGCCTTTCTTCGTGAATCTGAAGTACGGTGCGGACAAAACCGGTAAAATTCTGGCCATGGAAGGCGACTGGATCGTGGATCACGGGCCTTATTCCGAATTCGGAGACCTGCTGACGCTCCGGGGCGCACAGTTCATCGGTGCGGGTTATGGCATTGCCAGCATCCGGGGGGTGGGAAAGACCGTTTGTACGAACCATGCCTGGGGATCGGCATTCCGGTCTTATGGGTCCCCCCAGAGCTTTCTGGCGTCCGAAAGTCTGATGGATGATCTGGCCGCCAAACTGGGCATGGATCCCCTGGAGCTTCGTTATCTGAATGTATATCGTCCGGGAGACACCACGCCGACCGGCCAGGTTCCGGATGCGTTCAGCCTGACCGAAATGATCGATGGGTTGCGTCCCCTCTACAAAGCGGCGCTGAATCGCGCCAAATCAGACTCCACCCCGGAAAAGAAAAAGGGTGTGGGGGTTTCCATCGGCATCTACGGTTGCGGTCTGGACGGGCCGGACGGCTCTGAAATCGCCGTGGAATTGACGCCGGACGGGGTGGTGCTCAGCTCGTCCTGGGAGGATCACGGACAGGGTGCGGATATGGGTGCCCTGGGCACCTGTCATGAAGCCCTGCGGCCCCTTGGCATCGTGCCGGAAAAGATTAAGCTGGTGATGAACGATATGGCCACGGTTCCCAACAGCGGGCCTTCGGGCGGTAGCCGTCAGCAGGTAATGACCGGTAACGCCATTAAAAACGGTTGCGACATGCTGATGAACGCCATGCGCAAAGCAGACGGATCTTACCGGACATATGCGGAAATGAAGGCCGAAAATGTCCCGCTGAAATATTCGGGTAAATGGACGGCTTCCATGTGCACGGCATGCGATGAAAACGGCCAGGGGTCGCCTTTTCCGGTTTACATGTACGGCGTGTTCATGGCTGAGGTAACTGTGGATACGGCCACCGGCAAAACAGAGGTGGATAAGTTCACGGTTTTTGCCGATGCCGGAAAAATCAACAACCAGCTTGTCGTGGATGGCCAGATTTATGGCGGCGTGGCCCAGGGCATTGGCCTGGCGCTTTCAGAGGATTTTGAAGACCTCAAAAAGCACACGAGCCTGAGCGCCTGCGGGCTTCCGTACATCAAAGACATTCCCGATGCCATCGATATCCATTACGTGGAAACACCTCGCGAACATGGACCATTTGGCGCAGCCGGCGTGGGAGAGCTCCCGCTGACCTCCTCCCACGTGGCGGTGATCAATGCCATCGCCAATGCCACGGGCGTGCGGATCACCCAGTTGCCGGCCCTGCCGCACAAGGTTCTGGCCGGATTGAAGAAATAGGTGGATCAGAAAGAATTACGGCTTCTGGAAAACCGATGTATTCAGGAAGAACCGCCGGAGTGCATGGCGGCCTGCCCGATTCATGTGGATGCCCGGGCCTTTGTGGGTCAGATGGCCCGGGGTGATTGCCAGGAAGCCTGGAAGGTGCTGAGAAAAACCATGCCCTTTCCCGGCATCCTGGGGCGGATCTGCGATGCGCCGTGCCGGGACCGCTGCAAGCGCACGGAAGCCGGACAGGCCATTGAAATCGGTTTGCTGGAGCGCGCCTGCGTCACGACGCCGGCGCCGAAACAGCGGATTCTGGCGCTTCCCAAAAAGGAAAAGCGCATTGCGATTGCGGGAAGCGAACTGGACAGCCTGACCGCGGCCTGGGACCTGTCCCGGAAAGGGTATGGGATTACCTTGTTTGAATCCGGCGAACAGCTCGGCGGCTGTCTGCTGGCTATGCCGGAAGCCATTCTGCCGCGTGACGTGGTGGCGGAAGAGATCCGTGAGCTTTCCGCACTGGGCGTGGAAATTCGTCTGAATGCTCCCATCCATGATACATCCTTCCTGGCGGACCTGCGTCGTGACTTTGATGCCGTATATCTGGGACTGGAAGGCGCCGAGGCGCTACGGAATGAAGTCGACGGCGTATTTGTTCGCGGATATTTTCAAAAAGATACAGCCTGTTCCCCGGTCTGGCAAGCCGCGGAAGGGCGCCTAGCCGCCACCTCCATGGACCGGTATTTGCAGAAGGTTTCTCTGACAGCGGGCCGGGACAGGGACGGCCCATTCTCCACAAGGCTTTATACCCGAATCGATGGGGTGATTCCCTTGCCGGCGGTGCAGCCTCTGGATCCGGCCCTGGGATATACGCCGGAGGAAGCCATCCGGGAGGCCGGCCGTTGCCTGCAGTGCCAGTGCCTGGAATGCGTCAAGGTCTGTGCCTATCTGGAGCGCTTCGGCGGTTACCCGAAAAAATACGCTCGTGAAATCTACAACAACGCCTCCATTGTCATCGGGTCTCGGCAGGCCAACAGGCTCATCAATTCGTGCAGCCTCTGCGGTCTGTGCGAGGCGGTATGCCCCGAAGATTTCGCCATGCAGACCCTTTGTCTGGATGCCCGAAAGGACATGGTTCAAAAGGGCAAAATGCCGCCATCCGCCCATGAATTCGCGCTGCTTGATATGGCATTCAGCAACAGCGATCAGTTTGCCATGGCCCGTCATGAACCCGGAAAAGAAACCAGTGCGTCCGTCTTTTTCCCCGGGTGCCAGCTCAGCGCATCTTCTCCAACAATGGTGAAACGGGTGTATGCGCATCTTCGCCAGGTTTTCTCCGGTGGCATCGGTCTCATGCTGGGATGCTGTAATGCCCCGGCAACCTGGGCCGGGCAGGCGGATCAATTTCAAACGGAATTTTCAAGGCTTCGGGAACAGTGGGTTGCTCTGGGCAGGCCGGAGATCATTCCGGCCTGTTCCACCTGTTACCAAATTTTAAAGACGCATCTGCCGGAAGCGAAAATCCGATCTCTCTGGCAGGTTCTGGAGGAAAAGGGTCTGCCGGCTGATCTTTGCGTGAAGGATGGCAGGTCCCTGGCTGTCCACGACCCCTGTACCACCCGTCATGAACCCGGACTTCAACAAAGCGTGCGCAGCCTGCTGCACCGGCTGGGCCAGCCATTCGAGGAACTGGAACTGGGCCGCAATCATACCGAATGCTGTGGGTTCGGCGGCTTGATGAAAAACGCCAATCCCGATCTGGCAAAAACAGTCGTTCAGCGGCTATCCGGTAAAAGTCCCGCGGATTATCTGACATATTGTGCGGGTTGCCGAGACAACCTGGCGGCATCGGGGAAACGCGCGGTCCACATTCTGGATCTGATATTTCCGGATGCCGCAGGGCCGGACCCCGGCGCCCGGAAACGCCCGGGCTGGTCCCTGGGTCAGGAAAACCGCATCCGGTTGAAGGAAGAACTGCTGAATGAATTGTGGCGGGAAGGCTTCAGAAAAATGGATGATCATGAAAAAATCGTATTGAACATTTCGCCGGAAGTCCGGCAAATTCTGGAAGACAGGCGGATCCTGATATCGGATATCCAGAAAGTCATCCATCATGCGCAAAGCACCGGCGAAACCCTTGCTCATCCCGAAACCGGGCATACCCTGGCTGCTTTCAAGCCGTACAAAGTCACGTTCTGGGTGGAGTATTCGCAATCCGGAAGCGGTTTTATCCTTCACAATGCCTACAGCCACCGGATGGAAGTTGCCGGAAAGGGGCAGCCATGAACGGAGACTACAGCCGCCCGGAAGATTTGACATGGAAGTGCCGCAAGTGTAATGTGAATCTGGTCGTGAGGCCTGCAACACTGTCGTATATGGACAACCGGATGACGGCGGATCTGCCCCAGTGTCCGGTCTGCGGCTTTGTTCTGATTTCCGAGGAACTGGCCCTCGGGAAAATGGCGGAAGTGGAACAGGTTCTTGAAGATAAATAAGGCGAGCCTTATATAAAGTCAAATTCAGGCATGATACAGTATGATATACCGGAAAAGCTGCGGGCCGTTATCGGTGATGCCATCCGGCCGGGCGGCCTGGCCCTGACCGAAAGAGCGTTAGATTTCTGCGGATTTTCAAAGGGTGCCGGAATCGTCGATATCGGTTGTGGGTTTGGGACAACGCTCAATCATCTGCAGGATCGCCACGGCTTTCGGGTCTGCGGCATCGATATATCGGCGCGAATGCTTTCCGAAAACCGCCAGCAGCCGGTTATTCAGGCAGTTGCGGACTACCTGCCGTTTGGTGCGGGCGTTTTTGACGGCATTTTTTGTGAATGTGTCCTGTCGCTGCTGCCTTTGCCTGAAAATGCCCTGAGTGAATTTCATCGGGTCCTGCAACCCGGCGGATATCTGGTTCTGAGCGACATTTACCTGCGAAATCCCGGTCAGACACAATATCTGGAAAATCAAAATGAAAACAGTTTAGCGGATAACACGGGTCATACAACCGCTTATGTTCATACCTGCCTGCCTTCTGATGATTTCTCATCCTGCCTGTCCGGTGCCGTTGCAAAAACCAGGTGGATCACGCAGGTGAAAAACATAGGATTTGAATTGTTTCTGTGGGAGGATCACAGCGGATATCTGAAGGAACTGGCTGCCAGGATTGTGTGGGCTCTGGGTTCGCGAGAGGGGCTGATGAAACTCTTCTTCCCCGGCGCCTCTTCCGTATGCGACAGGGACGCGATCCAGCGCGCCCGGCCCGGATATTTTTTATTGATTGTCCGTAAAAAAGGAATGATAGGCCCATGAACGATATCGGTTTCAGGCTCATTCAACTAGCCGGCAAAGGCTATTGCTGCAGCCAGATTCTGGCGATTCTGGCACTTGAGATTCAGGGCAGGGAAAATCCGGATCTGGTGCGCGCCATGGCCGGGCTGTGCATGGGGGCCGGAAACAGCGGCGGCGTCTGCGGGGTATTTACCGGCGCAGCCTGTGTGCTGGCCCTGTATGGTGCAAAAGGTGCCGATGCCGAAAAAGCGGTGGATAAATTCCCCTTGATGCTCGCCGAGCTGAGCGAGTGGTTCGAGCAAAGCGCCTGCGCGTCTTTTGGCGGGACTACCTGCAAGGATATCATTGGCGAAGATTCTCGCCGGCCGGACCCGAACCGGTGCGGCCGCCTTCTGGTGGACACCTGGGGCCGCATTCTGGAAATCCTTGTGGAAAACGGCTTTGATCCGTCTATTTGTATGCATCCCTGAGAATCGCCGAGGCGCTGGTGCCTGACTTGGCAAGGGTCCTGGCAGTGTCGACCGACAGACCCTGACCATGCCCCTTGCCGATCCCTTTAAATATCCAGGCGCTGTTTGCGGCATCGCTTTGAATGGACTCCGGGCAGGACGGCAATTTCAATCTGGCGCGAAAAACTTCGCAAGAGACTTTCTCCTCTGTTTCCGGATACATCAGGTGGACCACGATTTCTCCGTTTCGGGTCCTTTCCCGCCGCAGATCAAGAACTGCGGATTCATCCACGAGCTTTTTCAGCTCACGGAAGGGGATCTGCTTTTCCCATCCGTTGACCCCGCCTTCGGAAAAAGAAAGCCAGTCGAGTTTTTTCAGTGTTGCGACTTCGTCAAGCAGCCCGAGAAGGGAAAGGTCGGTTTTACCCGGCGGCTTTCCGGACCCGTCCTTGTCCAGCCCCTGAAAAACCATGCAGTGGGTCGAATCGCAAAGGGACAGGGTGTCCGGATGGCGATGTCCGCCATGCACTCCGTTCCAGAAAATGGCCGCCCGCAATGCCTTTTGGGCCTCGCCCTGGAGATCCTGCGCTTCCGAGGACAGAACCGCATCGGCATAGGTCTCGAGGTCGGTTTGGAGGACGACCGCATTGTCGTCCGATGAGCTCTGGAGAAGACCCGAGACCCACCTTTCCGAGCGGCTTCCCCGGGCCGAGGAGACGATTTTAAACCTTCCGCAGGTACTGAAACGAACGCTCCGGCCACCGGGCTCCTCCCTTTCCACGCTCGGGCACACGTCTTGAATCTCCCACGAAGCGCGGGGCGTGAGCGAAAGAAGCCGGACCCGCACCCGCCCGGTTGCGGGCGTGTAGCGGGACGACCATGCCTGCAGAACCTCCGAAGCCCGGCGAATGATCGATGCGCCATTGTTGCCATTGCCGCGGAACACCGCCAGGAACAGGGGAGCTTCCTGAGGCCAGGCCACCATGAGATGCCCCACCAGCGGATTTCCCCGCGCATCGGATGTCGTTCCGGTTTTGCACAGGGCATGAAGGCGTTTCAGGATCGCTTTATGTTTTTCAGGCTCAGGATACAGCGTCGATCCGAGGGTGAAGCCGTTTTTGGAGAGCCCGTAAAAACGTTCCGGCTTCAGCAGAAGGGATGCGCGCAGCACCAGCGAAAGCTCCCGCAGGTTCGCTTCAAACGGGTAATCGCCTTCCGGGCTGCGTTCCCCGACAAACTGGCGCCAGAAGTGCGCGTCCCGGCCGCCGACCTCCTGGCCCGCAAGGTTTTCGGCAAGCGGCGCATCCTTGACAACGGATGTGAGGAAATGAAATTTCTCTGGAGAAAAGACGTGCTTGCGGCCAAGGAGTTTGACGGTATCGCTGGCGCAAAGTTCTTCGCCGACCGCCGCGTTTTCGGCCTCGATGAGCGATGCGGCGTACGGGATCTTAAGCAGCGATCCGGGGGGATACCGGGTCTTGAGATCTCCCTTTGCATCGAGAAGCTCACCGGACAGCAGGCTGATAAGGATATAGCTGAAACCGGATCCGGCCGGGTCCCGAAGCAGCTTTTCCATCTCCCTTGAAACGCCGCAGGGCTCGGAGGGCCAGCCATGGGAAGACACGAGCTTTGAAAGCGCGCCGTAACCTGCGGCATCCAGTCCCGCACCGACACGGACCTTCTCTCTCAGATGATCGAGCTCACTTTCGGTGGGTGGGCCGGATACCGCTTGGGCCTTCAGTTCTCCGCTGAAACCGATGGCGGCGGCTTCAGCGGCCCAGAGGGGCAGTCTGCCCGTACAGGTGCGATGGCCGGCCTCATGCATCAATTCATGCCGCAGGAAGATCTCGGGGCCGGATGACCCCGCAGGGTCCTCCCGCAGGGAAATCACGCCGGGATGCCAGCCTCCCGCATGGGCGGCGGTGAAAGCGGCTCCGGTCTTTGCCGGATACACCCGGACGGGCTCGGAAACGGTCGGCGTCCGATACCCCAGGGCCTGAAGCTCACTTAAGGCCAGAGCGCCGCTTCGATCCAGTTCCGGGTGGGTGGCAAGCGCGCCGAAAAAAAGGATCGCGGCCCCGGCCTCCAGCAAAATGGCCTTTCGGAAAAAACCCATCACTACTCGACCCGGATGCCCTGGGCCCCGGTGTTGCCCCGGATGCTCTCATCGTACATGTCAAACGCCTGGGCCGGCGGTATCGTTGCCTTTCCCGCGAAGGCCACCCGCCAGACCTGGTACAGCTTCATTTCACCCGCGGGGAGCACACTGGCGATTCGGACCGTTCTTTCCGGATATCGCAGTGTCTGCTTGACGGACGCCCAGTAGTCATTCTCGTCTGCCTGAACCCCGGCGTCGGCAAGATAGGTCCTGTCGTCATCGATTGCCTGCGCAAGCGAAGGAATCCCATCCTCCACCACCAGAAACCGGCTTTGAACGGACCTTGCATCCCGTATTGGCTCGCGGCTGAGGCTGACCTCGCTGATCACGACGTCTCCTTTTTGCAGCGGCTGGCTCAGATCCAGCGCCTCGTTCCCGGTTGCGGTAATGCGCAGGAATCGCCTTTGAATCGTCACCCCGTCGGATTTGGGTTCTACTGCCGGGAAGGGAACATCTGCGGTAATCGTGGAAGATGCGAACTCGGCCGATTCCAGCCCGTCGACAAAGATCTGTGAAAGCAGATCGGGCGCCCCAGGAGCTTCGAATTTACCGATAAACCCGGAGGGGATGCGGGTGAGCTCGCCCATTTGGGTGCCGTCTTTCTTCCGGACGCGGATCTTTCTTGCCTTTGCTTCCTTCTCTTTGGCAAAAGCGGCTGCCTCCCTGCTCAGAATTCCGTGTGTATTGAAGATCACCTGCGCCGAGTCGAAGGTCGAAATCCAGTACCCGTTTTTCATATGCGAGAGAAGCAGACGCTTCATTTTGGTTTCCAGCTCGGGCGGAAGGGTGCTGAGATCGTCCAACACGCCAATGGCCGAAGAAACAAGATAAGGGAAACCGAATCCGAACCCGAGGGCGTCAAATAGCTGCGCATCTCCGGCCGTTTTTCCCTCAGCCGCCATATCAAGCTGATTGAGGGTCTTCTTTAATTTTTCAATCAGCTCCCCTTTGACGTTCATCTTCTTAAAGTGCTCATTGAAGCGGTTCCAGTCCTGGTCCTTGTACGCCGCAATTATTTTCAGGCCATAGACAAGATGAGGCAGGGAAGGGCTTTTCTCCTGCCGCAGTGCTTCCACATAGGCGATCTGCTGTTTCCAGGGCTGGCTGTACAAGCCGATCTCGGCCATTCTGGAAAGATTGTATCCGTCCCTTGCCGCATCGGCGTTCTTTTCCGAGCTCTGGTCATTATCATCTTTTACCTGTTCCGACAGCCAGCCGATTCCCCGTTCAAATGCCCCTTCCGCGCCTTCAACCTTAAGCTCTTTTGCGAATTTCAGGGCATAGAGCGCTGTTGCGGTTATGGCCGGAGACGCGTCGGAATCCGAGGGCCAGAGGCTGAATCCGCCGTTTCCCTTCTGATTCTGTTTGATTTTCCGGATGCCCAAGGCGGCATTTTTTTCCGCCTTTTCCAGAGGTTCGGCCAACGGTCCCAGTTGATCCCGAGAAATGCCCGCGCGTCTGACAAGATCCATCAGGACCAGGTTGGGGATCGTGGCATGGACCAGTTGCTCGGTGCATCCGTATGGGTAGGAAACCAGAACGGATGCGGCGTTCAGGGCCGCGCCCAGGAGCCCCGAATTGACCTGAACCTTGACTTCCGTAATCCGGGCGGCATCTGGCAGTTGGGTGACGAGCGTATTCTCCTGTTGCACGCCTGAAAAGATCTGCTTCATGGCCGAGGGTTTCAGCGGGATGTCATATTCTTCGGGCCCGCCCACGTGAATGTTCTCCTGGGTCTCAAGCGAGACTTTAAGCGTTGCCGCGCCACTTTCCCCTTTGGCTTCAATCACCAGGGGCAAAATATTTTCCCCCTGCTTTTCAAGCGTGAATGCCGCCTCCAGCTCTCCGGACTTCACCAGGGCATCTCCGGAAAGTTCCATTCTGGATGTGACTGAGAGAGGCTGGCCAAGATGATTGACGCTTGCGACCTTGAGCTCGGCCGTTTCATCCTGTCGCAAAAACTGCGGGGCCAGGACATCCACGGAGATATCGGTAAGGGTCCGAAATCTACCCTTCGTTTCGCCGACGCGGCCGTCTTTGTCCGCGGCAACCGCTGTAATCAGCCATTCGGTGACATTGGCGGGAAGATCCACCGTGACGGAGGCCCGGCCCTGGGAATCGGTGATCACATGCGGGAACCATCCGGCCGTATCCCGCATGGATTTCTTGGTGATTTTACTCTGGCTTTTCAGCGCTCCCAGTTTAAAGTTCGGCTTCTTCAGCAGATCCGCGTATCCATACCCTTGCAGCTCGTCCGAATAAAAAGTGGCCAGATTCAGCCTGGGCAGCGGATAGAAAAAGTCAAAGACTCCGGGCCGAAACTCCGGCTGGACCGCGTAGACGGCCCGATCGACGATGGTTACCGCAAGCTCGGTATCGGGCGCCGGCTCGCCGTCGGCATTCTTGATCAGAAAATCGATTCTGAAGGGTTTCAGGGGCTCGGTCTCTTCCCGTTCGGGTATCACCGAAATATTCAGGCGCTTTGTCCACGGGATGATCCGAAATCCCAGGGTCTGTTCCGCGTATTTTCCGCCGCTTAAAGGCACCCCGACCGTGTGATAGAATCCGGTATTGTACTCGGGCCTGGCTTCCACCTCGAACCAGCGGCTTCTTCCCTTGAACGGGGTCGACCGGGTGTCGTGAATCCGGTTTCCCGAGATCGTTTCCCAGATGATCCCGCTTTCGGACTTGCCCCAATTGACCGGCAGCAGCGCCAGAACCTGCGCCTTTTCGCCGGGGCTCAGGATGGTTTTTTCGGTGTAGAGCTCAAGTTCCCGGTTGTCAAGAACGGCTTCTCCCTGCATGTCGCCCGCGATCAACAATGCGGGCTGCGAGGTGCAGGGGCGGATCATGGGTTTGCCCTCCAGTGTTTCCAGGACAGCAACGGCGCGCAGCCGTCCGCGCCGGGTAAGTTCGGGAAGCGGCAGTCTGCACTGCCCCTTGTCATCGGTGGTAAAGGATAACTTGACGAATTCTTCCGGTTTTGCGCCGACCTGCTCCAGTCCGATATTCAAAACGCCGCCGGCATTGGGAGCGGGCTTTGCGTCCGGATAGGTGGAACGCAGAAAAACCGAAAGCCCTTTTTCGCCGATCCTGGCCACGGTTTTTGAAAACTGAACCGACGGCTGGGCCTCGGAGAGGGTGATGTAGATATTTTCGGTCAAAAGGGCCTGGGAACCCGCTGCATCGAGCGCCCGCACCATGACGGTGTAAATCCATTCCTGTTCGGCCGGGGCATCGATCTTCGGCAGGTCGAATTCATAGAAGGCTTCACCGGATCCATCCATCACGGCGGCCGACTCCCAGGTATTGGTCGGGCTCAGGTTCCCGTCGGCAAGCCGCGCCTCCACGGAGCTGAAAATCCGCTTGGGTTCGGTGAGGGCCGAGGCGGACCTTATCTCGCCCTGATAGTCCGTGCCGGCGCTCAGGCCGCCGCCCGATTCGGCGACCCACTGGGGCGTCTCAAACTTCTTCCGATAGAGAAACACCTCGTATTTCAGGTTGTACGGCACCCCGCCGCTGTATCGTTTGGCCCGGAACTTGACAAAAAATCGCCCGCCGGAAGTGACTGTCGGACTGCGGTCGATGAGCTCCAGGTAGAACGTGGGCTTCACGTAATCGCGAACGCGGAACTCGCCCCCGTAGGGCTTGGCGTCGATCTCGGCGATCAGTTTGTAGAGACCCGGCGTCTGTCCCGCATCCAGGGCGAAACTGCCGCTGAACGACCCGAACCCTGTCAGGGGCACGTCGGCCTGCAGGTCCGTTGCGGCGCCGCTGAAAGGAATCAGACTCACTTTCGCCTGATTGTCGCCGAACCGGGGAATCTTAAGCCCGCCCTTTTCAAAGGCCCGGATCATGCCTTTATAAAAGAAGGTCTCGCCGGGCTTGAAAATCGGGCGGTCCGTGATGATGAACACGGAATCGTCATTGGATACGGTGGGCAGAAAATCGGTGTCCACAAGCGCCTGGCGGCCGTCCGGGGTTTGTACCTTGACGACCAGCTTGCCGTCAAGTGCCCCCTGCCGGCTGGTGTACACGACTTCACCGGCCGGGTTCGTCTTCTTGTCCAGACCGATCCATTTTCCCCGGCCATCCCGGAAGCTGACGCCGGCGCCGCCGATGGGGTTGAGCTGCCGGTCGATCACCCTGACGACCAACTGCTCCGTCGACTGCTTTACCTGAACCGAAAGGCTGCTGACCTGCATCAGGCACTGGGCTTCTGTTTTTCCCTGTACGGCCTGGATCAGGTAAACCCCGTCCGGCAGCGGGTCCAGCTCGATTTTCCGTATCTTGTACCGGTCCTCGCGCCAGGTGTTTTCCCCGAACCACCAGCCCAGGTCATTGACCGCCGTTCCCATGTACTTCAGGTCGATGAACATGTCGCGAACCACGGCAAATCCGGCCGGCGGCCCCTGGATGATATCTTCGGGAGGCAGCGCGATCTGTCCCGGCGTTGTGTCCTGGATGGCTTTGCTCAGGGACGTGTCCTTGAAGGTCTCCCTGAATTTGGGGTCCAGCATATTCCGGGTGACTTTTAGAGGCGATTCCATTTTGTTCAGCCCGGTAATGAAGAAGTGTCCGGGGTTTAACTCGGTCACGGGTTGCTCGTAGCTTCTGCTGATCTGAAACTGTCCGTCCAGAAAGCGTTCCAGATTTTCCGGGCGAAGGATGCGGACCAGCATCGGTTGTTCCGTCGATGTATAGTCAAGCCGCACCTGCGGTTTCTCGGCATTGGAGAAACTTCTTTCCACCGTCAGATAAAACGGACTGCCCGCAAGGGCCGGAGCCGCCGCAATCACCTGAAGTGACAGAACCATTGCCAGCATCAAAGAGAGAAATCGAATGCGCTTCATTTTGGTGCCCCTTGTCTGACGGTAATCCCTTTAAGCGCGACGGTCCCGGCCGTCGGCGCCGCGTTGCCGGAAAAGGCGAAGATGGGAAGGCCGGCAAAAACCGTTTCGCTGTCCGCACGCATCCCGGCCTTGGCTTTTTCATATTGCTGCTTCCATGGGCTTGCGGCATCCGTCTGATCACTGCCCCTGGCGCCGCCGGCCAGAAAAAGCTCCCGCATTCCCGTTCCCGGATTCAGAAAGAAAAGAAGCTGTTTGGACGTAAAGGCTTCCGCAAGAGATCCTTTCTCCCAGTCGAGCACACTGAGAGACTGGCGCTCGCAGGACTCTTTCATGCGGGTGAGAAGCAGCTCGGATGTGGCGGCCAGAAAGACCGTGCCGCCGCCGCACGCAGCAGTAAGCTTCGGATCGGTAAATAAGTTCTTGAATCGTTGAACCGCATCGGGTGCGCTCTGGTTGGCAATGACGACCCCCATGTTGGTTACCGCGTTTCCTTCTGACGACAGGTCCCAGATAAAGGCAACGCCGGTCTCCTCCGGACCGGTTGCCGGCGGATCACCGGGTCCCTCCAGGGCCAGCTTTCGCCACGCTTCGAGCGACATATCCGGCGGCAGATGGAAACTGGCCGCAACCGCCGCAAAGGCGTCGTGCGGGATGGCGGCCAGCACGCCCTTGAAGATCCCGGGTCGCAGATATCCGGCGAGCTTTCCGGCGGAAAAGCAAAGAACATCCGGGGTTTCCCCGGACAACCCGAACCCGAGGTCCATCTGAAATGCAGGCCGGCCGATCATCACCGGAAGCAGGTTGTCAACAAAGGCTTCCGCCCGCACGCTCAGCACGATCGGAGTGTTCGGCGCATCCGTACCATTTAAAGGCTGAATGCTTTCCAGGACATTGATCAGCGCTTCCAGGCCGTTTGCAACAAAAACCCGAGTTTCGTATTCGGTAATGAAGACGCGCAGGAGGCCGATGCGCATCTCCAGGATCGGCTCTTTGAGCTTCGGCATCTTGTATCCGCTTCGGGCCAGGACGCGGCAGATGACGGGCAGGGCCTTTGCGGCATACGGGCATTCATTCCGGACAAAGGAATAGACAAATCCCTTCCTGCCGTGAACCGCATCGTAGTGGAGCTGCCCGTGGGCCGCGATCGACTCCTTTGCCAGCGTTGCGATAAACGTCCCCTCAAGCCCCTGAAGCCCCAGGTCTTCGGCGCGGATGCCGGCATTTCGGAGCGGATCATGAAAGATTCCCTGGACAAACCGGCTCTGCCGGATCTCGTTGAAGGCCTTGTTTTTTTCAACAAACGACAGGGCTTTTTGCGGCTCGGCGAAATAAAGGGACAATCCTATTGGGTGCCGCTTGACGACCCACTTGACCGTCTTCGGGCACTTGTCGGAAAGCCTGTCTCCGGCCTTGACCTCGGAACCGCCCCGGATGTCGCCCCCGATAATCTCGGGGCAGTCATCGGCGCCGGGCACAGGCAGCTTCCCGGGCGCCTGGATCTCGCTTGCAAGCCGGGTTTTCCCGGCCGGGATTTCATTGCGGTTGATGTCGATAAACTGAAGATCGAGCGCGAGCATCGGCAGATCCCCCCGGACAAATGCGCTCAAATGGGCTTCGGGAAGCCCTTTCCAGGTCCAAAGAAAGAGGATCGCCAGACAAGCTGCAACAGCCAGTACAATGGCCGGTGTTATAAAACGCTTTGATTTTGCGGAAGCAGTCGATTCCACTCGTAGACTCCTAAGAAATGGGGGTTGTTGGCGATCGGGAGCCAGATCGGGTCGGGGGATGCCATCAGATCGGCAATCCGCACCACGCGAACCTGGGCATCCGCTTTAGCGGCGCCGTTGTGATAGACGACGAGGTTGTCGGCACGGTCTTCCACAAAAATCATCAGATGGTAGGGCTCATCGCTCTCCAGATCTTTTTGAAAGACGATCAGATCGCCGTTTCGAGCCAGGGACAGGTCCCGCGTTTTCTTTCTGAAATTATAACCGATCAGCGTCTCCGCATCCGCAAATGCCCCGAAACGCGGTTTGCCGTCTTTATCCAAACCCACCTGCCAGATTCGCGAAAGGTCCGCAAAGATCTTTCTGGATGACTCGGAAACCTCGGGAAGATACAAGGCGTTCGGGATGCCGAGCTTCTGCCCGTCATTGGGAGAGCGCACCCGGATGGCTTCGCGATACGCAAACCGGACAAGTCCCGCGCAGTCCCGCTGGGCCTCTTCCCACCGGGGGCTCGGCTTTTTTGCCTGAAACAACGCCAGCCGCGTGATGGAATTGCGCAGGGCCTTTTCATCGAACGGCGGTATGTAGCTCATCTCCTCCTGTTTCAGAGACGGCTCCCCTTTTTGTTTGTATGCCCTGACCTCGGGCGGCATATCGGCGTCGGGATCCTGCCCGGGCACAAAAATCTTCGGCGGCTGGTTGTTTCCCTGGATTACTATATATGCAAGGGTCTGGGTCTCGCCGGGCCGGGCCAGGGGCTTTCGGATGCGCTTTCTGCTTTCGGTGGGCAGGCCTTCATCCGTGATCACATCCAGATTGGCCAACGTGTGTTGAACGGCATTGCCGGGCCAGTAGTTGGCGTCCACACGAAAAACCCCGACCGGAGGCGCGGGATGCACGTAAAGATACGGCCCGTACCCCGGCTGATCGAAGGATCCGCCCTGCGCGTTCAGGAAAAATATCCCCCCCGAAGGCGAGTTCGTATTTGCCCAGTAAACATGTGTTTTGTCCGGCTCATAGACGTGCAGATCGGTATAGACCCCGTCCATGTCGCTGGTGAGAACAAACTTCAGCGGGATGGGATTGATAACGGCATCGACCGTGGTGCTGGCGTGCGCGACGCCGGCCTTGTTCGCGCATTCAACGATGACCGTGTTCTTCCCCTTCGAAGTGGGAAATTTCCGTGAAAACTGGCCCTCGAAAGACCGGATGTAGTAGCGGACTCCGTTAATGTTGACGAGAATCGGGTCGGCGGTCGCATCCGAGCATGTCCCGGCCACTTCAAGCTGCAGACTGGTGGTCCAGCCGCCTTCCGGCTTGGCAAGCGTAAGGACGGGCATTTCCTTTCCCTGGCCGGTCATCTCTTTGCCCCGCCGCGCAACGACATCCGGGTCACCCGAAGGCGTACCGTTCGCCACGGAGACAAACAACTGGAGCATGCAAGCCACAACAGCACAGGATAAAAAAGGAATTTTCATGACAGAAACTCCCCATAAAATGTGGAAGAATTTTGCAAGGCAAGTCAAAAACAGCAATAAGGAGGACAGCGGGAGAAATCCCGTAAAGAATCGATATCATGATCGACTGGGGGTGTCAATTCTGAGTTTTCGACTCGGTTCGCAAGACCGGTCGACTGGTAGCGGTGCAAGGAAGATCTGGTCCTGGCGGTTCGGGAGGCAATGAGCAAACAAGGCCTTTTTTGATTTGTCCAAATGAAACATTGACACATTACTCGCTTTGATGTACCGAAATTACCGGTAACTTGAACTACTCATCTTGGCTCCACCCGGAAAAAGTGTTATCTTTTCATTCAGTTTTGCTTCACATTTATTTATTTGGGTTTTGTGCCATGGAGAGGGCTTCTAATGCTGTCCCCCCATTTGTCATTACCTACTGTGTTCGTATCAGTATGTGGTTTTAAATTGAGTTTGTTGGTGAAAAAACCAAATAGAACCGCTGCCATTTCAAATACTGATGTTGATGGTTATCTGATATCCCATTTTGATTCAGTAAGGATTTGATTTACGGAGTTAGGCTTTCAATTGGACCACGCAAATGTACAAAGTCAATAAGTATGTAAGTCAATATAGAGATGAATCAGACACAATTGTCTTTAATGCTCTTACCGGCGGCTTATATAAATTTAATTCATATACAGCAAAAATGATTGCTTTTGATGGTGCACAAGATATAGAGCGCACTATACCACGGGTTACGTTAGATTTTTTGACGAAGGAGCAAATTGTGGTTCCTGCAACGTTAGACGAGATCGAAATAGTCCAAGCCCGTTTTAGGCACGCGCGTCAATATAGTAAGCAACTCTACGCAACTTTTATCCTTACGGAACAATGTAATCTTCGTTGTGTTTATTGCTATCAAAATCATCAAAACACAAAGGCATCCATTAACAGCTTACAGAAATCGCTACGGCACGTTGAGACAAGAATTGACGACTACGAGTCTCTTAAAGTTCATTGGTTCGGCGGTGAACCTTTATTGCGCTTAGACATTCTAGAACACACAGCATTTCATCTCATTAAAATGTGCGAAGAAAGGAGGAAAAAATACTTCTCCGGAATAACAACTAATGGTATTCTTCTAAATAACAGAACCGCAAAGAAGCTAAAAAATCTTAAAGTTGATCAAATCCAATTCACTCTCGACGGTGATTGCGATCAGCATAATGAGTTGAGAGTTTATGCATCTGGAAATGGAACATTTTTCCAAGTGTTATCCGCCATAAAGATTGCAGTTGAAAACAATTTCATAACGTTTGTTAGAGTTAACTTATCCAAACACAATATTTTATCATTCGAGAGATTATTAGACAGGCTGATTTTAGAAGGATTAGGTCCCGATCAGATAAGGCTTTATATAAATGAAATGAAAGAGCACGGAAACTCGCCCCCAATGTCAGGACTATATTTTAAAGACGTAGCTGAGTATGGAACATATTTGGTAGACGCCTTATCAATTATGCAAAGGTTTGGCTACCCATTGCCTGCTTTGGTTCCTGTCGATGTGAATTGTGAATTCGATAAGCCGTCAACCATGTTGTTTGGTACCGACGGGAATATGTACCATTGCACAACGGGAACAGATCGGCCTTTAGCTCTACTGGATGATGAGGGAGAGATAAAAGAGAAAACGGAACGCATGTGTAAAACTCATGATAGAGAACCATGGGATGACCCAATGTGTAATAATTGTAAGCATCTACCATTATGTATGGGAGGTTGCTCATATTTAGAGGAGGACGGTAAAACCAAGTGTAATCCTGAGCGTTTTGTGTTGGAGCCGTTGATTCGGCTAATCGCTTCTTAAGTCAAACCATAAACCAATAGGAGAACAACATGTCTAATCAACTATCACCTCTCGGCAATTGCTGTAACGGACAAGTACCAGCGACAGCTATCATGGTTAGCGGGGAGGGACCTACTGCACCCGATGGGATTAAAGTGCTCTCTCCTGCTTTTGTAAGAGCCCAAGAAGATGGGGCTCAGCCTTTAGGAAACTGCTGTAATGGCACTGTATCAACAGCCTAACAAACGCCGTCAACCCGGACTGCCAAAAGCTGTGCTACTACGCACTGCAGCTTTTAATAGTCCGGTTACGCGAAGCGTTATCTGTCGAGGAGAAATGATGCTGTATTTTGCCTATGGATCAAATATGTCAACTAAAAGGCTACGTGCGCCTAATCGTGTCCCCTCGGCTACCATAGTCTCTCTTGCAACCTTGCCGGGATATCGGCTTTCTTTTCATAAGAGAAGCAATGATGGTTCTGCCAAATGCGATGCGCATTTCACCGGAGAGAAGAGTGATTCCGTCATAGGTGTGCTCTTTGAGGTTAACCCATCCGAAAAAGGGAATCTTGATAGGACCGAAGGTCTGGGGTACGGCTACGAGGAAAGGGAAATCGAGGTTGCTACAGATTCTATCATACGGAAAGCTGTAGCTTACTTCGCAACGAATATCGACTCAAGTTTGAAACCGTATGACTGGTATAAGAACCACGTCGTTATGGGAGCAAAGGAGAACGGCCTGCCCGTAGATTATATAAATACGATTGAGGGATTGGAGTCGATCGCGGATCAAGATAAGGGCCGAGAAAAAAGGGAATTAAGCATTTACAGATAACCAGAGCGTGGAGGCGGGCGTTATAATTTTATCAGTTCACCTCTTGGAATAATTCATGGCTCCAACGAAAGAACGAATAGCTGTATCTTTTCAAGGAAACGATTGCATTCGGGAATTCCGGGGACATCCATGATAAGTATTGTCAAGAAAATAATAATACCTATCCTCCCCAACCCTAACTATACGTCCTCACTGGCGGTAAAATCTTTCACAGCAGATGCTTTACGCTTTATCACATGGTAGGGATCTTTTCTATAACATGCCAAAAAGATTCGGATCTTTTAACCAGACATCCATTTGCAGTATCCAGTCATCAGTTTTAGGATGACCATCACCGAAGTTTAAATTTGTGTAATCTGTCGGCCCCCCTGTGTCAGAATAGTTGTCGCATGAGTTTATTCCCGCTATAATAGGGGGCAGGAGGAAGACTCATGCAATAGAGCTTAAAGAGGCGGTGCTCCGCAAAATGGTGCCGCCTCACAACCGATCAATCAAACAGTTGGCCAGGGAAGAAGGCATCTCTGAGGCCACTCTTTTCAATTGGCGCAGCAAGGCCCGAGAAAAAGGACTTCTGCCGCCAGACGCGATCTGCTCACGGGCCTGGACTGGTGTATTTGGAAACGTCCATTGGAATGGTGTATTACCAAAAGGCATTACTGTTTTGTATGTGGAAACCAAAATCAAATAGACGTCCCTTTAAATCCTAAATGCCTCCGTGGAAATCATGGCAAGCCCCTCCTTGGAAGGGTATCTTGCTTGCCAGGGTTCATTAAACGGAGGTGGTACACTTTTCATCCCGATTTTTGGAACATTATTGCATCCCGACCGACACCGGACCAAAATTGAAAATAACAAATCCATATATAATCATCATGATATGATACAATCAGAAATTTATTATTTAAAAGGCTTAGTATATTCGCCCGCAAAGTAGCTGTCGACCTCTTCAAACATGTCCTTTTCTTGCCATTCATTGACCCAGTCATCTACAACAAAAGTTCTTAAACCGCCGGTTTCTGTATTGGCAATGACCTTTTTGATGCCTGCATTAATTATCAGTTTTTTACAGATAAAACATGGAATCATGTTAAGCAGTTTGTTTTCTCCGTTGTATATTCGTTTGCCAAAAAGATATAGATCTCCTCCCAAAAGGCTCACCCCTGCCCGTGCAGCATTAATTATGGCATTCATCTCGGCATGAACGCTCCTGCACAGCTCGTATCTTTGACCCGAAGGAATTTGCAATTTTCTTCTCAGGCAATTTCCGCGTTCCAGACAATCTTTTGTATTACGCGGAGCACCTACATAGCCAGTGGATATTATTTGGTCGTCTTTGACAATCAGTGATCCGAACTGGACGCTCATGCATGTAGTTCTTTTTGAGACTTCTTGCGCGATATTAAGATAATACTCTTCTTTACTGGTCCTTAAAGATTTATTGTTTTGAAAGCTGTCAGTCATGTTATCACCTTGAATATTTTGCCTGATTCAGTTCAAGATATATATCTTCACAAAACATATTTGTTAAGCGGCTCTATTCGAATATTTGATGTTTTCGTTTCCATTCCATAAATTCCTGCTTTTCTACCTCTGTCTCCAGCGCAGACAGATAATAATGTTTTGTAAATTCACCGCAGGAGCTTCCAATCGCTTTTCCTGGCGGAGAATATTCTCTGATACTTAAATCTGGAATTTCCTCTCTCAAAACTTTCAACCAATGCTTTTCTTTTTCACTTCTTTCCATTCCTTTTGGCGCATTAAATTTTAGCAGCTTAAAAGGTATTCTATGTTTTTTTAGTAAATTGCTCATTTTCTGAAGATGCTTGTCTGAATCATTGATACCACGTATAAGCGTATAATGGATCTCTGTTGGATCTTCATTGGTGTGTATTAACCTGAAATTTTCAGATATGCTTGCTATTCCAGCAATCTCTTGTCGATATTTACAAACTAATTCTAATGCTTCATCAACATCCACTCTGGTTTTCGGCAATAATGCTCGTCTCTCATCTGAAAAGGGAGAATGTAGAGAAAAATGAACCTTTAGGGGTAGCTGCACCTCTTTGACAAAAGAGGTGAGTTCGCTCATATTTCTGTTAGGCATCATAGTTGCCAAGGCATAGCCAAACACATCATAATCACAAATTCTTTTCAAAATAGTCTCATATTCAAAAACAGATCGTACCAAATCAAGATTAAGCAAAGGTTCACCCACGCCCATGTAGGACACAAGACATTTTTTGTTTTTTGATCGTTTTTCTCCAGTGGCTCCGTCATCAAATTTGACATCATAATCTGCCAGGAAAGCACCTTTACTTTTTGTGTAGGTCGTTCTAAATAGCCCCTCAATAAAATCATCACAATATACTGGCTTCATGCTGACTTGAGAACCTTCTTGAGTAAGATGGCAAAGCGTGCAACCTAAATTACAATAGTGATGGGTTGGAACACAGAATACATCGATTCCTTTGTAACTTTTGTTTTGAATAAAGGTAACTTCAAGTATTTCTTTTCCTCTGGAATAAACAGATTTTAATGTTCCATCATCATGATCCCTGAAAGTGCCTTCGTGAGTCAATAAATTCAGTGTTTGTCTCATTAACCCTCTCAATCAATTTTATTTATAAATATATTTATACTAAAACAACATGATTCACAATCACATACAGGCCAATGTAGCGATACGGCTATCGATCATGATTGAGGCGAAAAAAAATATTTTCAGGGCATGATGAAGCCCACTCTTTGAACTATCTCAATTTTAATTTATTGTTATCATCATTAGTGTCCGGTTAAATATCATACAAACTTAAGTGCTTATAAAACTACTTTCTGACTCCCTGGCGTAAAATTTCGGTAAATTTATCAAGAACAATGGGCTCTGGCTTTTTCAGTTCATATACGTTATTTTTACTCATGGTGTGTGTATCCTTTCCTTTTTTAGGGTCGGTCGACTGCCTGGAAACAATCAACCGATGGATACACCACCTACATTCCTAAACACAAGATTTGATTATAACTCCAAGTTTGTTGAATATCTCCTTCCCCAATGCATATGCAAGCATTGGCGGAACGGCATCAGCAACTTGTTGTTGTTGGAATCCAATAGAACCTAAAAATATATAATTATCAGGAAATGACTGAAGCCTCGCAGCTTCTCTTATCGATAAACCACGATTTTCCACCGGATGTATCAACATGTTTTTCCGAAAATTACCAATTACTTTCGATGGTTTGCTCCATTCCAAACGATGATAAATTCCAGTATGACAACGAGAATAATCTTTATAACCATTCATTAATTCATGCGGTATCGACTCCCAGTTTTGACCTGGACCAATATGCTTGTATCGCTCAATAATAATATCAGAATTACGCGTAACTAAGTTACCTTGAACAAGATTTGAAGTCTCTGAATTAATTCTCATTATCTTTTGATAATCTGATAAAACCGATTCATTATTCAATTTATACGGAAGATAATCAATTATTGCTCCATTCTTAAGTTCTGGTAAGTCGCTTATTGCTTGGCGAACAGTTATTCTATGTCGGCAATTAGTGCCAGTTGTTGCTTCAGGGAATTGAAAATTCTGTTCAGTATTGTTGCCAACAATAAAGACGCGACTCCGAAATTGCGGTACACCAAAATTTGCAGAATTCAGCTCGTTACACTCCGTCCGATAGCCCAGATCATTGCATTCCTTTATTATGCGATGTAACAGAAAACCCTTTGATAGGGTGCGCAACCCTGCAACATTTTCAAGCACGAAATAAGCGGGTTTTATAGCAGTAAGAAACTTTATAAACTGAAGGAAAAGCAGGTTATTTGGATTATCCACGGTTCTCGTACGCCGATTTGATTCCGAAAACCCTTGGCAAGGGGGCCCCGCAATTAGAATTTTAATATCCTTTGTTTTAAGACCGATTCGTTTTAGGCAATCCTTTGGATCTAAGTTGCAGATATTTTCTTTGATGAGATCTACATCAGGATGATTCTTTTGGTATGTGGCGACAGCATGAGGCGATTGCTCAATCGCTTGGCAGATCAAGAACCCAGCCTTTTCGAAGCCCAAGCTAAGCCCACCGGCACCCGCAAAAAGATCTATCGCAATAGGCTTTGAATTGATCATCATCTATCAATACGAGCAAAAATCGTTATATTATTGGTTCCATGACAAATGGATTGCATTTATCCTATTGGGAGCTCATCTATATATATCTTTTTTTCCCCGACAGAGTAATTTTCCAAGTTATACTCTCCTGGAAGGCAGTAGGTAATTTGAATCTCAGGGTGCTTTTCAGCTATAAGCATAGCCGCCAAAGTTGATGGTTTTGTGCTCATTGGGGCAATAACTATATTGTTTTTATTTAAAAACGGATTCAATACAGATTCAAGAGCAGCCTTGCTCTTTTTAATGTCACCAGCAGGAAAGCTAAATTCACAAACATCTTGTCGTGAAAGGATAAGTTTTTGATCATCTCTGTTTCTACTCAGAAAGTTCTTATCAGTTGGAGGATCTGCTATACCTAATAATACCTGAGCTGGTTCATGTTCTTCAATAATTTTTAGGGCTCGTTCAGTCTCAAAGCCAGATAATATACACAGTATATTACGCCACCGGCTTTCTTGTAAACCGTTAAATCCTAATACATTTCTGATGATTCTAAAGCCTTGTGTTAACCAATCCCCGTGGCCTTGAGGGGACACATATATTGTGCGTATTTTGGCACCTATATAGTGCTTGCGGAGCATCAGGATGGATATTAAAAGAGATTCACGGTTAAAGGTAGTTGTGTCAATAGTAATCGTGGCTTCAATAGGAAATAATTTTTCCTTTGGGGCCAAATACGATTTTAAAGTCGCTAACTGCTTTGGCGCATTAAGCCAACTTCCTACGGCTACTTCCAGACTTTCACAATGTTGTTTTAAGAGTTTCTGAAGTTGATTTAAATTTTTTTTGGTAGAACAACTATCAGATTTTTCAAGAAATTCTTCATTTACGTAAATGATACCAGTTTTGCACCTGTACTGTGGAGATAAAGATTTAACCGTAGAGACGGAACGATCCTCATAACTAGCACAAACAAGAAAGAGATCATCGGGGCGCCCTTCAGTGATATTATGCAGCCCGCCTTTTGATCGAAATTCAGAAATGTTTATACCATTCACAAATTTTCTCCGTTTTCTAATGAAAAAAGCTGGATTTGTTGCCGCTCTGATCCCTTTTTTAAGCGCATTCTCACAAACTTCTCGGGGTCTTCCAATGCCAACTGAAGAAATTGAGGCGTTAAAGAAATTCGTCCTTCAAATCCGGATGGGTCAAGCTTATAGACGGGACAAAGTCTACGGTTCAAAATGTACCAAAATTCTCTTCCCCCACCTTCCTTTGTACTATAAGTGCGCAAATGAAAAAAACGATAAGTTAGTCCAAGCTTCAAAACCTCTTCAACATCGTCTGGAATATTTTGTCCTCTTATGGTGAAAGAAAAAAGTCTTGCCTCGCGAGCTTCCGCGTCATGAAGGCGCTCATAGAACAGACGCCCTAATGATTCAACAAGTCTTCGCAATTTGGATAGATGTGACCATTTTTCTGGGGTTAAGTCTCTGCGAATGTCGTCGAATTTTGTGATAAGCAAATATTCAGAATATCTATATAAGACTTCGTTTTGTGTAGACGGTTGAATAGAACCTGATTCTATCGGGTTATCTCCTATACTTACACTTTTATCGAACATTAAATAGCAAGGTTCCAAGAAATCTCGAATTATTCCTGAAGATAAATCAACCATGGTTTGAAACCCAGCATAACTTTTCTTTTTCTTTGTTTTTCTAAGATACTGAAAGAGCCGTGCTGATGCGTAGCGATTTACATAGTCGTTTTGCCTCCCTGGCTCACCAACCTTGCTCCATTCTTCAGATGTTTGGCGCTTTATTTCTTCGAAAAGTTTCTGTTCATTTGGATCCATAGGCAAAAACTTTTCAATGTCAGTAACCTTTGAGTTGGCAATTTCAAGCCGCCTTTCGGCAATAAGCTTTACCTTTGATGAGTAGTCTGACTTGGACTGGGTATATAGCTCATCGACATTTATTTCTGAAAAATCATGCGGTTGTTCGATAACTCCACCATCTCTTGTTAAAAATGTTTTATACCCCTCACGTACAGCTCCAATTTTTATGCATAGGGCATCATGATCTCTGTTTGCCACCCAACTGTTGAGAATGCTCTGCTGTGCTTCTAAAAGCCTATCTGCATCATCAATCATTAAATAAATCGGAGCGCCATTCAGAAAACTAAATGCTTGAAAATACTTGATAAATGGAAGCAAGAAGTCATGGTATCCAGTCGTTGCACCTTCATAAGTTACTATGCCATTTTGAAGCACTATAGCTCTTAGAAAAAAACTCACTTTTCTTGATTCATTTAAGAATAAGTCCTGGAGCCAAACTATCGGTTCATCTTTAAGAGTGAATTTATCATTAGTTTTATTTAAGGACGAAGCAATGGCAGCTTTATCAAATAAACGTAATGCTTTTTCTGCAAATGAAACCAGTTCGTTCTTTTTTAGCGCCTGATCTGGGACTTGTCTTGTAAGACAGTTCAATATTCGATCTGCAATATTCAAGTTCAACATATGCTCAGTAATAATTAACGAAGCGTTTTTTCCCAACAACTCCAATTCAGTTTTATTGAATTGTCCCTCTTTACAAGGCATGAATACTGCAAAAAATGGTGTGGATGGATTGTGAAAAGTATCTTCAAAAGCTTCGTTTACAATGGCTTGGCATTGGGGTTCTAGATATCGAAGCATCATACTTTTTCCAGAACCGCGTGATCCCCAAATAAACGTATGCTTGCGTTTTTTAACAGTTTCTATATAAGTATAATTCTCAATAAAAAGATTTACTATTTCTTTTGGGCACAATTTTTCAGGGCTTTCAACCACGAACGGATTATCGATGCCCGTCTTCTCTCCACCGACTATGTTTAATGATGAGCATTTCATAAGTCTTTTTTCCGTTTAAGCTGATCAGGCTTCCATTCTGGATTGTCATTAAAGAACTTCTTGAATATTTTTATTGAAGGAAATTGCGAGTCAGAAAAGATTTCCTCAATCTCGTAACTTTTAAGACTCGAACTGCCATTGATTATTCTAAGCCTGACGCTAATTTCGTCAATACAAACATATTTGCTAAAATGAGGTGCGCAATACACCCTTTCATTATTCATCTTTTCAATGCGGCGAATGAGATATTCAATGAGAGTAATTCTGCCTTTTTTGGCCTTAAGATTTTGAAATTCATTGCAATTATAATACTGTATAGCTTTCTCATATGGAATGTCTAAAGTTAGAACAACTCTACATCTTGCAGGGTCAGGCCTAGCGGCAGTAACGCAGTTCGCATATTCCCAAAAAATCTTTTGTCCTTCCGGAACCGTCGGCAAAATCGTAGTACTAATTCGATAACGGTTTTCCGAAATTTCGTCCGCAAAACGCATCACGGCGGCCAAAGCTTTTGGATAGACTGTACATGGTTGTTGATTAGGCGTTGTGCAGTCTTCCTCCCGTTTGGCTATTCTTAGCGCATCTTCGCCAGAATGAGATCTTACAATTTGGGTTACAATATTATAAATCGCCAAATCCGATAAGCCAATTTTTCTTATTTCTTCAGTTACTTGTACAATTTTTTCCGCATGTCCTGATCGTCCGAAAACCATCCCCACATCGTGCCATAAAATTGAACTAAGTAATAAGAATATATCTAACGATGACAGGCTGTTTTTTTCATGGGACAAGCATTCGCTAAGCAGAAGACTCGCGGATTGAATTACTGATTCTACATGCACTTTTCCATGGTCAGTGTAAAAAGGGCAAGTCGCTTGTACCCAAGGGTAATATTCGCGCGACAGATATTCTTTCATAACGTTGAAGTTGTGCCAGAACTGATTTGCATCACACTCACCGGATTCAGCTCGATATTTCAGCTCACTCTCAAGAGTTTTATGTGCGCTCATTCGCTTGCTCAACGATTAGGACGAATTTCGTCATTATTATGAACCAGATACTGTTTGATCTTATGAAATATAAATATTACATTCCTCATAAATATCATAAAAAACGACAGGTATTTTTTTATTAAAATCTGAAAGAAGTGGAAGCATTATTTCCCTAATTTGAGGATGTGCCCCTTTTGAACATCGGAGTTTAAGAACATGCCGCCACTCCCTAATATTACATGTCATCACGATCTCTGTTTTTAGGCTGTTGGGAAGCACGCTACGAGCCTGTTCGGGGTGGGCGCCCATTTCGGTAAGCCTCAGATAGCTCTTTTCTGCGTATTCCATTGCCTTACGCCACTCCAAATATTCTATAGAATCTTCAGCCCAAAAGAGCGGCTTAATAACCGTAATCTCCTTCCCAAATTTATCTTTAGAATAATTAGCGTATCTAGTACTTTCCTGGCTATAAGAGGCGAGTCTGTGCCGAACTAATTCATGAGTTACCCCTCTATCGCATACAAACTTGACTGTAATATTCGCATGTTCTATTACACTATGATGTCCAGTATCTATAATTCGCTTTGTGAACGCCTTTGCAGAACCAACTGTGATTTTGTCTTCTGATTTGTAGCACGTACGGCCTGCAAGCTCTATGGACCGCAGTATTGCTTCACCATCTAATGGCGTAAGAATCTCGTGAGATGGTAAGATAATTTTCATTTGTTAAAAATATCCGTTATGTAGAGCAATCTATTAAAATCAGAGAAACGACACTGATTAACTAAGCTATTTCTCTCAAATTCTCAAGAATTTAACTTTTTATCAATATTATTTTGGTGGGTTATTAGGCTTTGTAATCTTTCTACTGAATGCCGCGGGTTTAACAGCTACTTTGACGATATAAAAAAAATCATCTCTGCCGCTGAATTCCCATTCCGAGGGGAGGAGACGATTCGATATGTCCGCCAGCATCATATTCAAGTCAGTTGTGTTTTAGCCTGTTTATTGAATAAAATCATTGAGGTATCTCCTTTGCTCCAGTTACTCCAATATGTTGTGATTCTTGCGGTCAGGGCCGCTAATGCCTCGGCCATGCGGACTCGCCATCTCAACGAGGAACATAGTAGCCGTAAGGCGCGCAATCCTATAACATAACCGGCCTACATGCTTCCTCCAAGGCGAAACGGGCTTCAAGTTCAGCCACCACCGTTCGATGATAATCTTCCATGACCCAAGACACTATATCTTGGGGTGCTTGAGTTAAGAAGATATCCTCATTTGAATCATTAACTGCCGAAATTTATTTAATTGACGAGTGATCCTGTATGATTATTTGGTTCTTTTGTCAATTTATTTAAAAGAAATAAAACTTCGCAAAAACAAAAAAAAAGACAGATTTATTATTTATTTTGTCAAAAGGAAAATGTTTTGTTAAGGGTTGTGCATACCAAGAACAGCACGCATAGTTGTAGTGGGTTATCCGCTGTCACATCATCCAGCGAAGCCACAACAGGCAGGTCGTATTTGCATCAGATGAGGATTATTAGTATTACCTTGACAATCTGTGTGAGTGGAAAGAAAAGCTGGGTTGCAAGGTTTACGCATTTTGCCTGATGACCAATCACGTCCACCTGATCGTAGATCCTGGAGAAGATGGCGGAAACCTTGCACGGCTGATGAAACGGGTAGCAGGCCGGTTGTGGAAGCAAAACCGGCAATAAAAAAGAAGCGTGGCTGGATTTTGATCCGTTTATTCTTTATTTCAAGAAGTCTCGAACACTGATGATCGGAATTTCACGGAAGCAACCCATATCAAGAAGGTCTTTGTCGCCGCAACCGGCGCAATGTCGCCGGATTTCCATCTGGCGATCAGTTGATTCGGCTTGCCGCCAAAAAGGAGTGCTGAGACAAGCACGTTAGTGTCCAGAACTACGCGGATCACTTGGGGCTTGATCTTGACCATTGAATGGCCTCCACCACGTCTTCCGCGACGACACCCAGTCTTTCCATTTTTTTACGGATCCCAGCCAGATCCGCGGCAACAGGCCGGATTCGAACAGGTTCAAGAACAATCCGTCCGTCTTGAACAACGGCGTCGAAGTATTCAATCCCCTTGAAACCCTTCACGACCTCTCGCGGCAGCGTTATTTGGTTCTTGGTTGTTAATTTTGCAAGCATTTCTTGTCTCCTTACTGTAAGGATAGCGTTTTTCATTATTATCCTACTCCATCAACTTCTGCGCCAGACGGTGCAGTTCCGGATTGGCAAGGGCCACGACTTTTTTCTTGACGGTACGCGAATAATACTCCTTTTCGGTCTTTGTCAACGGCAGACCCTCCAGTTTTTTCTTGAACAATTCTTTCTGCTTGGGTGAAAACATCTGCGACAATGCATACTCAAGAGACAACTCTTCATATTTTTCTTTCCGCAGTCTGCTCTTTTCGGCATTCTTCTCGAAATATAGCTCGAACACTCCTTTAAGCCGCGACGATTGGAACTGTGCTCCGCAAAAATTAAAAAGATCATCGTGAGCCAGTGACTTTTCCAATTGCTTAAGCTGGGCTCTCTCCATATCTGAAAGCCTTCCTTTTAACTGCTTCGTCCAGAAAAATGTTAGAGAGTAGAACTCATAAAGAGCCAGTGACATAAGCAATAAATCGCGAAATGCTTCTCTTTCGTCTTCGGCAGTCAGTTTTTCCAGGACGCGTTCATAATCGAAGTGAAAATTCGTGGCAGCATTCACGAGCAAAACCGGGAACCCCTCCCAAAGCCTCGTATCCCGACTTTTTACTACCTCGGCAAGGGTCTGGTTGACATCAAATTCCTCACTGGTCTCCATGAGTGGCAATCCGAGCCGTGATAATCTTTCCAGCAATGTTTTGTCAG
>Ga0268283_1000358_pt1 | contig 34110 bp, 29 predicted proteins | sample saktaG_13_FD_190140 | JGI IMG/M metagenome (GOLD analysis project Ga0268283, IMG submission 190140) | Saline water microbial communities from Sakinaw Lake, British Columbia, Canada - sak_2013_06_06_36m | ecosystem: Environmental > Aquatic > Non-marine Saline and Alkaline > Saline ...
GGGGATCTCAAGGGAGAACAAACTTTCTGCAGGGCATCTGGATCAGCTTCTGGTCCGGTTTTATCCGTATCGGCAGTTGATGCGAAGGCAGGGAAACGAGCTGTTTAAAACCGGAACGCTGACCGGGGTCCGTACCCGGGCGGGTTATATCGAAGACGGAAAAGGGGGGAGTTACCGGTTCGTGGTTATGATCAATACTCCCGGCAAAACCGTTGATCCCGTGATGAAAATCATCCGCGGGCTGGCTGGCTCTTAAAGAAGATTGAAGAAGGTTGAGAATTCGGGGGGCCGGCACATTCCAGCTTTTTTAGCTTTTTAGCTTTTTAGCTTCCTGGCAGGTGTCCGTGTGAATCGGCCCGCTGGTGATATGCGCATAGGCGCTGTGATTGTGAATGGATTCAAAATTCTCCGCACTGACGGAAAACCAGGTGATGTTATTATCCGCATAAAGCTTTTTAGCAACGTCCCGGACAATGTCTTCGACAAATTTGGGATTGGTAAAGCCTTTCTCCGTAACGAATTTTTCATCCACCCGCTTCAGGATGGAGTAAACTTCGCAGGATGAGCAGGTTTCAACCAGTTCGATCATATCCTCCATCCAGATGAATTTCTTGAACCGGGTGCTCAGCCGAACCTCACCCCGCTGATTGTGGGCGCCCACGTCGCTGATTTCCTTGGAACAGGGGCAGACCGATGAAATCGGAACAATCACCTCGGAAACCAAGTCGATTCCGCCGGAAGGATCGCTGGATCCCAGAATTCTGCAGGTATAGTCCATCAGGCCGGGAGCGCCGCTGACCGGGGCCTTTTTCTCGATAAAATACGGAAAGGACACCTCGATGTGGGCGGATGCGGCGTTGAGATGCTTTTTCATCCGGTCCAGCACCTCGGAGATGCGCTTGAGGGAGATTTCCGGCCGGAACAGGTGAAGCAGCTCGACAAAACGGCTCATGTGGGTGCCCTTGTATTTATGCGGCAGATCCACATACATGTTGATGGTAGCAACGGTATGTTGCCTGCTGTTTCTGCGGTCCAGAACCGTGATGGGGTAACGAATATTCTTTATTCCCACCTTGTCGATGGGAATGTTGCGGTCGTCCCGCTGATTCTGAACGTCTTTCATGGATGTACTACAGGGCAGAGGGGGCGTCATGTCCGGATTCCCGTGACTGTATTGATTCATGTCGGTTTCCTGATCCCTTACGGCGTTTCGAGTGGTCTTTCAGCAGATAATCCGTTCTCACATGACTCAATGCCCTGAAAATATTTCCCTTGACGTTGGCGTTGTCCTGATAAAGCCGATTGAGCATTTCCTTAACCTCTTTCCGTTTGGATGTTTTGGATGTCGGGCAAGGGTTGTCAAAAACAGGAAACCGGTTTTCTTTGGCGAATTTTCGTATGACTGTCTCATCCACATAGGCCAGTGGCCGGATCACGGTAAACTTTCCCTGAAAAAAACTCTGGGATGGCACCATGGTGCAGATTTCACCGGCGTAACAGATATTTAAAAACAGGGTTTCAATGAGGTCATCCTTGTTATGTCCCAGGGCCAGCTTTCGACAACCCTGATCATCCGCGATTTCAAACAGCCGCTTTCGCCTCAGGTGCGAACACAGAAAACAGGGGTTCTCCCGATTTTCCGTGCTGTGCGCCAATATGCCGTGCCGGGTTTCCTCCAGCCGAAGCTCAAGTCCCCACTGGCTGCAATAATCCTTCAACTGGGCGCCGAATCCGGGTTCAAATCCCGGATCAATGTAAATGGGATAAATTTCATAATGAACGGGAATGCGCCGAAGCCGTTCCCGCAAGAGCCACAGAAGGGTCAAGCTGTCTTGTCCGCCGGAAAGTCCCACGGCAATCCGATCGCCATTCGAGATCATGTCATAGTCATGAATGGCCTTGCCAACCCCTCTGTTCAAAGACCTGAATAGCACGGATTCCTTGATGGGAGCTAATCTCCGTCGTTGGTTTCGGATATCAGCTTGATTCTTCCGGCTGCAACTTCTCTTAATGAAATGACAATATCTTCATTCTTGGGTGAACTGACCAGATACTCGGAACCCTCGCGGATCTGACGGACCCGTCTGGAGACCATATTGGCCAGAAGGAATCGGTTGGGTACCCGTTTCAGACAATCGTCAATCGTAATTCTTGCCACAAAAACACCTCCGGAAATAAAATTTTCAGTGAATTACAGGATTTCAACCAGTTCATAACAGCGCTTGCCGCCTGGAGCGGTCAGGACCAGCTCATCAGAAGGTTTTTTACCGATAATGGCCTGCCCCAGCGGGGATGTGATGGAAATACGGCCTTCTTCAATATTCGATTCTTCCGGGCCGACCAGTTGGTATTGAACGGTTTCTCCGGTGTCGACATTTTCCAGAATCACCCGGCAGCCAAAGGAAGCCCGGTCTTTGGGGAGCTTGCTTGGATCAATGATGTCTGCATTTGACAGCTTGTATCCCAGTTCTCGGATTCTGCCTTCGAGAAAGCTCTGGCGGTCCTTGGCAGCTTCAAACTCAGCATTTTCCGACAAATCTCCGTGAGCCCTCGCCTCTTCGATGGCCTTGATGTTCAGGGGCCTCTCGACTTTTTTCAGATGTTCCAGTTCAATTTTCAGGGCGACGTGGCCCTCTTTTGTCATGGGTATTCGATCCAACTTATTACTCCTGAAAATAAAGATTTATCGTAAATGCGTCTATCGTAAATAAAAATCAATCGGCTTAACCGGGGCTGCCATCACAAATAGGTTTCAGCCAGAATCTCGGCAATCTGAACAGCGTTGGTCGCCGCCCCTTTTCGAATGTTATCGGCCACAACCCACAGGTTAATGGCATTGGGAAGAGATTCATCTTTTCGAATTCTGCCCACATAAGTCAAATCCTGGCCGGTAGCATCAATGGGCATGGGATAGGTATTGGACTTTACATCATCCACTACCTTGACGCCGGGCGCACTGGCCAGAATGTCCCTGACCGCTTCAGGGGTGATGGGCAGGCGCGTTTCAATGTTGATGGATTCAGAATGGCTGTAAAATACCGGAACCCGAACCGTGGTTGCCGTCACCCCGATGGTGTCATCTTCCATGATTTTCCGAGTTTCATGGACCATTTTCATCTCTTCCTTGGTATATCCGTTATCCAGAAACACATCGATATGGGGAAGGCAGTTGAACGCGATGCGATGCGGATAGACGTTGTTTTCTACCGGCCGGCAGTTCATGATCGCCCGGACCTGTGAATCCAGCTCGACGATAGCTTTCTGGCCGGTGCCGGAAACCGCCTGATAGGTGGATACGACAATGCGTTTGATGCCGAATTTCCGGTGAATGGGACTCAAGGCCACCACCATCTGGATTGTCGAGCAGTTGGGGTTGGCGATAATGCCTTTTTGCGTGTAGCCGGCAATGGCATGGCTGTTGACTTCCGGAACCACCAGCGGCACCCGGGGGTCCATCCGCCAGGCGCTGGAATTGTCAATGACCACGCATCCGGATCGGGCAGCAACCGGCGCAAACTTCTCGCTGGTGCTTCCGCCTGCTGAAAATAGTGCGATATCTATGCCGTTGAAAGACGTTTCCGTCATTTCTTCAACCACCACCGGCTCGCCCCTGAAACTCAGTTTTTTCCCCGCCGAGCGGAAAGATGCCAGAAATTTTATGGATTTGACCGGAAAATTCCGTTCTTCCAGGCAGGCAATCATTTGATTTCCAACAGCCCCGGTGGCTCCGGCCACTGCAACATGAAATTGTTTTTTCGACATGGTCATCACCTCAGTTTTCTTTTCCATAAATAAAAAACATGATCCTTGATGAGGCGGGCTGCTTCATCAAGGATCATGAATAACACGGAGAACCAAACCCGCGCGGGGTTAAACCGGAGCAGGCGGACGCTCATCTATGGCAATCTGAATCGAGAGCACAGAAGCAGCGAAACTGGCTTCTAAAAATGCAAATGCTGCGAAAATCCGCACGGAATATTCAGCCGAGATACCCCACGATCGAAGTCCCGGCCTTGACCCTGTCTCCTACAGCCACGTTGAGCGCGGCATCTACCGGAAGATAGACATCCAGCCGTGACCCAAAGCAGATCAAGCCGAAACGCCGTCCCCGGTGAACGGTATCACCTGCCTGAATATGGCAGATGATCCGCCTGGCGATAAGCCCGGCAATCTGAACCACGCAATAGCGCTGGCCCTTGTCCGTAATCACGAAAACCGCGTTTCGTTCGTTGTCTTCGGAAGCCTTGTCGAGGCTGGCGTTCACAAACTTGCCCGGGTGGTACACGATTTTATCAACCTGGCCTTCATGGGGAATGCGGTTGACATGGACATTAAACACCGACATGAAGATGCTGACCTTCTGGCAGGGGCCGTCATAAAAAAGGGTTTGGTCTACTTTCCCGGCAATGACCACCCTGCCGTCCGCGGGAGAGATGACCGCCCCATCGGAAACCGGAACAACCCGGTCCGGGTCCCTGAAAAAATAGGCGATAAAAAAAGTAACCGCAAGTCCCAGAAGCGCCGGTGCTCGTAATTGCAGCAAGGCCAGCACGCCTGTTGCGAATGCGGCAGCAAAAATCAGGGGATATCCCGTGTTGGCAATGGGGAATGCAAAACGGCTGGGAGATTCCGGCAGAGAAAATTTATCCATCATGGCGCCCTGTAAGTGCCCCGGAAAACCGGTTATCCTGCCGAGGCTTAAATTAATAATAGGAAATTATATCAAAATTCCTGAAATATGTCAATGATTACCCAATTGTGGGTGTACGGCGTGTGAATCCATGTCGAAAAAGCTGCTGGCCTTCATCACCCGAGATAGGCCGCAAGCACCCGCTCGTCCTTGTGCAACTCGGCGGGTGCGCCTTCAGCGACAATACGGCCACGCTCCATCACATAGGCGTAGTCAGCCACTTCCAGCGCGCTTTTGGCGAATTGCTCCACCAGCAGCAGGGTGATTCCCTCCGCTTTCAGGCGCCGGATGGTATTAAAGACTTCCTGCACGATGACCGGCGCAAGCCCCATGGACGGCTCATCCAACAGCATGACCTTGGGGTTGGCCATGAGCGCGCGGCCGATGGCCAGCATCTGCTGCTCGCCCCCGGACAGCGTTCCGGCTGCCTGAAGCCGCCGTTCCCTGAGGAGGGGGAATAGATCATAGACCCTTTCAAGGTCATGGGCGGATTTGGCGCGGAAGCCGAAAAAAAGCGGCAGGTGGCTATAAGCCCCCAGCAGCAGGTTGTCCTCGGTTGACAGCGGCCCGAAAACCTTGCGCCCTTCCGGAGCGTGAGCCAGGCCCAACCTGGCAATCCGTGAGGCATCCTTACCCTGAACCGGCTTTCCATCCAGCAACACGCGTCCCTTGCCCGGCTTCAGCATCCCCGAAATGGCGCGCATGGTGGTGGTTTTGCCTGCGCCGTTGGCGCCGATCAACGCCACGACCTTGCCCTTCGCCACTTCCAGGGAAGCGCCCGTCAGCACCTTGCTGGTACCATAACCTGCATGTAGATTTTCAACGACTAACATTATTGAGTCTCTCGTTTATTAAACAGCGTCCGCGGTGTCGGCTTCATCGGCGGTTCCCAGATAAGCAGCGATGACCTTGGGATCACGCTTGACTTCTTCCGCGGAGCCTTCCGCAATCACCCTACCGCCATCCAGCACCGTTACCATATCGCATAACTCGCTCACCACATCCATGTGATGTTCGATAAGAATGATGGTAATGCCGCGCTCGTGAATGCTCCAGATGATTTTCACCAGCTTGTTCACATCGGGAAGGGAGAGGCCCGCGGCGGGTTCGTCCAGTATCAGCAGTTCGGGTTTGCGCGCCAGGGCCCGGGCGATTTCCAGGAAACGCTGATCCCCATAGGTCAAATCCTTGGCGCTGACGCGCGCATCCTGCCTGAGACTGACCAGCTCCAGCAAGGCCAGCGCATCCGCCTGGGCGCGTTTTTCCTCTCCCCTGGCCAGACCCATCAACACCAGCGGCAAGGGGGTGCGGTAAACCCCTTTCATGGCGACCATGACATTGTCCAGGGCGGACAGTTCGCTAAAGAGCTGAAGGTTCTGGAAAGTACGCGAAACACCTGTCTTTGACACCTGGAACATGCCCCTGGGCAGGGCCTTGCCATGCAGCAGCATTTCGCCCGCCGATGGGGCGTAAAGTCCGGAGATGACATTCACGGCCGTACTTTTGCCGGACCCGTTGGGACCGATCAAGCCATGTATCCGGCCGGAATGAACCGTGATCGAAACCCCGTCAACGGCTTTGACGCCGCCGAAATAGCGTTTCAAGTCCTGAAGCTTCAGGAGCGGAGCACCATTCGGCGCTTTTGCCGGAAGCACCGTATCCAGCACAGATGCGGGCGGCAGTGCCGGCGGGTCAATGCGGAACAGTTGTATCAAAAAACGAGCGGCAAATCCCATCAGGCCTTCAGGCAGCCCGACTACCACCGAGAACAGCATCAGGGCAAAAATCGCTTTGCGCCAGTCCTCGGTATTTTTCACAAACATCCCCCCCACCACAAGCAAGCCCATGGCGAGAATCGGTGCAATCGCCTGAAACGGCTGGGTGGTCTTTTTCATCAGACCCCGTGCTCCCGCCAGCAGGGCCGCCAGCAGGCCGACCGCGGAAATGATTTCGAAAAGCAACCGGTTGGACAGCAAATTGGGCAGCAGGGCAACCAGGGAAGCGCCGAAAAAAGCCCCCCATAGACTTTTGCGGCCACCCAGGACCACCCCCAGCAGCAGGATGACCATGAGTTCATAACCAAAACTCTGAGGTTGCAAGTACTGGAAATTAAAAGCGTAGAGCCCGCCAGCCAGGCTGCCCAGCGCTGAACCCAGGGCAAAGCCGGCCACTTTGTGACGATAGGTGCCGACGCCCATGGCATCGGTGGCGATCGGGCTGTCGCGCAGGGCTTCAAAAGCACGCCCCCACTGAGAGGAAAGCAGATTGCGCATCGCCATCCAGACCAGCGCCAGAAGAATCAGGCACAGCCAGTAAAACCCTTGGGCATTCACCGTGTGGCCCCAAAATATGGGACGGCTCACTTGCAGGCCCTGTGCACCGCTGGTCAGACCTTCCCATTCATTCAGTATGGTCGCACTCAGGGCAGAGAAACTCAAAGTCGCCAAAGCAAACTGGGGGCCTTCTAGTCTAAGGGCCGGAAAAGCAAGTAGGCCGCCAAGAATCAGGCCCACCAGCATGCTGACGGCGAGCGCGCTCAACATGCCGAAGCCCAGCAGCGAGACGCTCAAACCGGCTGCATAGGCGCCGAGCCCCAGGAAAGCGGCATGCGCCAGATTCACCTGACCCAGATAACCCACGGTCACATCCAGTCCAATCAGAAGAATCCCGTAAATGGCCAGCAGGGTCAGCAGCCCGAGTGCGTAGGAATTGCTGACCATCAGAGGTATGGCGGCAAGCAGCGCAAATACGATGATTTCAGCACCACGAATAAGTAACAGTCGTTTTAACATGATCAGCCGGATATAATTTTAATGGTATCGTAACAAATCAAAATTGGGATGACTTTGAAAAAAGCTCCAGGTGCGAGGCGCGCAAATCCTGAGGATGCCGCGCAACGACCGGCGTTCCGCCTGCTTGACTTATTACGTAATAGAACTTCTGTCATCAAACTTTGCGAATGCTGGCCTTGCCGAATACGCCGTTGGGACGCACGGCCAGCGCGAGAATCAGCAGAATCAATCCAGGCGTTTCACGCCAGCCGCTGCCCAGATAAAAACTGGTCAAACTTTCCAGTGCTCCCAGGAAGATACCGATCACAACCACGCCGAAACCGGAATCGAGACCGGCCACGACGGCCACTGAAAACGCCTTCAGAATCAGGGCTGATGCCATGGTGGGGCCGACGGTGGTAATCGGCGAAACAAGAATGCCCGCCATTGCCGCCACCAGTCCGGACAGGCCATACGAGAGCATGACCGTGCGGGTGGCTGAAATTCCCATCAATTCCGCTGCGTCCCGGTCCGCTGATACGGCTTCAAAAGCCTTGCCCAGAAGGGTCTTGCGTTTGAACAGCTCAATCAGGCCCATGATGGCAAAAACGCCGACGGCAACGGAAATCTCCAGCGGCGTAATGCTGACGCCGAAAAAATGCAGTGCATCGGATGAAATGGGCGTGGGAAACGGGCGATCATCGCGGCCCCAGATATTCTCGGCAGCGGAAAAACCCAGCAGGCCGATGATAATGGTAAGAAGAATCCAGCCCTCGCTCTTTTGTTCCAGCGCCAGGCGCACGCCGGCACGCTCAACGGCCAGCCCGAGAATCACGCCGAAAAGCAGGCCGCCGGGCACCATCAGCCAGTAGGGCACGCCCCAATCGAGCAACGTCAGGCTGAAGAACGCGGAAACCATTACAAGCTCCCCCTGACCGAAATTGATGCTTTTGCTGGTGGAGAAAGTTAGCTGAAACCCGTAGGCGATAAGGGCGTAAACCAAGCCCATAAAAGCGCCGCTCACGGCCATCTGAGCAATGATGATAGAATCCATAGTGCGAGATTATAGCGGATTGTGCGGGAGGATGGCCCCGCACAATCCAGCTTGCCTTATTTAGATGCGTTTTTGATAAGACGCTGACGGTCGGAGTCATTGCCGAAAACGACACGTCCGTCCTGGACCATGCCCATTACGACCTGTTCGCGGCGAAAGGCTTCATGGGTCTGCTCATCAGCCGGGTTCCACTTGCTGAAAGGATGCTTCCAGGTGGCGATCACGCCTTCCACGGGATCACGCAAATCCTCAAGCGCTTCCTTGATTTTTCGGGTGTCGCGGCTTTGGGCCTGTTTGACCGCGGCCGCAAAAATATAAACAGCATCATACCCCTGCGCGGCGGAAACCGGAGATGCAATGCGGGTAACGTTATAAGCCTTGTGATAGCTCTCAATGAAATTCTTGGTCTTGGGCGTAATGGGTTCCTCGATAAAGGTCTGCGGCATCAACGTGCCGTTGCCGTTCTTGCCCGCGTTATCGATGAAGTTGGACATGGAAAGCGGCCAGCCGCCGATAAGCGGGATCTTCATATCCATTTTCGCCATGCCGTTGGCAAATGCGGCCAGCTCCGGGCCAATGCCCCAAATCAGGATCGCCTGAGCGCCGGCGGATTTGGCACGCAGCAATTGGGCCGTCATGTCCTTGTCGCCAATGTTGAATTTTTCGGAGGCGACCACTTCCAGTTTGTTACCCTGCTTCTTGATTTGATCCAGCATATCGTCACGGCCGGATACACCATAATTGGTGGAATCGTACACAAGCGCCACCTTGGTTAATTTCCGGTTGATCGCCTCTTCCACCACCATTTCGGACTGGATGCCGTCATGAGCGGCAAAGCGGAAAATGGACAGATCCGGCACGCCGGCCTTGCTCCATTGCGTCATGGAAGCGGAGCCCGCTGCAGGGGTAATGATTTTGGTAATTCCTTTTTCCTGAAAATGCTTGTCCCCTGCAAGAACGACGCCGGTATTCACCGAACCGATCACTCCGGAAAGATCGCTCATGGAAGCCAGTTCCTGGGCGATCAGCGCGCCGCGGTCGTTTTTGGCCTCGTCATCCCGTTCAATCACTTCAAATTGCATTTTTGAGCCGCCCACGCTGATGCCGCCGGCGGCATTGATTTCAGCGATGGCGAGGTTGGCGCCATCTCGCATGGAAGCACCCATGGGCGCGGAGCCGCCGGAGAAGGGCCCGGTAATGGCGATCTTGATGGTATCTGCGGCAAACACCGGGGCAGTCAGCATGCCCAGCAACAACATCGTAATCAACGTCTTTTTCATCGATTCACTCCTTTTCAATTAATGAAGACATCCGAATAAACTCCAAAAGATCCAGGTGGCCACGAAATACAGACGGGACAAAATAAAACAAAAAAAATTACATGATACAAGATGGAAACCTGACGAAGTTACATACCCTGGCCAAGATAAGTGCGAATCACAGCCGGGTCGGAACGCAGTTCGGCGGCCGGCCCTTCCAGCACGATTTTTCCACTTTCAATCACATACCCATAGGAAGACACGGTCAGTGCCTGGCGGGCATTCTGCTCGACCAGCAAAATGGTCAGGCCGCTGTCCCGCAATTCGCCGACAATTTCAAAGACAGTTTGTACCAAAAGGGGCGCCAGCCCCAGCGAAGGTTCATCGAGCAGCAGCAGTTTGGGATGGGCCATCAGTCCACGGGCAATAGCCAGCATCTGCTGCTCGCCTCCGGAAAGCGTGCCGGCCGCGGCATTGCGACGCTCGTGCAGAATCGGAAAGCGGGCCTCCATGCGTGCGATATCGGCAGCGACATCCCCTCGCGGACGCCGGTAGGCGCCCAGTTCCAGGTTCTCCCGGACACTCATGCCGGCCAGCACCAGCCGGCCTTCCGGTACCTGCACCAGGCCAGCGGCTACGCGTCGATGCACGCTCCAGCGGCTGATGTCCTGCCCATCCAGCAAAATCCTGCCGCCATGCAGCGGTGCAACACCGCTCAGCGCATTAAGTGTCGTGGATTTTCCCGCGCCGTTGGGACCGATGAGCGTTACCACGGTTCCCGCCCGCACCTTAAAGGAGATTTTGCGTACAGCCTCAATGAGGCCATAGGCCACGGTTAAATCCGTTACTTCAAGCATAATGATCGCTCTTTCCCAGGTAGGCTTCGATCACTTCCGGGTGCATGCCGACTTCGGCAGGGCTGCCGGTAGTGATCACGCTCCCGAAGTTCAGGACCGTGATCCGTGAACACAACTCCATCACAAAAGCCATGTTGTGCTCAATCAGGAGGATCGTCATCCCCTCGCTTGCCAAAGAGCGGATCAGTTCCGCGACTCCCAGCATTTCCTGGCGGCGCATCCCCGCTACCGGTTCATCAAGCAACAGCAAGCGCGGACGGGATGCCAGCGCTCGGGCAATTTCCAGACGCCGACGTTCACCGTAGGACAGATGCTGCGCAGGCAAATCTGCCCGGTCTCCCAGTCCCACACGCACCAGAATTTCCAGAGACTGTTTTTGATAAGCCTCTTCCTGCCGCCGCGCCGCCGGCAGACACATCAGACGGGGAAGCAACGGACGCGGAGCCACCAGATGCTGTCCGGCAATGACATTTTCAAGGCAGGTCAGGGCAGGGAAGAGGCGAATGTTTTGGAAGGTTCGGGCCACGCCCAGAGCCGCAACCTTGTGGGCGGGAAAAGTTTCGATCTGCCGGTCATCCAACCGCAGGTTTCCAGAGGACGCAGGTGTAATGCCGCTTAAGATATTGATGAGGGTGGTTTTGCCTGCGCCATTGGGACCGATCAGGCCATGCACACTTCCGATTTTGACACCGAAAGATACACCCGCCAAAGCGCACAGCCCTCCAAAATGGCGGGTAATTTGGTTGATCTCCAGCAGCATCGATTATTTCTCCCCAATTCCCGCGCCGGCCAAAACCCTGGTGTTAACCGTCCCGCGGCGTTGAAACAGAGAAACCAAGCCATTGGGTAAAAACAAAATGACTATCAACAATATCAAACCGTTGACAAACATGCGGATGGGTCCCGCGGTCACCCCAACACCGCGCAGAATCTCCGGCAGGGCCGTGAGCAGCGCAGCACCCAGCACCGGGCCAACCCACACCCGACTTCCGCCTACGATGCAATAAATCAACAAATTCACGGCTGCGGAAAATCCGAACTCACCTGGCGTGATGATGTAATTTAGATGGGCATACATGGCGCCCGCCAGTCCGGCGATAAAAGCCCCGATTGTAAATGCCAGGGTTTTGTAATAGGTGGTGTTGATTCCCATGGCCGAGGCTGCGGTTTCATCTTCGCGGATGCTTTCAAAGCTCCATCCGGCCTTTGAATAACGCAGTTTGGCCAAAAAATAGCATACCCCGATGATGACCAGATAAATGAACCAGGTTTTGGTATGGGTCGGCATGCCCATGAGACCTTCGGCACCACCGGTGATTTTCAGATTAACGGCGGCAATGCGCACTACCTCGCCGAAGCTGAGCGTTGCAATGGCCAGGAATACGCCCCGTAAACGCAACACCGGCAATCCGAGCAGGAATCCCACCAGTGCGGCCGCCAGCGCACCCGCCAGGAGTGATAATGCATAGGGGAAGCCGAACTGGGTGGTGAGAATTCCCGCCGTGTAACCCCCAATCCCTGCAAATGCGGCATTGCCGAGCGAGAGTTGACCTGCGGAAAGTGTCACATAAAGGCTCAAGGCCAGCAGAGCATTGATCCCGATGAAGTTTATAAGACTGCCGTAAACTGCGAAGAAATATGACAATTGGGACATCTCTGCTTACGCCTCCCGCATCCGTGCCCGGCCCAGAAGCCCCGAGGGCCTCAGCAGCAGGATGGCGAACAGCACGGCGAACGCCACGGCGTCCCGCAGGTTGGAGGTGCCGGTAATGGCCACAGTGAGCACTTCGCTCAGACCAAAGGCCAATCCTCCGGCAATGGCGCCCGGAATGCTTCCCATGCCGCCTAGAACGATCACGGCCAGACCCTTGAGTTCAATGGAGCGGCCCATGTCCGGAGAAAGCGCGTCAAAGTACAGGCCAAAGAGGATTCCAGCCGCGCCGCCGAGGGCCGATGAGATAAAAAATGTGAAGGCAATGATCCCGTCTACATGAATGCCGAGAAGGCGTGCCATGCGTTCGTTTTCCGCCACGGCACGGATGGCCTTGCCAGTGCGGCTGCGTTTAAGAAACTGGGTGAGTCCTACCATGAGCAGCAACGCCACGGCAACGATTTCCACCTGAAGCGAGGTTACCGTGATGCCGGCAAATCGCCAGATATGCAGCGCAACGGTATTTGCCGGGAAGCGCACGGTGTGGGCGCCAAATACGCCAAGTGCCACGCTTTCGAACATAATGGCCATGGCGATGCTGGAAATGAGGCCGGAAAAATAAGTGTCCGCACGATGGCGTAGCGGAGCAAAGGCCACCCGGTCAAGCAGCAGACCCAGCAGGCCGGCGACCAGCACGGCGATGGGGAAGGCCTGAAAGATCGTCAGGCCCGCGCTTTCCACAAGCCATAAAGCCGTCAAGCCCCCCAAGGTGAACACGGCGGGGTGGGCCAGATTAAGGATGTCAAGCACCCCGAAAACCAGCGTATATCCCACGGCGAACAGGCCATAGACGCTACCGATGAACAGGCCGTTGACCAGTTGTTGCAGGAGAAGATTCATGGTCGGTGTGCTTATTCGCCAAAAACCACGAATTTGCCGTCCTTGACCACCTGGACCACGGGAACATAATCGGCATCGCGGCCATCGGTAAAGGAGAAAGTTCCCAGAACCGTGTTCATGCCTTTGATCTGGGCCAGGGCATCCCGAATGGCCTTGTGATCATCCGGGGAAGGAGCTTTGCTGATGGCCTGGTAGGCAATGTAAACGCCGGCATAGGCCTGAGCGGCAAACTGGTCGGGCAATGTCCCGAATCTGCTACTGAAAGCCTCTACAAATTTGCGATTAAGCGCACTGGCGGAGCTCGTATTCCAGGCGGCGCCGACGATCACGCCTTCCGCCGCCTCACCGGCATTCTTCATGAGATTCGGCGAATTGAAGCCGTTGCCGCCGATAATCGGAACCGATTTGGGAATATCCAGCTTGCGTGCCTGGCCGACAATCCCGGAGGCTTCTTCCACCAAGGCCGATACCACAATGGCATCCGGATTCATTGATTTGATCTGGGTTAACTGCGGGGAAAAATCGCGATCTCCCTTTGCAAACGTCTGTTCGTTCAGAATGGTCAGGCCGGCATCTTGCAGGGCTTTTTTAAAAGCTTCATAACCGGCCTTGGTGAACGCATCGTCATTGCCGTAGAGCAGCGCCACCTTGTTCACCTTGAGTTTCTCCTTGGCGACCCTGATGGTGTTGGGGATTACCACCATTTCAGTAAGCGAGTCGCGAAAGATAAAATCACCGATTTCAGTGATGCCTTTGGCGGTGTTGCTGATGGCGAGTACCGGCACACCCGCCTGTTGGGCGATGCGGTCGGCCACCTGGGCGGTGTTGCTAAGCGTCGGCCCGATGATGAGCGACACCTTGTCGGCGTTGATGAATTTATTGAACACATTGGTGCCCTGCTGGGGGGTGCTGGCGTCGTCATCAAAAATCGGTATCAGCTTGAGGCCGTCGGCTCCGGCAGCGGTGTTGATTTCATCTACCGCGAGCTGCACGCCGTTCTTTTGGGCGGAGCCATACCCCGCGGCTGCGCCGGTCATGCTGAAGGCCAGGCCGATTTTGGCTTCTTTACCCGCTGCTACCGCAAAATCCGTATGGACCGTTAGCAGGAGTGTTAAACTTATCAGAACAGCAATTCCCATCCAAATGCTTCGTTTGCTTTTTTGCATATCATACTCCTTAGAATAAGAGTCTCGAAAAAATACGAAAATGTGGTTACCAAGTTGCCTGAGAAAAAACAGAATCCGAAATAACTTAGATAACAATAGGTTGTACGCGAATAGAAGGGTGGAAACACGCACACAACAGGGCCTATCTTTCATAACATTTGAATAGATGAAGTGTGATTAGCATTGCAACCGAATGGAGTCAATATGAATCGTGTTCAATAAAAAATCAACGATAACTTTATTTCCCCAATTGCCAGGAAATCAGGTAACTGCGGGCACTGTTAAAAGCAGCGCCGGGAATTTCCACCACGGAATACACGATTTCGTCAATCCCGTCATTGTTCAGATCTCCCACGACCATATCGGTGATTTGACCGGATACATCCGTGGTTCTCCATTTTAAACCAAACGCCAACCCCTCCCACTGCAGGCATTCAACATGCCCACTCTTGAAAATGCGAAGATTGGGCACTAAATTTTTCATGACATCCTTGTTATTGGCCAGAATTACTTCATTCTTTCCATCTTGATCAATATCGTAAATAATCACGCGTTGCGGCAGATAGTAGCGTTTGGTCCGCATTTCTTCATGAGAACTGTGCTCGCTCACGTCAGCAGGGTACGGCATATAGCCACCACCGCCGGTAAACCGCTCCGAGCTGGTCCATTCCATATCCCCGGTTTGATCGAAAACGCGAAGTCGAAGATCGTGCGTCAAGGCAACCGTCATCTCCTTGCCGTCATTGAGAGCATTTCCGGAAGAGAATTCATACAATGACAATCCGCGGGGAACATCCGCCAAAGAAGATGCGACGTAAGTCCCGTTCTTCCATGCCAATTCATGAATGCCTTTTGAGAAAAGCTCGGTCATCCCCCGCTGTTGTCCCAGCAAAACAGGCTTTTTCCCCGGAACCGCCATGACTCTGAAATACCAGTCCATGTTCTGAACAATTTTTTCCAGCTTGGTCCCATCCCATTCCAAGACATAGGACTTTAGCTGAGTCTTGTCACTATACAGATTGGTGACAAAGATCTCGGCCCGGCCATTCTGGTTGATATCGGCCACATCCACCCGAATGGCAGCATTATCCTTCTCACCAGTGAACTCGTCTATCAGTTCAAGCATTCCGGCCGCATATCGGTATAACGATACGGAATTGTCGTTAATCATGACCAGTTCATTTTGCTTGTCGCCGAGAACGTCACCTATGGCCAGGCTTTTGATTTCTGCTTGAAATTTGACGCTTCTCCAGACATTGGCCTCGGTTTTTCCGTCAGATGCCATCATCCGAATCGGTGTCGAGCCTGTGGAAACCGCTCCGGACCATAGGGAGTCAGGATGGCGGTGGCTCTCATCCGCAGCCGTCTGTTGCTGCTGGGGCTGTGGCACGGGCTGAGTCAAAGCAAGCGCCTTCGAGCCCAACGCCTTCAGGATTTCGGCTGCGTATAATTTGACATGATGCAAGGCATCTCCCTGGTTTTTTCCGGTCTGGCTGAAGACCACCTGGTGGGCTCCATCCGCAGTCCGGACGAGCCGGGCGTCCGTGCGAACGCTTTCATTCGTAACCGTGACCGTTCCGTAGGATACGTAATCGGTTTTCAGTTTCGCGGCAGTGGACATCGCTGCCGCATCTCCGATGGGCTTAGAAATGTTTGAAGCAGGCGGATCGTCCAGGGTGATGACTTCAATGGATTCATCCGAGGCCAGGCGGGACATCAGCATCTGTGAGATGCCTTTTCGGAGAAAAGACAGATCGCTTTCGGACTGGATATCAAACGGCAATACCAGTACCCGAGGCGCACCAGATGCAGAGCCGAAAGATGTCAGCGATAAAAAAAGGATCAGGGCAACGCCGGAAAATATTAATTTAATAAGCCGCAAGTTAATTCACTCCTCTTTATGGTCGGAACTATTCTTATATGTACTCTTTTTTGAGGCCGTCAATGTTCAGTTTCAGATGCTCCATAACCCAATAATCCGTTCCAGCACTGGGTGAAAATTAATTTGATATTCATGACTTTCCACTGTATATAAAAAAACGGATTTGATAAAGAAATTTGTTTCCAGAGTCGGGCGCGATAGAAAAAAGTCCGGGCTCCCTTTAATGAATCGCACTTTACCGGCAGGCAGCCGGAAAGCGTATAAAAATCAATTTGAAATTTAATTGAAACTCCTGTATAGGAATTTAGAAAATTTAAAAAGAAATTTATTAACGGATTCCAAAAGCGGCGCAGGAAATTCATTTTTTGATGAAATAACACCCCCAGTGGTAGTTTGTTTTATTAATACACTTTGTGTTGTGTTTGCGTTGGCGCTGCACTGAAAAATACGGTTATCCCGCTAAAAATATATTGATAATAATTTAAGAATTTACTTGATTTAACGCGAATTATCTGTAATAGAAAAACTCGAAAAGGACAGGAAAATTGTGAAAGGAGGTGGTATTTTCAAGTATTGTATTGATTTGATTGATTATTAGGTTGGTTTATCTATTTAATTGAAATTATTTGAGGAGGGACTCAGAATGAAGAAATTATCCGTATTATTGGTAGCAGCCATTATGGTACTTGCCCTTACCATGCCGGCGGCAGCATTTGAAAATGAATTTGGTGGATTCTGGAGAACCAGAGCGTTTTCACAATGGAATTTTACCGGTGAAGACCAGACAAAACTCAAGGATACCGAAAGAATTGATACCCGTACCCGGCTATTCTACACCGCAAAATTCAGCGATAATCTGAAATTTGTCAACAAGTTTGAAATGAATGCGACCTGGGGTGGATCTGTCGGTACGATGAATAATACAACTGGTACCGGAGCCGTTGGCACCAGTGCAGGTGGCGCCACCTACGGTCAGCTTGCCGCTGATGGGGCAAACCTTGTTGTAAAGGCCTCCTATGTGGATTTTAAGCTGGCTCAACAGCGGTTTACGGTCGGTGTTCAGGATTTTACGCTGGCCAGAGGGTATCTTTTAGATGATGACGGTGCCGGTATCAAGGCCATTTTCAAGGTCAACGATGCCATATACCTGCCGTTGATTTACATGAAACTCTATGAAGGCGGCACCGGAAAGGTAGTTACCGGCGCTAAAGTTAGCAATGCTGACGATTACGACGTGGATGCATATATATTTTATCCCAGCATTTTTCTGAACAAAGACAATGTCATTAAACCGCATATTGCGTATTTGACATCTGAAAATTTTTCACGTTTTCAAACAAAGAGCCTTTCTAATGCACAATTAAACCCACTATCCGTACTTGGAGCAACCAAACTGTCAGCGTGGACTGCCGGTCTGGAATATGATGGCAAGTTTGATATCTTCACCATTGGTGCTACAGCCATTGGTGAGGCGGGTGATGTGACCGTTAATCCGGCTTTGGCTAACAAGCATGACAAAATTAATTTAAAGGGCTATTTGTTTGATCTTCGTGGTGGCGTTGACCTGGGACCTGCCAATATTCATGCCAAAGGGATTTATGCTTCCGGTGATGGCAAGAACGATTTTGTGAAAACCGGTGATGATTATGGCTTCTTTGTTCCCGGTTATAATAATAATGTCGGTGGCAATATCAACAATTTTGATCAGGCCAACTGGGCAGAAATCATGGGTTGTGGTATGTTCGACTATCAGTTCCCCAATGGCGCTTTGGGTACACAAATCTCCAACGCCATCATCGGTGGCTTGGGCGGATCCTACAAACTTATTCAGGATCTGAAATTTAGTGCTGATCTCTGGTATGCGCAGGCTGCCGATTCCATCTATATGCCGACAACGAAAACAAATTCAGACTATTACGGTACGGAACTTGATCTTAAGGTTACCTATATGCTCGTTGATAATCTGAAGCTTGATCTTGTCGGTGCTTACCTGTGGGCGGGTGATGTTATTTCCAAATCAACCTCCGCTAACAACAGTGCCAATCCGATTGAAATCGGCGCACAAATGTCGCTTGCTTTCTAATTGCGGTATGGCTGTTTAAGTTACTGATGAATAAAAAAACCGGCTGGGAATTTCCCAGCCGGTTTTTTTATGCTCAGTTTTCCTCCTGAGTCGCGCGCCTTATCTTTGAAAGTTCTCGCGGTACGTCTCCTATCCGCCCAGTTCGAAAATTCGCATTTGACCCAATTCGGTTTTGTGATAAGTCTTTTTGTTCACCGAGAATTGCTGAAGCGCTTTTCGGGAGAACAAACCAACAGTCTTATGTATCTGTCAGGATACTTTGTCCGTTATCATCAAATTGATCTCGTTCCAATAGCGGTCCACCCGTCTGAGATTTTCCAGATCCGGGTCGGAATGAATCGCCTTCCAGTTGCGATACCCTTTTTCAATGGCTTTTTTTAACCAATCAACGGATTTGGCCGGCTCATTCATTCGTGAATAGGCACAGGCCAGATTGTAATACGCCGACGGGTTTTCGTCCGGATTTAACGTGACCGCCCGGGTGAAGTGAACCAGGGCCTGCTGCATGTCTCCCTGGGTGAACCAGAAGATGCCCAGATTATAGTGCGGCTCCGAAAGATCGGGATTGATCACGATGGCTTTTTCAAAATGGACTCTGGCATCAGACGCCAGGCCTTTCCGATACAAAAGAATTCCGGCATTGTTATGGGCCATGGCCTGATTCGGATCGATTTCCAAGGATCTGACATAATTGGCCATTGCCGCATCGGCCCGGCCCAGTTTCTCCAGGCTGACAGCAATATTGTAATAAGTATTGGACCGGTAGGGTTGGGTGGAAACGATGGGCCAGTTCATTGCGATGGCGGCCAGTCCCATCACGCATATGGGGAGCGCAATTTTCCGATATGCGTTTTGACGAATGTGTTCGATGCCATGGACGAGCCCCGCGGCGGCAAATGGCACCAGAATGGAAATGACGGGATATCGGAATCGGGCAAAAACAAAAAAAAGCGCGATGCTCGCCATATATGAAACGACGATGATGGGATAGATGCCCAACCGTTTCCACTGGCGCCAGGTCAATACCGCCCCGAAAACCGCCAGTGGCCCCAGCACACCAAAATGAAAGAAGATCATCAGAAAAGAGAGTATTTTCGACCCGTCTGCCGCAACATACTGGCTTTCGGAATCACTGATCTCAACAGAATTCCAGACCAGAAACCATTTTTTCACCAGCAACCGAATCCATGCGGGGATATCCGCCCGGATATCGCTCAACGTCTTTTCATACCAGTACATGGAGACTTCGGAAGACGAGAGTTTTTGCCCGGAAGACCGCTCGGCAATTCGGGCGGCATCCTGCCGTTCATCCTGCCAATCTCCATGCCCCTTGATGACCGGATTGTAACTGCCATCCGCATGTTTGTGATTGCCAATGTAAAAGTTGAAACCCGAATTCGCCGTGATCAGAACGAATTCCTTTCCAACCATCCAGTTTCTGGACGCAACCGGCAGCAGAATCAGACCGGCGCCCAGCATACATGACACAATCCAGGTAATGGCTTTTTTCTGTTCCCGAAAATGGGAAATGCCATACACCAGCATCACAGTGATCAGGATCACCAGCGCATTTTCCCTGACCAAGGCCAGGCAGCCCAGAACAACGCCGATCCACCATCCGGATTCGGACGGTCTATTCCATGCCCTTGACAATAACAGCACCAGGATGGCCATCAGGAAAAGCGCCAGAACCTCTTTTTGAATCAGGCAGTCGGTAAAAACAGCCGTGGGGTAAACGGCCAGAAGAATACCGGCCACAAGCCCGACCCGTCTCGAAAACAGGGTGTTTCCGGCTATCGCAACCAAGACGCAACTGAGGGACCCCAAACCAATCTGAATCAGCCTGACCAGCATTAAATCCCGGCCCGCTATCGAATAGACAAGAGCCAGAAAATAGGGGTAAAGCGGCGCATTAAAAAATATCTGATCACCTGTCCAGTTGCCCGCGGAAATTTCACGTGCCCAGGCGTCAAACAGTTGCGCATCCCCCAGAAGCAGAGAAAAGGCGTCCGTGTGCTGAATTTCCCACAGATAAACTCCTCTGGCGATCAGGGCGAGCATAAAAACCAGGCCGCAGATGATTCCGGTCTTCATCTGAAAAGCCGGCTGACGAGGCTGAAGGTTTGAATTTGAGGCTTTAGTTGTGGGTCGGGTTCGTTTCATGGGGAACACGTTTCCATGGTGATTATTCTTTTGGCAACCTCAATAATCCATGATAATGGTAAGCGATAGGGTGTTTTTACGGTTAATAACACGAATTGAACCCAATCATGAAGAAAAAAACAGATCGGCCCGATCATTGGAACCTGCACCGTAGCGGCCTGCTTTTTTTGCTGCTCTGTCTGATTCCGCTTCAGACAATCACCAGCATTCGGCTGAAATCCGCTTCGGTTGAAGAAGGCGTACATCTGTATGCGGGGACATACCATTTATTGACCGGCCGCCAGAATGCCCCGCCCGGATATCCCTGGCTGATTCGGGCTTATGCGGCATTACCCCTTTGGGTATCGAATGTCAAGCTTCCGGAAAAGGACCCGCCGCCCGATGACATGTATCCATTCGAGCTGGGGTCAAGGTTTCTGTATCAGGTTAACGATGCGGATTCAATCCTGTTTAAAGGCAGGCTGATGATCGTTGGGTTGTCCATCCTTCTGGGCCTGTATGTTTTTCGGTTTGCCAAAGATATTTCCGGTTGGACCTCCGGGTATATCGCTTTGCTGTTTTATGTGTTCTGCCCCAATATCCTGGCGCATTCCAGACTCGTAACACTCGATCTGGCACTGACCGCGTTTGTCTTTATTGCCATCTATCATTATCAGCGGGCGCTGAGCCATCGGCGCATAACCGATCTGATCGGCGCGTCATTTTTTACGTTTCTGGCCATCAACTCCAAATACACCGGCCTTCTCCTTTTTCCAATTTTTATCCTGTCAAGCCTGCTTTTCCGGGTTGCCACTGGAAAACCGAATGATGATCCACCGCCTTTCGTTTTTCGTTTTTCATTCCTTCGCGTAACACCTGTCCGTCTTTTCCTGCTGGTATTCATTACAGCAGTGGCGATGACGAATGCCATCTATCTGTTTAACGGCAGTTTATCATCCATTCGGGGTTATCACAATTCCCTTCAGGACCGTCCGAATGCTGTCGAAAGCACCATTTTTCGTCAATTGGCGGAGACGCCGATCATTTCCAGCCTTCCGGTCTTTCTGCCGGCAGCCTATCTGAGGGGGCTGGATTTGACTTTGCATGAGGATCGGGAAAGTCTTCATCCCAACTGGTATCTGGGGAAACTTTACCCCAAAGGCGGCAACCTGCCCGGCTATTATCTGACCGCTTTTGTCCTCAAAACGCCACTGTCGCTTTTGATCGTTTTAATTCTTCCCGGCCTGCTGATGCGATATCCAATCATTGCCCACTTCAGAATAAACCCTCATAACAAAAAGTTAAAAGATAAACAGATTTCCGTTAGCCCGGTTGAACGATTCACACCCCTGGATTCATTTGCCCGATATCAATTGATATTCCTTCTGATTCCCTGTGCCGTCTTTTTTCTTTTTTTCAGCCTGATCTGTCAGTCGCAACTCGGATTGCGTCTGATTCTGCCGATATATCCGTTTCTGTATGTCACGGCCGGTTTTCTGATGCCCCGCATGTTTCCAAACCGGAAACCGGTTGCCCCCATCATTGCCGCATTAACCGGCTGGTTCATTCTGTCTTCAATTTTAGTTCATCCCCATTATCTGTCTTATTTCAATGAACTGGGAGGCGGACCTGAAAAGGGGATTCGCTATTTTGCGGATTCCAATATCGACTGGGGAGGGGATATCAAGGGATTGAAGGCATACATGGATATGAAAGGCATTCCGGAAATCAACCTGATGTATTACGGGCCGAATGGATCTCCGGAAACCCGTTATTATGGAATCAGACAGGCTCCGCCGGAACGGGTCGATCGAAGTCCATGGGCTATCAGCGCCACCTGGTTGTATTATGCCGACATTGATTCAATTCGAAAGGCCATTCCCTTTTCGCTGAAAAACCGTCAACCCGATGATACAATTGGGCATTCGATTTATATTTATTTGCCATGAAAAAACATAAAGAGGAGCAATCGCTCCTCTCAAATAAGACGTGTTAAAATGTTATTGGCGATCGGAACTGACGCCAAGCTGAATTTTCAAGATTTCATTAACCCGCTGGGGATTGGCCTTTCCTTTGGTTTCCCGCATGACCTGGCCGACGAAAAAGCCAAATACCTTTTCTTTGCCGTTTTGATAATCCGATACTTCCTTGGGGTTTTTGGCAAGGACTTTCTGAACGATTTGCTCAATTTCAGAGGAATCGGTGACCTGAACGAGTCCTTTCTCCTGAACGATGGTTTCGGGCGGCTTGCCGGTACTGGCCATTTCATCAAAAACGGTCTTGGCGATTTTGCCGCTGATAACGTCAGCGTCGATCAGTTTCAGCAGCGCGGCAAGTGCCTGGGGAGAAACCGGGGACTGCTGAATGTCTTTGCCTTCGGCGTTTAATAGCGCCAGTAGCGAGCCCATGATCCAGTTGCTAACCTGCTTGGGATTCGAATAATTCTCAATGCACGATTCGAAATAATCAGCCAGTTCGCGGCTGGTGGTCAGCACTTCGGCATCGTAGACAGGAAGACCATACTCAGTTGAAAACCTTTCCCGTTTGGCATCCGGAAGCTCCGGCAGGCTTTTCGTGATCTGCTGAACCCAGTCATCATCTACCGTCAGCGGCAACAGGTCGGGATCGGGAAAATAGCGGTAGTCATGGGCCTCTTCCTTGCTGCGCATGGACGTGGTCTGGGCCTTGTCCGGATTCCAGAGCAGGGTTTCCTGAAAAATTTTTCCGCCATCCATCACGACATCTTTCTGCCGGTTGATTTCGTAAGCAATGGCTTTTTCGACATGTTTGAAGGAATTGAGGTTTTTCAGCTCGGTTCGCGTACCCAAAGGCGCTGTTCCGGCAGGCCGGATCGAAACATTGGCGTCACAGCGAAAGCTGCCTTCCTCCATGTTGCCGTCGCAGATATCCAAATACCTGAGGAAGGATCGCAGTTTCCGAAGATAGGCTCCGGCTTCTTCCGGGGACCGGATGTCGGGTTCACTGACGATTTCAATCAGCGGAACACCGGTGCGGTTCAGATCCACCCGGCTGAAGGATTGATCCGGGTCATGCAGGAGTTTTCCCGCGTCTTCTTCCATGTGTATCCGGGTGATACCGATGCGCTTGTTGTGTCCGCTCAATTCAATATCAATATACCCGCCGAGGGCAATCGGAAGCTCGTACTGGGAAATCTGATAGCCTTTGGGAAGGTCCGGATAAAAATAATTTTTTCGGGCAAAGCGGCTTTCCGGCGAAATCCGGCAATGTGTTGCAATGGCCATGCGAAGCGCATATTCAACCACTTTCCTGTTTAATACGGGCAATACGCCAGGCATTCCCAGGCAGATCGGACATACGTGAGTATTGGGTGCCGCGCCGAATTGGGTGGAACATCCGCAGAATATTTTAGATCTGGTTTTCAGTTGGGCATGCACTTCAAGCCCGATAACCGGTTCAAATTCCATAACAACAATCATCCTTATCTAAATGAACAATCCGCCTTCAGTCTTCAGCCTTTATACCTGCTACCTTCATTGCTTCCACGGCTTCGGCTGGAGATGAATAAAACCGGAAGATCCGGTCCATTCGGGTCAGTTTGAACAGGGACATCACCTGATCGCGAATACCGCACAGACAGATATCCCCTTTTCCTGCCAGCAGCTTCAAAAGGGAGATAATGGCCCCCAGTCCGCTGCTGTCGATAAATTCAATGAAAGATAAATCCAGCAGAATACGGGTATTGCCTTCTTGTATCCACGTTACGAGCTGACCTTTGAAATCGGCAGCCGAAGATGCGTCAATAATCGGGTCGCAAGGCGTTAACACCAGAATGTCGTCAATTGTTTCGGCTTCGATCTTCATATATCCTCCAGAAACTTCATAGCGTTGCCCGTTAATGTACCGGCGTCAAACCCCATATCTCCCGGGCATATTCGGAGATGGTTCTGTCGCTGGAAAATTTCCCCATGCGGGCGACATTGAGTATGGCTTTTCGATTCCATACCGGAATCTTTAAATAATCGGAATAAACGGCTTCGTGAATCCGTGAATAGGATAGAAAATCCGCCAGATGAAAATAATGATCTCCTTTTTCAAGGATATGGTGGTAAAGCCAGCGAAAAAGTCCGGGTTCCTGCGGGCAGAACCGGTTATCCCAGAAGGCGTCCATCATCCGGCGAATGCTGTCATGTTCATGATAATAATTAAGAGGGCGGTAAGTGCCGGCTTGTTTCATTTCTTGAACTTCGCGGGTTTTAAGCCCGAAAATATAGATGTTGTCTTCTCCCACTTCTTCCAGCATTTCCACATTGGCTCCATCCAGGGTCCCGATGGTCAGGCTGCCGTTCAAAGCAAATTTCATGTTTCCCGTTCCCGAGGCCTCGGTTCCGGCAGTCGAAATCTGTTCGCTCACTTCTGCCGCGGGGATAATTTTTTCAGCAAGCGATACCCGGTAGTCCGGAATAAAGACCACCTTCAACCTGTCCTTGACCCGTCGATCCTTATGGATGACGTCCCCGACGCTATGGATCAACTTGATGATCTGTTTGGCAGCCCAATACCCCGGGGCTGCCTTTCCCGCAAAAATATAGGTTTTGGGCACGGCCGGTTCATGGCCATCTTCGATAATGCGGAAATATTCATGAATGATGTGCATGACATTCAGAAGCTGGCGCTTGTATTCATGAATCCTTTTGGCGTGAATATCGAACAGGGAATCGGGATTGATTTTCAGGCGCGTGGTCTGATAAATGATTTTCCCCAGGTTTTCCTTGTTGGCCTTTTTGATTTTTCTAAACCGGTCCTGAAACGCAGGATCGTTCGCAAAAGGCTCCAGGCCCTGAAGGCGGGTTAAATCCGTTATCCATTCGCTGCCAACGGTCTCGGTTAACAAATCGGCCAGAAGCGGATTGGCTTTCAGGAGCCATCTGCGCTGGGTAATGCCGTTGGTTTTGTTGTTGAAGCGCTCCGGCCATCTGGCAAAAAAATCCGGAACCAGGGAGGTTTTGATCAAATCGGTATGAAGGGCGGACACGCCGTTGACGGAATGCGATCCGATAATGGCCAGATGTGCCATTCGCACCTGTTTTTCCGCGCCTTCTTCAATCAGGGACATTCGGTTCAACCGGTCTGAATCGTCCGGCCACAGAACGGCAATTTCGCCCAGAAACCGGTGGTTGATTTCGTAAATGATCTGAAGATGTCTGGGCAGTACGTGTTCCAGCAGGCCGACGGGCCATTTTTCAAGCGCTTCGGAGAGCAAGGTGTGATTGGTATAGGCCAGGGTTTTTTGGGTGATGTTCCAGGCAGCTTCCCACTCCAGGGAATGCTCATCCACAAGGATCCGCATGAGTTCGGCAACCGCAAGTGCCGGATGGGTGTCGTTCATCTGGATATTGACTTTATCCGGAAATCCGTCAAATCCCTGATGGGTTTTGAGGTATCTGCGGATGATATCCCGAAGCGAGCAGGCGACCAGAAAATACTCCTGCACCAGCCGCAGCTCTTTTCCCGTATCAAAGGTATCACTGGGATAAAGAATTTTGGAAACGGTTTCGGATTTGATTTTCTGTTCAACGGCCCTGAAATAGTCGCCGGCGTTGAAAATTTGAATATCAAAATCAGAAGAGGGCTTTGCGGCGTATAGTCTTAAATAGTTGACGGTTTTCGCGCCGTATCCCACAATCGGGATGTCGTGCGGAACGCCGAGAATCACCCGCCAGTCCACCCACATGGGGTTGTAATTCCCGTCCAAATCCAGGCCATGCTCAATGCGGCCATACAGCGGAATGATGCAGGATTCTTCGGTCCGCTCGATTTGAAAAGGGCCGGCCTTGGAAAGCCAATGATCGGGCTTTTCCTTTTGGTATCCGTTGTTGATTTCCTGCCGGAACAGGCCGTATTCATAATGAATGCCGTAGCCAAACCCCGGATAATCCAGGGTTGCCAGAGAATCCAGAAAGCAGGCGGCCAGCCGTCCCAGGCCCCCGTTTCCCAGAGCCGCATCGGTTTCCTGCTCCCTGACCTCTTCCAGGTCAATGCCCATGTCCATCAAAGCCGTGCAACAGGCATCAAATATATCCAGGTTGGTTAAATTGATTCCCAAGGATCTGCCGATCAGAAATTCCATGGACAAATAATACAGCCGCTTGGCATCCGCCGCCTGATACCGGGCCTCGGTTTCCAGAAGCTTTTCCAGAAGCCGGTCGCGCAGAGACAGGGTAAGGGCGAGATAGACGTCGCGAATGGTTTTGCTATGAAATTCTTTTCCCAGAGAATATTTCAGATGTCTGAACAGGGAATCCCGCAGGCTGTTCGGGTCGTTTTTTAGCGGTTCCAGAGCATTGGAATCCATGTTTGGCATTCTCCACGTGTGACGATTAAGAGGGCAATAAAAAACAATTGGTTACAAAAATGCCGAGATGATAAAAATATATAATCCTTATCATTTCATGAAGGCCATTGTCAAAATAATTAGGGCTGGACGCATTGCGAAACCAAAGGAAATCGTGAAAGACGAATGCGCAAGTCCGGCATGTATTTCCTTGACACAACAGGGATTTGCGACTAAAATTTTTGACTTAAATATCAATTATCTGACGTTGGAGGACTGAATGGATTACAAAAAAACCCTGAATCTGCCGGTAACCGCCTTCCCGATGAAAGCCAGCCTGGCCCAGCGCGAACCCGAGCAGATCAAGCAATGGGACGAAACCCGCCTCTATGATGCGATCCGCAAGGCATCCAAAGGCCGGGAGCAGTTTATTCTTCACGACGGTCCGCCGTACGCCAACGGCCATATTCATATCGGAACCGCGCTGAACAAAATTTTAAAGGACATTGTCGTCCGGTCCCGTCAGATGGCGGGCTTTGATGCGCCGTATGTTCCGGGTTGGGACTGTCACGGCCTTCCCATTGAGCACAATGTGGACAAGGAGCTTGGGGATAAGAAAAAAGACATGTCCCAGGCCGACATCCGCCGGCAGTGCCGGGTTTATGCCGAAAAATTCATCGATATTCAAAGAGAAGAATTCAAGCGTCTGGGTGTCATGGGAGAATGGGACGATCCCTATCTGACCATGAACTACACCTACGAGGCGATCATCGCTACCGAATGTCTGAAATTCGCTCTGGGGAACAACCTGATCCGCAGCAAAAAGCCCATTCACTGGTGCTGCCAGTGCCAGACAGCCCTGGCAGAGGCTGAAATTGAATATCACGATGAATCCTCGCCCTCGGTTTTTGTCAAGTTTGAGCTTCAGGCGGACTTGAGCCTTGATGTTCCGGGGCTATCCGGTGAAACCATTTATATTGTGATCTGGACCACCACGCCCTGGACCCTTCCGGCAAACCTGGCCATTGCCCTGCATCCGGACTTTGTTTACGCAGCCGTCAAGGTCTCGGACAAGGAAGTGTTCATTCTGGCGCAGGACATGGTGGAGTCCTGCATGAAAACCTTCGGCATGTCCGCCTACACGATTCTGGGTGAAATCCCTTCCCGCAAACTGGAAAACCTGAAATGCCGTCACCCTTTCTATGAGAGAGATTCGCTGGTGATTCTGGGAAGTCATGTGACCCTTGAGGCCGGTACCGGGTGCGTGCATACGGCTCCCGGGCATGGCCGTGAAGACTACGAGGTCGGCATGCAGTACGGGCTGGAGACCTATTCCCCGGTCAACGACCACGGATGTTTTACCTCGGACGTGGCGTTTTTTTCCGGACAGTTCGTGTTTAAAGCCAATGCACCGATCATTGAAAAACTGCGGGAAACGGGAAGCCTGGTGGAACAGGAAACGTTGCAGCATTCCTATCCCCACTGCTGGCGATGTAAAAAACCCGTTATTTTCAGAGCAACGCCCCAGTGGTTTATTTCCATGGACAAGACCGGGCTCAGAAAACAGGCCATGGAAGAAATCGACCGGGTGAAATGGATCCCCGGCTGGGGACGGGACCGCATTCACGGTATGATCGAAAACCGTCCGGACTGGTGCGTCTCCCGGCAGCGGGCATGGGGCGTTCCAATCGCCGTGTTCTGCTGTGAGAGCTGCGATCAGATTCTGATCAGCCCGGAAATCATGGATCATATTTTCGAGCTGTTCAAGACCCACGGGGCCGATGTCTGGTTTGAGAAAACCGTTGAAGAGCTGCTTCCGAAAGGCTCGGTATGCAAGGCCTGCGGGAATGCCACATTCACCAAGGAAACCGACATTCTGGATGTCTGGTTTGATTCCGGAGTCAGCCATGCGGCGGTTCTGGCGCATCGTTCATATTTGAGATGGCCGGCGGATTTGTATTTGGAAGGCAGCGACCAGCATCGCGGATGGTTCCATAGCGCGCTGCTGACCGCGGTCGGGACCCGGGGACGGGCTCCTTATCAGGCGGTACTGACCCACGGGTTTGTTGTGGATGCCAGCGGCAAGAAAATGTCCAAATCCATCGGCAACGTCATTGCTCCCAAAAAAGTCGTGGATAAATACGGGGCGGAAATTCTCCGGCTCTGGGTATCGGCATCCGATTATCGGGATGATATTCGAATTTCAGACAATATTCTGAATCAACTGAGCGATGCCTACCGCCGAATCCGGAACACCTGCCGGTTCATACTGGGAAACCTTCATGATTTTGATCCTGAAAGAGATGCGGTGCCTTTTGACGCCTTGTCGCAAATGGATCGCTACATCCTGCACCGGCTTCAGAAGCTGGTGGACAAGACTCAGAAAGCCTATGCCACGTATGATTTTCATATTGTCCACCATGCCCTGTACAATTTCTGCACCGTGGATCTTTCTGCCTTTTATCTGGATGTCCTGAAAGACCGGCTCTACACGTCGCCTGCCGGATCTCCGGAGCGAAGAGGCGCCCAGACCGTGATGTACGCGGTGCTGGATGCATTGGTCCGCATCATGGCGCCCATTCTGCCGTTTACATCAGAAGAAATCTGGCGCTATATGCCGGCGGTTAAAGAAAAAGAGGCCAGCATTCATCTGGCCCTTTATCCGGCTGTCAAGCCAGAGTGGATGGATTCCGCCCTTGCAGAGGAATGGCAGAGCCTTCTGGCGGTCCGCGGCGAGGTCACCCGGGCGCTTGAGGAAGCCAGGGCTCAAAAACAGATCGGTCACCCCCTGGATGCGCGGGTCATGATTTCGGCAGGCGATGTGCTATATAGCCTGCTCCTGTCCTATCAGGAAGACCTCAAGCCCCTGTTTATCGTATCCCAGGTTGTCCTGCTGGAGTCCGTGCCCCTTTCTCCGGCCTATATCAGCCAGGAGATCGCCGGCCTCAGCATTCAGGTGTCGCCCGCGGAAGGGGCAAAATGCGAGCGCTGCTGGGTCTATGATACTGGTGTCGGGTCCCACCCCGAACATGCGACCCTCTGTCCCCGGTGTCTGACTGCAATTGATGCTACGGTACCCGCATGAACCTTAACCTTCTGCCGGGTTTTTCCCGTTCCATGGCCATTGCCAAGGTGGTAAAACTGCTGATGGTGTCCGGAAGCGTAATCGTGCTGGATCAAATCAGCAAGATGATCATTTTGCGATCTATGCCCATGTTTGAAATCTTTCCGGTCATTCCCGGCTTTTTCAATATTACCCACATTCATAATCCCGGCGGCGCTTTCGGGTTTATGGCCGGTCAAGGGCCGGAGATCAGAAGCCTTCTGTTTCTGGCCATGTCATCCCTGGCGGCTGTGACCATTGTTTATTTTTATCTTAGAACCCCAGCCGCCTATTCATGGCTGTCCACAGCGCTTCTACTGATTTTTGGCGGCGCCATCGGCAATATGATCGACCGGTTTCGATTCGGCGAAGTGGTGGATTTTTTGGATTTTTACGCAGGCGGTTATCACTGGCCGGCGTTTAATGTGGCTGACAGCGGCATCACCGTGGGAATGACGATTCTGGTGGTTCACCTTCTTTTTAATAAAATGCCGGAATGATGGAGCGTATGCATCCCATACTTATCAAGTTCGGAAACTTTGCAATTTATACCTATGGCCTGATGATGGCCATTGCTTTTTTTGTCGGAATCACCCTTGCCCGGAAAGAAGCGGAGAGGGTCGGACAGGACCCGGAGAAAATCATGGACCTGTCTTTTTATATTCTGATCGGCGCGGTCATTGGATCACGGCTCTTTTATGTGTTCACGGACCCGAGGACTTTCCTTTCCGATCCCATCGAGATTTTTCGAATCTGGAACGGCGGTCTGGTGTTTTACGGGGGATTTATCATGGCGGTGATCGTGGCCATGATCTATGTGAGGAAAACCGGAATGCCCCTCTGGCAGACCGCCGACATCATGTCTCCGGGGCTGGCGGTGGGGCAGGCCATTGGCCGGGTCGGGTGTTTCTTTGCCGGTTGCTGCTACGGCAAGGTTTGCGATCTGCCCTGGGCCATCACGTTTAATCATCCCGAGAGCCTGGCGCCTCAGGGGCTTCCCCTGCATCCCACCCAGCTCTATTCGGTGTTCAGTGATTTTTCGATTTTTGTCGTTCTCTGGCTGTTCCGAAAAAAAATACGGTTTCACGGCCAACTCTTCTGGCTGTATGTCCTGCTTTATGGAATTACCCGGCCCATTATTGAAATTTACCGGGGGGATTTCCGGGGGCAGACCTATTTTCACATCTTTTCAATCTCTCAGGTCATTGGAATCTCTCTGGCAGGTGTTGCCGCAGTCATGCTGCTCCGGTTGGGCAGAAACGGATTAAAGAACTAATTCTTCATCACAGGAAATCATCAAACAATTGTTATTGTGAATGTCGGGGTCTGAGGCTGCAATCTGCATCGGCTGGGAATGGCCCTCAACGATATTTGAACAGTATATTTTTGAAAGCAGGTAAGGAGGCGTTATGAATCAAACTGTCGGAACGATGGGTTTAAAACGCGGGTTGGCGCAGATGTTGAAGGGCGGCGTCATTATGGATGTGGTTACAGCCGATCAGGCCAAGATTGCTGAACAAGCCGGTGCGTGTGCGGTAATGGCCCTGGAACGGGTTCCCGCGGATATTCGCGTACACGGCGGCGTGGCGCGCATGAGTGACCCGGATATCATTTATAAAATCATGGAGACGGTGACCATTCCCGTGATGGCAAAATGCCGTATCGGGCATTTTGTCGAGGCCCAGATCCTGGAGGCCATCGGGGTGGACTATATCGATGAGTCCGAAGTCCTGACGCCCGCCGACCAGCATCACCACGTTGACAAGCATGCCTTCAAGATCCCGTTTGTTTGCGGTTGCCGCAATCTCGGTGAAGCACTGCGGCGCATCGGAGAAGGCGCGGCCATGATCCGCACCAAGGGTGAAGCAGGCACCGGCGATGTTGTGGAAGCCGTGTACCATGCACGCACCGTATTCGGCGAAATCCGCCGCCTCATTTCCATGGGAAATGAAGAACTCATGGCCTTTGCCAAGGAAATCGGCGCGCCATATGAATTGCTCAAAGAGACCAAGGAGCTGGGGCATCTGCCGGTCGTCAACTTTGCGGCAGGCGGCATCGCCACGCCCGCGGATGCGGCGCTCATGATGCAACTGGGCGTGGATGGCGTGTTTGTCGGCTCCGGCATCTTCAAATCCGGAAACCCTGAACGCCGCGCCAAGGCCATTGTCGAGGCCACAACCCACTTTCGTGACCCGAAAATTATTGCTGAAATCAGCCGCAATCTCGGCGAACCCATGGTCGGCCGTTCCGTCAGTTCCATGCCGGAAAGTGAGCATCTGGCTGTGCGGGGTTGGTAGGCGCATTACCGGGAGCTGAGTTTTTTATGAAAATGGGTGTTCTTGCATTGCAGGGCGATTTTGCCGAACATGTTCGGATTCTTGAAAAGATCGGCGTCTCTGCCGTTGAAGTCCGCCTGCCGCAGGATCTGGCGGACATCGACGGCCTCATTATCCCCGGCGGCGAGTCGACAACCATCGGCAAGCTCGCTGTCCGCTTTGGCCTGATGGAGCCGATCCGCCGACTGGCCTCAACAAAGCCTGTATGGGGGACCTGCGCCGGCGCCATTTTCCTTGCAAGGGATTCCCGGCATTCACAACCCATGCTGGGGCTGATGGACATCAGCGTCAGGCGAAACGCCTTTGGCCGTCAGGCGGAGAGCTTTGAGACCGATCTTGAGGTGCCGGAGATCGTCACGGCGGAAAACAGCCGAAAGGTTCATGCCGTCTTTATCCGGGCCCCGCTCATCGAACGCGTGGGCGCGGATGTCAAAGTTCTGGCGACGCTTCCGGACGGACGCATTGTTGCCGCACGGGAGCGCAATCTTCTGGCAACTTCTTTTCATCCCGAGCTAACCGGAGACGATCGCTTCCATCGCTATTTTTTGACGATGGGGCGATAATTCCGTTATTCTCCTGTTCAAATTCCCCCCTAAAGATATGAAAATGGTTTCCGCGAAAACCCCGGACAGGCCGAATTATACGCGGTTTTTTGCGCCCCTGGCGCTTCAGGCCGCATCGCAGGGGCTGACCTATCCTCTGGTTGCCATGGTGGCCTCCCGAGGGCCCGGCGGACCGCTGAACCTGGCAGGTCTGGCCCAGTCCAACACGTTGATGTACATGCTGGGAACCTTCGGATTCGGGTTGGTTACCGCCGGCATGGTGTTCGGCAGGACTCGGGAGGGGTATCGCCAGTTTCGGACCGTTACCCTGGGTCTCGGCCTGCTGGTCACATTGTTTCAGGGGTTGCTGTGCATGCCCCGGGTGGCGCATCTGCTTTTCGGGAGGTTGATCGGTCTGCCGCCTTCCATCGAACATCCGGCCGCGATGACCTTTCTGGCGACCATCCCGCTTCAGTTCCTGTTTTTCACCCGGATCCCCTTCCAGGTGGCCATGTATAACGCCTGGGCAACGGGTAAGGCCAGCCTGGCAACCCTCCTGCGGATACTTTTAACGGCGATCCTCTCTCCCTTATTCTGTTTGGCGGATGCGGTCGGGCCCCTCTGGGCGGTGGTCTGTCTGACTTTTCCCGTGGGCCTGGAGGTTGCGGCTTCCGCCTGGCTGGCCAGGCCGTATCTGGCCCGCCTGGCGGCTTCAGCAACAGTGCCAACAAAAAAAGAGATTTTCCTGTTCAACCTTCCCCTGTCCATCGGGGGCTGTCTGCTTTCCCTTTCATCCATTCTGCTGGGAGCCTTCATCGCGCGTGCCGCAAGTCCGGAACGCATGCTGCCGGCCTATTACCTGGCTCTTGGGCTTGCCACCCCGGTTGCCTATGGCGCCACCCGGGTTTTGGAAGTGGTGCTCGCATTTCCGCCGGCGTTTGAGGCGGACCGCCGGACTTTTAAATTTGCTGTGGCTGCGGGTGCCGTCTTGGGCCTGCTTCCCTTGCTGTTTATTCTGCCGGGGCTGTCCGATCTGTATTATGTCAGGCTTCAGAATCTCGATCCAGTCAATTTGCCATTGGTCCGGGTCGCGGCCCTGGCGCTGGCCCTGTATCCGGTGTGTGTAGCGGTTCGGGCTCAGGGCGAAGGTCTTGCAAGCCTGGCTGGAAAACCGATGACTGTCATTGCAGGTCAGGCAATGTTTATGGCCACCATCTTGTTGACCGGTAGCGTGTTGTTGACACTGGGTATCGATGGAAATCTGATTGGCGGCACCGGTCTGTGCTTCGCCAGTCTGGCATCCACGGCAACGCTTCGGCTCTTGCTCCGGTGGATCAGAAAAGCCGATCCGCCTGGCACCG
>Ga0268283_1000359_pt1 | contig 34102 bp, 42 predicted proteins | sample saktaG_13_FD_190140 | JGI IMG/M metagenome (GOLD analysis project Ga0268283, IMG submission 190140) | Saline water microbial communities from Sakinaw Lake, British Columbia, Canada - sak_2013_06_06_36m | ecosystem: Environmental > Aquatic > Non-marine Saline and Alkaline > Saline ...
TTCCCGCCTACGCGGGAATGACAAGGAAAGAGGAGTTATTTATTTTGTGCTATAAATAGGAGACTCTTTACAAAAAACTAAATCATTAGTATGCTAGACTATTCTGATATTTAGCTGATTGCAAGATAAACAAAATAAGAAAGGAGGGTCGCATGTTCTTTTTATTGCGATATTGGATCGAGTGCTGGTTTGATTATTCACTGGGAGTAGCTCCTGCCTTTGGTTTAGCGGGATTGGGGCGAGCTCAGAGAATACTCAAAAGGTATGGAGCTACCGGGCTTCTTATTGGAGGAACAGCAAAGGATATTTATTGTGGAGTTCTTGGGAGAGGCAGGGCAAAGGATATCGATATTTTGGTGCTGGACGATGATTGCCAACATCATCCGAGAGAATGGGAGGGTGGTGTTGATTGGTTTGTTCGCCACTCTCCAGAGCAACTTCATAATAATGGCAGTATGGATATAGATTTTTGCATAAGGCTGAGGGATACAATTTCACTTAAGCCCGGTCTATATCTTTGCCCCGCATCTATTCTTGAAGAAATTGATGAATATCTTGATCAAGAGTTGGAAAAAATTTATGCCGGTTTTAAAGTTAATGTCTCGGGGCAATTATTTTTACTTCCAATTATGGATTCGGCAAAATTAAAACTAACTCTCTCCCTAGGCGGGCCTGTAAGAAATCATTGCAAGCCGCGTAAATTGAAGGCAGGATAATAAATCTATGCCCGAGGCCATCAGTTTTTCTGGTGGCCTTTATTTTTGTAAGTATTTTTGTCCAAATCAGCCCCGTTTGCTATAATTAGTTATTGAGAAATTTAGAGGCTTCTATAGAGACCTCTGTAGAGGTCTCTAAATTTTTTAGTTTATTCTTGTATTTTGAAACTGTTTTTTGTCGAAAGTTCCCTTTTTTGATATAATCCACAAATGGAAGAATCGGAAAAAAACATTTCCCCACTTAGTGTGTGGGCTTTGGGATTGAAGGAAAAAATTGAAAAAAATGCGGGCGTGATTTTTGTGCTCGTTTTTTTGCTTTTTTGGCTGGGTGTTTTTCTTTCGCAAGAAGTTAATTTGGTTAGTACTGATTTGGGTCGTCACATTGAAAATGGGCGCTATTTTTTTGCCACGCATAAAATTCCAGACACGAATCTCTATTCCTATACCTATCCCGACGTGCCTTTTATTAATCATCACTGGGGCTCAGGTGTTATTTTTTATTTAATCTGGAAAGTGACTGGAATAGCCGGGTTGTCTTTTCTCTATGTCGCACTTAGTCTTTTGACTTTTGGCATTTTGTTTTTTCAAACTAAGAAATTTTCTGGTCTGGCACTCGCAACGCTTTCGGCGGTGCTCGTCATTCCGCTCATTGGTGAGCGGACAGAAATCCGGCCGGAAGTTTTCAGCTATTTTTTTGCCGTTGTCTTTTTTCTTTTGCTTTGGAAATATAAAAAAGACAAACTGAAAACAGATGTGCTTTTTATTTTGCCGGTGCTTGGTCTTTTTTGGGTCAATCTGCACATCTATTTCATCTTCGGCATCGGACTTATTGGACTATTCTTGCTTGATACTTTGATTGAAAAAAACTGGGCAAAGTTTAAGATATTATTTTTAGTGTTAGCCCTGACTGTTGGCACGAGCTTAATTAATCCTTTCGGAATTGAGGGGCTAATTTATCCTTTGAATATTTTTCGCAATTATGGTTACCGCGTGTTGGAAAATCAGTCGGTCAGTTTTCTCACCAATCTCGGCTTTATCAATAATCCCAATCTTTTGATTTTTAAGCTTGTTTTATTTATTCTTCTGGCTAGCATCGGCTTAATTTTTATATTTAACAGAAAGCGAATAAGCTGGCCGCTCCTAGGACTTTCCGCTACTGTTGGCGTCTTGGGCTGGAGTGCTCTGCGCAATTTCGCGTTATTTGGTTATTTTGCCTTGCCAGTGATTGCCTATAATCTGAAATTTGGTCTTAAGAAAAAAATCAATCTGAACGATGGCTGGTCCAAGATTATTATCTATTCTCTGGCCATTGCATTCTTTCTTTTCGTTAGCAATTCTTTTCAGAGCAAATTATTGCGGGAAAATAACGTCGGCTCAAAGGAACAGGCGCAAAATGCTTCGGCTGTTTTTTTCAAAGAAAACAAACTGGCTGGCCCGATTTGTAATAACTATGACATTGGCAGTTATCTCATTTTCCATCTCTATCCGCAAGAAAAAGTTTTTGTGGATAATCGGCCGGAAGCTTATCCAGACAAGTTTTTTCAAGAAGTCTATGTTCCGATGCAAGAGGACGATGAAGTTTGGAAACGAGTGGAAAAGGAGTATGATTTCAATGTGATCTATTTCGCCACAAGCGACGCGACCAACTGGGGGCAGGAGTTTTTGGTGAAAAGAGTGAAGGATCCAGAGTGGGCGCCGGTCTTTGCCGATGAGTATGCTATTATATTTCTCAGGCGCAATGAAAAGAATAAAGATTTGATTTCGCGGTTTGAGGTTTCGAAGGAGAGGTTTCGGATTACGAAGCCGTAATAGAAATATCCTCCTCGCCCTCAGGGAGAGCCTGCCTGCCGGTAGGCAGGGATGTCCGAAGGACAGGTGAGGGAAAAGGGCGTTGATAAAAAAGAAAAGCGTTGTGAATAGTGAGGGTGGCGGTTATTGAAAGGCTCCTCCCTCATCCGGCTTTCAGCCACCTTCTCCCTAATGGAGAAGGGGATATAAAGAAAGATTGTCGACAAATCGTATCTGTCATTCTGAGCGTAGCGCAGCGAAGTCGAAGAATCTGCTTTCTATTATCGTAAGCCCTGTTATTAAATAGAAAGCTTTAGGTTATGGTTAGCAGATCCTTCGACTGCGTCCGAGTACGGACTACGCTCAGGATGACAGCTTAATTAATATTTTTATATGCAAAAAGTCTCCATCATCATCCCAGTCTATAACGAAAAGAAAACGCTTGAAACTATTTTGGAGCGAGTTAATAATGCTTCAACAATTGATTTCGAAAAAGAATTAATTATCATTGATGACTATTCCACCGATGGTAGTCGTGAGTTTCTGGCAAAGCTCCAAAAAAGATATTCTTTTCAATTAAAACTACATAAAAAAAACCATGGCAAAGGTCGAGCGCTTCGCACTGGTTTTGCGCTGGCTTCTGGTGAGATTATTCTCATCCAAGACGCTGACTTGGAATATGACCCGGCTAATTGGGTAGATCTTTTGGTGGAATTTGAAAACCCCAAGACGCAGGTGGTTTTTGGATCACGAAATATCAATCCCAAAAGACGAGGCTATGCAACGTATATTCTCGGAGCGAAGATTCTCACCGAAGCGATCAATCTGCTCTATGGCGCGAAGCTTACTGACAGTTACACGTGCTATAAATGTTTTCGCAAAGAATGCTTGAGTGAGTTAAAATTAGAATCAGACAAATTCGAAATCGAAGCCGAATTGACAACTAAATTTCTCAAAAAAGGTTATCCGATCAAAGAAGTCGCTATCAGTTACAACCCACGCAAGTTTGAGGAAGGCAAAAAGATTGGTTGGCGGGATGGGGTTTTGGGGTTGTGGGTGATTTTTAAAAATCGATTCTAAAATAAAGAAAAACTTGATTTTTTATTTCCACTCAGCTAATGTTTGATTAACATTGGCTGGCAACGGAGGACAGCCGATAGGGAGGCTGTTCTTTTTTATTTTTTATAGGCTACAACTACAAAGGGAGGAAATAGCATGAAAAAAAAGCAAAGCCAGTATGAGAGGCTGGGCGTTCAGTCGGACAAATCTTCTGTAAAGGAGGCTTTTGCCGGATCGGTCGAGAATGAATATCCTAATGCCTTCGTCAATATTGTGACTGATGCATGGGATCCGAGCTGGGTAATGACCAAACATGGCGATGGAAACGGAAGTAAGAGCGTCACGCACTGGTTGTATTATCTTGCAACAGGAGACGAAAAATATCTAAAGTATGATTCTGCTGATGCGTGTGCGATGGCGGCGGATATCGTGGCCGGTGGTTTCACGGGCACGCAGGTGTTGACCGATACACTTGATATTAACGGGAACAATGTCGATAAAGAGCTGATCATGGCCAATATTCGGAAAGGAATTGATTGCTATCGACAACTGATTTCTAATTGGGGCATTCTATCGCGAGATGAAAGAATCAATCGTATGAATTTTCTCGGCGGCGAAACAGCGGATCTTACTGACCAAGTTGGATCATATGTTATCAATGTGGACGTTTTTTCACGAATGGATCGGTTTGATGTAATTACGGGCAATGTTGATCCAGGGGATAGCATTTTTGGTTTTTCAAGTGGCGGACAAGCTCACTGGGAAGACATGGAAAATTCCGGACATATGTTAAATGGATCAACGCGGACACGTACCGGACTTCTTCTTCCTGAATATGGCAAAAGATTTCCATATCTCACGAGCAAGAAAAATCCATTTCGCGGACCATTCAAGATTGATCAATATGTTCCAGAGCTCGGGATGACAATTGCGCAGGCGCAGCTTTGTCCAACAAGGCAGTTTGCGATTATTATGAAAATGGTTATCGATGAACTGAAAAATGCTGGACATTTTGACAAATTGCATGCCATCGTGCTGAACACGGGTGGCGGACTGACCAAGTGCAAACATGTCGGTTCTGGGATTCGGTATGTCAAGGAAATTCCCAAGCCTTTACCGTTTTTCCAGTTGATCAAGAAAGTGACCAAAGAAACATGGTGCAATATGTTTAAAACCTATAATAACGGAATCGGTGCCGAGTTTATCGGTGACAATACTGGCGGACATCTGGAAAAGATCATTCGCTATGTCTCTGAATTTTCCCAAGTTGTCTGTTATAAATTGGGCCGATGCTATGTTTCGACGGAAAAAGGAAAAAACGAAGTCGTGATTAAGCACCCGCTGGGCATATGTGGACCATATTAAACATCCAAGCCAATAATCTAACGAAACCCTGCTGACAAAATACTAGTCAGTAGGGTTTTTCATATATTTGACGTTCTGGCTCAATTTGCTATGGTATAGGCATAAAACAAAAAGCTGGACCACTAAGGAGGGTTGGCTTTTTTGTTTTTAACTTTCTTTGACAACAGAAAATTCAAAAGGGATAAGACTAAAATCGTTTTTCATTGGCTATTGGGCCAGTTGAATCGCATAATTTTGTAACGTTTCTATTTATAGTGAACTATATACTTGAAGGAGGAGAAAAATGGAAAATAAGCTAGATATGGCCGCGTTCGCGGCGCTACTGAGCGGAAAGACGTTGGCGGAGATACATGAAACAATCGATATATTTAGACAGAGCGCAGAGGATTCTTTGAGTCAGTTGCAAAAGATTGAAAGCACTAGCCGTCAACTTTTAAGAGGAATTGTTCTTGAATTGTTATCAGAAAAGCAGAGTGAAAGCCTTCCTCTGTTGGAAAAATTTGCGTTTGACTCAAAACCCAAACACAAAAATTTTCCACTGCTTCTGGCGGCGATGAAAGCGCATATTCCCGTATGGCTCTTTGGCGATACCGGGAGTGGCAAAACTACAGCAGCAGAATTGGCAGCGGAAGCTCTGAAATTGCCTTTCCGGCTCATTTCAGTTTGTCCAACAACAACCAAATCAGAACTGTTCGGGTATAAGGATGCTAATGGAACATATCACCCGACCGCGTTTCGTGAAATTTTTGAAAATGGTGGAGTGTTTCTGATTGACGAGATTGACAACGGAAACCCATCTATCCTATCAGTTCTGAATACGTCTTTGGCAAATGATTGGTGTTCTTTTCCTGATGGAAACATAAGGCGCCATGCGGATGCAATTTTTGTTGCCGCGGCTAATACTATTGGTCGTGGAGCGGACATTCGCTATGTGGGGCGTAACGCTCTCGATGCTACTACTCTTGACCGGTTTGTCTACATCCGCATGGATATTGATGAAAATCTTGAGCGCGCACTGATTAGTGGCGTTTGGGATGAAACGATGCTTACGGATATTGATGATGATAATAAAGTCAGTATTGAGGGATGGCATGATTTTGTGGTAAGTGTTCGTGGTGCATGTCAAGATCTTGGGATTAATCATATTGTTTCTCCCAGGGCTACCTTGTATGGCCATCGTCTTATCCAGGTCGGGATAGGAGAAAAAAATCTCACCGAAATGTGCATCTGGAAAGGAATTCGTGAAACAGACAGAAGTAAAATTGAAGAACAGCTCAGGGGCGTTTCCATGCCTAGCCTCCCTTCTGGGCATAATCGTAGGGATCCTAATGAGGATGACATACCCTTCTAAAGGAGGACAATTGATGATAAGTGAAGCGTGTGATCAAAATGGACGTATCTGCCATTTGCGTTACTTTTGCGATTGGCTAGATTTTGTTTCTACTGCTGAAAAGGTTCAGCTAGGTTGTGTGGGGCAAGAATATAATGGAATGCGTTGTGCTAGTCTCGACTCTGATGATCAAAGTAAAAAGTGGTCAGGCACAAGTTCCCTTGCAGAAGCCATTAATCTTGCTCACCGAGGTTGGCCCGAAGGAAGATTTAGGGTTTTGGAGCTATCGGGTAAAATAAATATTGAGGAATTATTATCCCATACCCAAAAATTTTCTCGCAACCTAGATGTGGCTGGTGATGAGCCGGATATTGATTGCTTTTTGCATGGCGTTCCAGAAAATATGGTTACGTTGCAAGAGCATGTATCTTCTGGATACGGCAAGGTTTTGCGATTTTTCTTAAATCGAAGTGCCTCATGTGATGTCGATGCAAATGCGATAGTTAGAAAAGGTATCGCTTTATGCAGCATGATTAAAACCATGACCTTGCTCGGCTATTCTACGGAAATAACTCTTACAGTGGCGGTTATGAAAAATAACTGTAACTATGAAATATTTATTCCGGTGCTTCATGCGGGTGATCCGCTGAACATGGACACGCTTGCGTTTATGTTTATTCATCCGTCTGTTCTGAGACGTTTGTTCTTTGCGGTAGTCGAGTGCGAATTAGTGGAAACTCGCGATTACTTCGGCTTCAAGCATGAGAGGGGTTACGGCACCCCAACACAGCCATTATGCGCTCCTAATGATGCCATCTTATTTGCTTGGGAGGATGGCTTGCTAAGCGATGATGAGCAAATCATTCCTTATATTGTTGAAGTTTTACAAAGAGTAGGGATAAATGTATCAGATACCTAAACGTATTCTACGCGGTCCTCAGCTTGCTTATTTGGCGAGTTGAGGACTTTTTGTTTTGTGATTGGCTATTGACACAAAACAACATCCGCGGTAATATTTTATTGAAGAAATAATAAGTAGCTGACTTTTTTTATGTTGGACAAGAAATTAAAAGAAGCGCTGGAGCTTTTGGGCGGGCGAGCGGTGATCAAAGACCAGGATGAGCACTATATTTTGCTTACTTTGCGTGAATTTCGCAAAATCCGCCAAGAGGGTGTTTCAGGCTTGACAAAGCAAGAATTAGTTGATAAGATAAATAATGATATTGCTAGTTGGAAATTTTCGCAAGAAGAAGACCAATTGGCTGAGATCGAACTGGAAACTCTGGGTGAGATCAAAAACGATGAGGTGCACTATGAAAGCGTAACGCAACCGTAGGAGTTATCCACAACATAGGCACATTTTTTATTTGTCAAAAGCATTTTTTTAGGTTAGAGTAGTATTTGTGTTAAAATTTAGTTTAATTTAATCCTCCTACGCTAAAGCTACGGCGGGACGAGCTAGTTTTGAGAAAATTTTACGTGGATTACCACGAATAGAGCCTAGGGATTGTCCTGGGGTTTATGATTTTAATTAATAACAAAAAATCGCAAAGCTGTTGCGGGAATAATTTTTTTTCCAAAAGAAGTCCCCAACACCTCTGCGTATGAGTTACCAAACATATGGCAGCAGAAAAATTCGCCAGAACCAAGCCCCATGTTAATGTGGGAACTATCGGTCACGTTGACCACGGAAAAACCACATTGACAGCGGCAATTCTTCACGTGCTCAGTTTTCTTGGACAAGCCAAGGAAAAAGGCATTGATGAAATTGACAAAGCTCCAGAAGAGAGAGAGCGTGGAATCACAATTGCCACGGCACATTGTGAATATGAATCGGAAAAGAGACATTATGCTCACGTCGATTGCCCGGGACATGCTGATTACATCAAAAACATGATTACTGGCGCTGCTCAGATGGATGGAGCTGTTTTGGTTGTGGCCGCGACTGATGGTCCGATGCCCCAAACTCGCGAACACATTTTACTTGCTCATCAAGTTGGTGTGCCGGAAATCGTCGTTTTTCTTAATAAGGTTGATATGGTGGATGATGCAGAGCTGATTGACCTGGTGGAGGCAGAAGTGAGAGAGCTGTTGACTAAATATGAATACGATGGAGAAAATGCTACCGTTATTCGTGGTTCAGCGTTGAAAGCTTTGGAGTCTAAATCAGTCGAAGACGAAGGGGCAAAGCCAGTACTTGAATTGATTGCCGCTCTGGACGCAAAAATTCCCGATCCAGTTCGCGAAATGGATAAACCCTTTCTTTTGCCAATCGAAGATATTTTCACAATCGAAGGACGGGGCACGGTGGTGACGGGAAGAATTGAAAGAGGAGTGATCAATATCAATGAAGAAGTGGAAATCGTTGGTCTTCGCCCAACGCAAAAGACTGTCGTGACTGGAATCGAAATGTTCAACAAAACACTTGATCGAGGCGAATGTGGTGATAATGCTGGAATTCTGATTCGCGGAATCAAGAAAGAAGACGTGGAAAGAGGCCAAGTTTTGGCGAAACCTGGTTCAATTACACCGCACACCGAATTTGAATGCGAAGTCTATATCTTGACCAAGGAAGAAGGTGGGCGGCATACTCCATTTTTCAAAGGCTACAAGCCTCAATTCTATGTCCGAACGACTGATGTGACTGGTGAGGTGATGCTTCCGGAAGGAACGGAAATGGTAATGCCGGGAGATACTGTCAGTTTCAAAGTAGTTTTGGGTGCTCCAGTTGCGATGGAAGAAGGTATGCGTTTTGCCATCCGCGAAGGAGGCCGGACTGTTGGCGCTGGTGTGGCTACTAAGATTATCAAATAGAGCTTCAGTTTTTTCTTTGTCCGGCTTTTCCCGAGGCAAAAAACAGTAAAATAGCCAAAAATTTGACGGTTCAAATATTTTATGCTAAGCTGTTTAATTGTAGGGGTAATAGCCGGATTATAGAGGAAATTGAGCCTATCTGTCATTCCCGCACCCGTTTTCACGAGTATAAACTCCGGCGGGAATCCAGGTGCCTCAGGTTTTAAAAAAAAGAAAAACAGGGTTTGTTAGTTAAGAAAAGGAAGTTAGAGAATTTATAACTCGATTTTCTGGAGTTTATAGCTAGTGGAGCCTGGATCCCCGCCTTCGCGAGGATGACAAAAAATAAGTTTTATTTAAAAATTCGCACAAATTGATGTCAAAGAATGAAGAAGAGGTAAAATCAAGAATCAGAATCAAGATTAAGGCCTATGATCATAAGATTATTGATCAGTCAGCCCGTCAGATTGTGGATACAGCTGAAAGATCGGGTGCCAGTATTGTGGGACCAGTGCCTTTGCCAACCGAAATCCGTAAATTCACCGTCAACAAATCCACATTTGTCCACAAAGATGCTCGTGATCAATACGAAATGCGAATTCACAAACGCCTCATCGATATCATGAGCCCAACACCGAAAACGATTGATAGTTTGACCAATTTAGACCTGCCGGCAGGAGTGGATATTGAAATTAAAATGTAATTAGAAAAATCTAGTTAAAGTCCGTGCCCGAGTAGTCGGTGTCGCCGGATACTAATCTAGCCAAGAAAGCAATTTCTTAACTCCAAAAAGAGTCTCGGCTGGTAGTGGCCGTTTTTTATTTTATTAGCAGATTATTTAGTAAAAATTCATGAAATTCATTTTAGGCAAAAAAATTGGGATGACAACGATTTACGACGAAAAAGGCGCATTGAATGTGACTCTTTTGGAGTGCTCTTCAAAAGTATCTCTTGTTAAAGAAAAGGGTAAGGGAAAGGATAGCTACTCAGCAATCCAAATGGAAATTGCTAAAACTAAGAATAAGACTAAGAAAAAGGAATTTCGCGTGGAGGGTAGTGAGCTAAAAAAAGATGACACAATTGATGTTTCCATTTTTGAACTGAACGAGAAAGTAATCGTTTGCGGAACGAGCAAAGCGAAAGGTTTTCAGGGTGTGGTGAAGCGGTATGGTTTTGCCGGCAGTTGTGCAACTCACGGGCACAAGCATGATCTTCGCGCACCTGGTTCGATTGGTTCTGGTTTTCCAGAGCATGTTGTGAAAGGAAAAAGAATGGCCGGCCGAATGGGTGGCGATCGTGTCACAACCAAGAATTTGAAAGTGGTTTTTATCGATAAGGCAAAAAATATTCTCGGAATTAAAGGAGCGATTCCTGGCATTCCAGGAGGAATTGTAGAAATTAAGGCACTATAATCTCAAAAAGTATGGCAAAGATCAAAGTCTACAATCTAGAAGGAAAAGAAATCGAAGAAATGCAAATCTCTGATTCTGTTTTTGGTCTGCCAAAAAATGATGATTTGGTGCATCAAATTGTGGTGGCGATGGATGCCAATAAGCGTCAAGTGCTAGCGGACACAAAAACGAGAGGCGAAAGAGCGGGCAGTGGAATCAAGCCTTGGAAACAAAAAGGAACTGGTCGCGCTCGTGTTGGTTCAAGAAGAACTCCGCTTTGGAAAAAAGGAGGCGTTGTTTTCGGACCAAGTAATGACCGGAATTACAAACAAAAAATTAACAAGAAAATGAACCAAAAAGCGATTGCCACAGTGCTCAGCGGAAAGCTGAAAGACCAAGAAATTTTTGTGATTGATAAATTGAATTTTACTGAGAAGAAAACCAAGGCAGTGGCAAAAATGCTACTAAATTTCAAAATCAAAGGTAAGACTCTGATGGCTTTTTCTGATGGCGAAAAGGAATTTAGATTAGTAAGCCGTAATCTGGCTAAGGTGGAAAATATTCTTATCGGGCAATTGAATGTGCTTGATATGTTGCGACACAAGAATTTATTTATGAGCAAAGAATCTGTAATGTTCCTCGATGAAAAGTATAAACAAGCTGATGCAAAATAATGGAAAATAATATCAATCCCAACCAAGAAAATATCCTCTCGAAAGTGCTAATCGAGCCAATCGTAACTGAAGCGGCAACGATTTTGATTGAACAAAATAAATATATTTTCAAAATAACTCAGCGTTCGACCAAACTGCAAATCAAGATGGCGATCGAGAAAATATACAAAGTCAAAGTGGACAAAGTCAACACCGTAAAAGTTCCCAGAAAAAGACGTACTCGCGGCAGAATTCCTGGATGCAAATCCGGTTATCGCAAAGCAATCGTAACACTAAAAGAAGGAAGCAAGATTGATGTGTTTGAGGGAAAATAATTTAGTCTAAACTCGCTATATGGCAATTAAGATCTACAAAAAAAATACCGCTGGACGACGCAATATGTCGGTTGTTAAGGTTGATTATATTTCTAAGAAAAAACCGGAAAAAGCGCTTTTGGCAAAACAAGGCAAGCTAGCTGGACGCTCACACGGAAAAATTTCAGTAAGACATCAAGGCGGTGGAAATAAGCAAAGATATCGCATCGTGGATTTCCTGCAAGATAAATTGGGTGTGCCAGGACGTGTGGCGGCAATTGAAAAAGATCCAAACCGAAAAGCGTTTATCGCTCTTGTCAACTATGCTGATGGTGAGAAGCGCTATATTTTGGCAACCGAAGGAATGCGTGCTGGGCAAGAAGTGCTGTCGGCTGAAAATGCTCCCGTGAAACCAGGCAATCGTGCTAAGTTGAAAAATATTCCAATTGGAACAACTATCTGTAATTTGGAACTATTTCCAGGGCGAGGTGGACAAATCATCAGAAGCGCGGGCAGTTCAGCTAGTCTCACGGCTGTGGATGAAAAAACCGCGCAGATCAAATTGCCTTCCGGTGAAATCAGATTGGTGAGCAATGAATGTTACGCGACGATCGGACAAGCCAGTAATTTTGAAAGCAATTCGATAAATTTAGGAAAAGCTGGTAAGAGCCGTTGGCTCAATATTCGTCCAGCCGTGCGTGGATCCGCGATGAATCCAGTTGACCATCCACACGGAGGAGGCGAAGGACGCCAAGGCATCGGACTCAAACATCCGAAAACTCCTTGGGGAAAACCAGCGCTGGGAAAGAAAACTCGTAAGAAGAAGAAATATAGTAATAAGTTTATAATCAAAAGAAGGGTTAAGCGGAAATAATATATGACACGAAGTCTGAAAAAAGGTCCCTATGTGGACGAAAGGTTGATCAAGAAAGTACTGGACAAAAAGCCGGGGGATCGCAGTGTGATCAAAACGTGGATTCGTGCGGCAGTTATCTCTCCAGAAATGGTTGGTTTTACGTTTGGTGTCTATAATGGAAAAATATTTATTTCTGTCACTCCAACAGAAGAGATGGTAGGACACAGACTCGGTGAGTTTTCTCCAACCAGAAAATTCACACGGCACGGAGGTAAGATGCAAAAGGAGATGGAAACAGCCGCGAAGCAAAAAGAGGCTGACGCATCAAAGGCGGCCAAAGCTTCAGATACGGCGAAGAAATAGCCCCTACGAATTACGAATTTGTACCTGCCCGAATTGCATACGTTGCAGGCGGGCGAATGTACGAATCCGTAGCCGTAGTCTCAATAAGTTGAAAGAATTTTTCAAAAAATATATTCGTAATAATTCGTAATTCGTAGAGAAAACCATGAAAGTCACAGCAGAACTCAATAATTTAAGAATCTCTTCGCGCAAAGTGAAATTGGTCGCTGATTTGATTAAGGGCATGGATGCGCTGGAAGCAGTCAGTCAATTGGACGTGGCGATCAAAAAGACCAGCGAGTATATGCAAAAACTTTTGCTTAGTGCAATTGCCAATGCAGAGAATAATTTCGGACTTTCCAAAAATAATTTATATGTCTTGGATGCTGTTGTGGGTGCTGGACCAACGATGAAAAGATGGATGCCGAAAGCCTATGGACGCGCCGGACAAATTCTTAAAAGAACCTCGAAAGTCAGAATTGTTTTAGAAGAAAGAGTTGAAGGTAAAGACCGAAAAAGCAAAGAGCAGATGGAAAAAGAAAAAGCAGAGCGAATAAAGAAAGCGAAAGACGAAATGAAAAAAGAAGAAGACAAGAAAAAAGAAGAAAAGAAAGATGATGCCAAAGAAGGTAAGGTGGAAAAAGCTATTGATAATAAGACAAAAAGCGGGGAAAAGAAAGGCGCGGTAGAAGCGAAAGGCTGGAAAAATAAGATGTTTCACCGAAAGTCAATGTAAAACATGAAACATAAAACATGAAACATGTAACAAATCGTATTTGAAAAAATGCTTTATGCTACATGCTACATGCTACATGAATAATTATGGGACACAAAGTAAATCCAGTTGGACTACGTTTGGGAATCACTCAAGATTGGAAATCTAAGTGGTTTAGCAAAAAAGATTATAATAAAAATCTCAAGCAAGATATTGAGATCCGCTTGGCAGTTGCGAAAAAATGGAAAGCCGCTTTTATTGGTGAAGTGGAGATTGAAAGATCTCAGGCGGCTGTGAAAATTATCATCAAAACTGCTCGTCCCGGCGTGCTTATCGGACGTGGTGGTAGCGGGGTGGAGGATATTAAGCACTATATTCAGAATACTTTTTTTAAAAGCAATCGCAAGACTGATTTGCGAATTGAGATTCAAGAAATTAAAAATTTTGAAGAAAATGCTATGATTGTGGCGCAAAATGTGGCGGAACAATTGGAAAAAAGAATCCCATTTCGAAGAGCGATGAAAATGATGCTAGAGCAGGCGATGAAAAACACTATGATTAAGGGAGTGAAAATTGAAATGTCCGGGAGACTAGGTGGCGCCGAAATGTCACGTCGAGAATGGTTATCCAAAGGGACATTACCCCTTCATACACTGCGAGCGAATATTGATTTTGCCAGGGCGACCGCTTTCACAACCTATGGAGCAATTGGAGTGAAAGCGTGGTTGTATAAAGGAGAGGTATTTGATACTAAAAAGACGAATTAAACTAGAAAAAGCGTATGTTGATGCCAAAGAAAGTAAAACATAGAAAGGTGCAAAGAGGCGGAGTGATCCGTGGCAAGGCGATGCGGGGAAATTCAATCAGTTTTGGCAGTTATGGCCTCAAAGCAATCGGAGCCAGTCTTGTTTCTTCTCGGCAGATCGAGGCGGCGCGTCGCGCAATGACCCGCTATGTGCAAAGAGGAGGCAAAATTTGGATTCGGATTTTTCCTGATAAGCCAATGACCAAAAAAGGCGACGAGACTCCAATGGGTAAGGGAAAAGGAGCGGTGGATCATTTTGTGGCTGTTGTGAAGCCGGGCACAGTGATGTTTGAGATGGACGGAGTGAAAAAAGAAATTGCCAAGGAAGCGATGCGCTTAGCTGCACATAAGTTGAATTTGAAAACTAAGTTTGTGACTAAGGAGGAGTAAAACAGATTAAACGCATATTTTGACAAATTTTACACAAACACACAAATTAATTTGCGTTTCTGTGTAAAATTTGTCAGTAATTCGTGTAAAATTAGTGTTATGGTTAAAATCAAGGAATTAAGAGAAAAGAATACCAATGAACTCAAAAAGCTTCTTGCCGAAAAAGAAGAAAATGTTCGTAAAGCTAGATTTGAATTGGCAACAAAGCAAGTCAAAGATAAAAGGCAAGTCAGAAAAGAGAAGCGTGATATTGCCAGAATTCTCACGTTAATTCGCCAAGCAGATAAGTTAGCTTAAAGATAATTTTATGGAAAGTCAACAAGTAGAAAAAAAGAAGATTGTTACCCGCAAAAAAGGCGTGATTGTTTCTGATAAGATGAATAAAACAATTGTGGTCGCAGTGGAAACATTAAAAACCCATTCGAAATATAAGAAGAAATACCGCTCAACCAAGAAATATAAGGCGCATGATGAGGATAATAAATATAAAATTGGTGATACTGTTGAGATCGTGCCGTGTAAACCAATGAGCAAGGATAAGAATTATAGAGTAGTTTAAATATATGATACAAGCAGAATCAAAATTAAATGTCGCGGATAATAGCGGAGCGAGAGTCATCAAGTGTTTCAAGGTGCTTGGTGGAAGCAAAAGAAGGTTTGCTCGTATTGGAGATGTAATTGTGGCGAGTGTAAAATCCGCTGAACCACGGGGAATAGTGAAAAAAGGAGACAAGGTGCGGGCCGTGATTGTTCGTCAAAGGAAAGAATTTCGTCGCAAAGACGGATCGTATATTCGATTTGATGAGAACGCGGCAGTGATTGTGGAAGCCAAAGAACCGAAAGGAACGAGAATTTTTGGACCGATTGCGAGAGAAATCAGAGATAGGGGCTATGCGAAGATCGCTTCTCTCGCTCCTGAGGTATTGTAGGTCTCTACGAATTACGAATTAAGTACGAATGTACGAATCCGTAACCGTAGACCAAAAGAGATTAAGTAAATTTTTGAGAAAATAATTCGTATATTCGTATAAATTCGTAATTCGTAGAGAAAACCCATGAAGATCAAGAAAAACGATTTAGTTAAAATGCTCGCAGGAAAAGACAGTGGAAAAACTGGAAAAGTTCTGCGTGTTTATCCAACAGAACAAAAGGTGACTGTGGAGGGTTTGAATATGCTCAAAAAACATAATCGGCCAAAAAGAGAGGGAGAAAAGGGTCAGCGAGTAGAGCTGCCAAGGAAGGTGGATATTTCCAATGCTATGCTTATTTGTCCTAAATGTGGAAAAGCAGCCAGAATCGGTTACAAGACAGAGGGAGAGAAGAAAATTCGTGTATGTAAAAAGTGCAAAGCAGAAATTTAAATTCGACCCGCCTTCGTCCCGAGTACGGGACTACGGCGTGGCAAAGCCCGCCAGTGCTAAGACCACAGGGATATAAAGTAATATAGATTAATCTAAAGATTAGTATGTCAAAAATTTACGAAAAATATAAGACCGAAGTCGCAACCGAGATGAAAAAAAGTCTCAAGCTGAAAAATGATTTGCAAGTGCCAAAGATTGAAAAGGTGGTTGTGAATGTGGGAATTGGAAAATTTATCAAAGACTCGGCACTGGTCACGGATATTTTCAATTCGCTCAAAAATATTACTGGTCAAAAGCCTGTAATGACCAAAGCCAAGCAATCGATTGCTGGATTCAAAACGCGGGAAGGATTGGAAATCGGAATCAAGGTGACACTCAGGGGAAAAAGAAAATGGGATTTCCTGGAAAAATTAGTCGGCGCTTCAATTCCTCGTATCAGAGACTTTCATGGAATTAAAGTAGGCGCAGTAGATAAGGGAGGAAATATGAATTTGGGAATTAAAGAACATTTAATTTTCCCGGAAATTCTTCCAGAGCAGGTCAAGACTATTTTTGGAATGCAGGTGAATGTGGTGACGAATGCTAAGACACAAGAAAGAGGAATGCTACTTTTCCGACTCCTGGGGTTTCCAATCGAAAAAAATGATAAAAAATAAGCATAGTTAATTATAATAAGTATTAAATAGAGCAAAATGGCTAAATTATCAGTTGAAGTTAGAGCAAAAAAGAAACCGAAGTTTTCCACGAGAATAGTGAGACGCTGTTGGAAGTGTGGAAGAAAACATGGTTATATGCGTAAGTTTGATCTCTGTCGAATTTGTTTTCGCGAACTTGCCAGTACCGGACAATTGCCTGGCGTGAAGCGGTCAAGTTGGTAGGTCTTGTACTGAGTTAAGAAGATTTTATTTAGCTAGTTTGATTTTAAATTTTGAATTTTAAAGAGTATGTTGGATCCAATCTCAGAAATGTTAACCAAAATTAGGAATGCTCAAATGGCAGGTCATAAAACTGTTACGATTGGCGCTTCTAAGTTGAAAATGGCCTTAGCTACAATTCTGGAAAAAGAAGGTTTCGTTTCTACTATTGCCAAGGAGAAGCAGAATGATTTTGATGTGATAAAAATTACTTTGAAATATTATACCATTTCCAATACGAATAAAACCCCAGCCATCAAAGGCATCCGAAGAATTAGTAAGGAAGGACAGAGAATTTATGTTAAAAGTAAGGATGTAAGAAGTGTTAAGAATAATTACGGCGTAGCGCTTATTTCCACCTCCAAGGGAGTGATGACTGACCATGACGCAAAAAAAACGGGACTAGGCGGAGAATATATTTGTGAGGTTTGGTAATTATGGGAATAATGATTCGTATGTTCCCGCCAAGGCGGGATTCGCGAAGCGAACAAATTTATGAGTAAAATAGGAAAAAAAGTAATTGCTATTCCGGCTGGAGTGACAGTGTCTCTGGAAGGGGAAGTTTTGAAAGCTAATGGCCCAAAAGGAGAGCTCAGCCTTAATGTTCATCCTGAAGCAATCGTAGAAATTATTGAAGGAGCTATTGTGGTTAAAAAAGCCAAGGAAGACTCCGGTTCCAATGCGATTTGGGGGCTGACGCGCTCTTTGGTGAATAATATCATCATTGGAGTGAGCGCTGGCTATGAAAAGAAACTGGAGCTGCAAGGTGTCGGTTTTCGTATGGCAATCCAGGGCAAAAAAATTGTGATGGCGCTGGGATTTTCTCATCCGGTTGAAGCAACTATTCCTGAGGGAATTTCTGCTAAAATTGAAGAAAATAATGCACTAAGTGTTAGTGGCGTGGATAAACAAGCAGTAGGACAATTCGTAGCAAACATTAGAGATCTCAAAAGAGCGGAACCGTACAAGGGCAAAGGATTCCGCTATGTCGGGGAAAAAGTGAGACGAAAGGTAGGAAAGAAAGCAGGAACGAAATAGGACCATGATCGACCATGATTAAGGGATTTGCACGATTAACATGATTATCGACCATGATTAAAGGATTAGCATGATTATATAAGGAATAAATTTTATGAATACGATTAGTCAAAATAACCTAAGATTACATCGCAAAAGACGCGTTCGCGCCAAGATTTCAGGTTCTGCCTCTGTGCCACGCCTCAGCGTTTTTCGTAGCTTGCTTTCAATGAAAGCCCAGGTGATTGATGATATTGCAATGAAAACGCTTGTTGCTGCTGACACGAAAGAAACGAAAGCCAAAAATGATGTAGCTGGTGCAAAAGCAGTGGGAATGCTTGTCGCCAAGAAATGCGCGGAAAAGAAAATTACTCAAGTGGTTTTTGACAGAGCGGGATACCGCTATCATGGAAAAGTGAAAGCGTTGGCGGAGGGAGCGCGCGAAGGCGGATTAAAATTTTAAAACTCTTTTAGTAATTAAACTATATGGCAAAGAACGACCGAAGATTTAAGGGAAAAAAAGAAAAGCCGGAGTTTGAACAAAAACTGCTAGACTTGGCTCGTGTTACCCGCGTGGTGAAAGGCGGAAGACGTTTTCGTTTTCGTGCAACACTAGTGATTGGGAACCGCAAGGGCAAAGTTGGCGTGGGAGTTGGCAAGGGATCAGACGTGACGGATGCGATTGGGAAAGCTTTCGATGATGCCAAGAAAAATATGATCACGGTTGCCATCAAAAATAACACAATCGCCCACGCTGTCGAGCACAAAAAAGGTAGCGCAAAAGTGATTTTGAAACCAGCCAAGGAAGGACGAAGTATCGTAGCTGGAGGAGCGGTGCGCGCCGTGGTTGATTTTGCTGGAATTCGCGATATTGTTTCAAAATCTCTCGGAACTGCCAATAAACTAAACGTTGCAAGAGCGACAGTGGAAGCTTTGGGGATGCTAAGCGCATCAAAGACGAGAAAAGAGAGGATTGCGAAAACCAATTAATTATACACAAATTGATATTACAATTTTATGTTAAGACAAGATTTACAAATGAGCCAGCCGAGGAAGAAGAAAAAGAATCTTGGGCGCGGTGGCAAAAAGGGGACATATTCCGGCAAGGGGAACAAGGGACAAAAAGCGCGTTCTGGTGCGCATGTCGATCCTTTGTTTGAAGGCGGACGCTCAACGCTGATTGACCACATGAAGAAAAAACGTGGTTTCACTTCGCGAACGAAAAAACGCAGTATTGTGCAAATTGCTGATATTGAGAAGAATTTTGAAAATGGTGCTATAATCAGTGTAGAGTCTTTGGTGAACATGAAACTTGTGGCCAGAAAAAATATTCCTCTCGGAATTAAAGTGCTTGGCAATGCAAAATTGACAAAAAAGTTTGTCTTTGAAAAAGAAATTTTTGTGAGCGAATCAGTAAAAAAAGTGGTTGTGGCCGCGGGTGGCTCCGCCCGTATTGCTACGCAAAGCGTTGCGGACGGGGAAGTTAAGGTTGAGGAGAGAGTTGAGGAAAAGGCGTAAAATATTCGTCATAAGGCAGGAGCGGGTTTGTAACCCGGTTCTGCGAAATAAAGAAAAGAAACTATTGTCATTCTGAGCGTAGCGGAGCGGAGTCGAAGAATCTGCTATGAGTTATCGTAAACTTTGCTATATTTCAGAAAACTTGAGGTAATAGATGGCAGATCCCTGCCTACCGGCAGGCAGGCTTCGACTGCGTCCTGAGTACAGGACTTCGCTCAGGATGACATTTTTTTAGATATATTTTTCTTTAAAAATTCAAGCATAAAAAATTAGAATTGGGCGAAATAATTGAAACAATAAAAAAAAGGGGGGGGTAGCATGAAAACCAAAGAAAAAGAAATGCAGGCGTTGATTCTTCGGCTAAGAATTGCAAAAAAACTACTTGAGGAGTTGCCAGAAAGAGGTATTCTTTACAGAAGTACGACTCCAGACGATGAGATCAGAGGAATTGTTGCCAATGATATTGCTCCGGCAATCGAAGCTATCTCGATGGTAGTCAATTTCATTTATTCGATTCGGGAGGATGAGAATAAAGAAGATGAGGAGATTTTAAATTCACAACAATAAGAACTTCAACCTTTATGCGAGGGAATGCCCAATCCCTCGCACCCAATTCTAATTTTTTATCAACTATGCTAGCAAAAGTCACTCAAATTTTCAAAATCAAAGAACTGCGAAACAAGATATTTTTTATCTTGGCGCTTTTGGTTGTGTTTCGTTTGGCGGCCAATATTCCGATTCCGGGTGTTGATCAAGATCGGCTCAAGGCGTTTTTTGATAGCAATCAACTGTTTGGACTACTGAACCTTTTTTCCGGTCGGGGACTGTCAAGTATTTCACTTGTGATGCTCGGGGTCGGGCCATATATCACCGCTTCGATTATTATGCAACTTCTCACAATGATTGTGCCATCACTGGAGAAAATCTATAAAGAAGAAGGCGAAGCGGGACGGCAGAAATTCAATCAATGGACACGCTTCGCAACTGTGCCACTGGCTGCGATGCAGACTTTTGGAATGATTGCGCTTTTTCGTTCTCAGGGAATTATTGCTGCGACTGGCACAATGAGCGTGATTTCAATGATGGTGATTGCGACGGCTGGCACGATATTTCTGATGTGGCTCGGAGAACTGATCACAGAAAAAGGTGTGGGAAACGGAGTGTCACTGATTATCTTCGCCGGAATTGTTTCCGGCATTCCTTCGACAATCGCCAAAACCTATGCGACAGCTGATTCGTCGCAAATTTTCACCTATTTGATTTTGGGCGTGATTTTAATTGCGGCGATTGCGGCGGTGGTGTTTATGACGGAAGGCCAGCGCAATATGCCGGTTTCTTACGCGAAAAGAATTAAAGGCAACAAGATGTATGGCGGAACTTCGACGCATTTGCCATTGCGCATCAATCAGGCCGGTGTGATTCCAATCATCTTTGCGCTTTCGATCATGCTTTTTCCGGGCATGATTGCTAATTTTTTGACCAAAAGTTCCAATGGCACTATCGCCAATATTGCTGTCAAAATGAGTGCGCTATTTTCTCCAAGCAATTGGTTTTATTGGCTTTTCTATTTCATCCTCGTGGTGGCTTTCACCTATTTCTACACCGCAGTTGTTTTTGATCCAAACAAAATTGCGGAAAGTTTGCAAAAACAAGGCGGATACATTCTAGGAATTCGCCCAGGTAAAAACACGGCTGACTATCTTTACCGCATCATGAACAGGATTACGCTTTCCGGCGCGGTTTTCTTGGGGCTCATTGCAATTTTGCCATTTTTTGTGGAAAGCTTTACTAATGTCGGATCTGTTTCTATTGGTGGTACGGGACTTTTGATTGTTGTTTCGGTTGTGATTGAAACAATCAAGCAAGTGCAGGGACAACTCGCGATGCGGGATTATGAAGGCTTTTAATGCCTCGCCTGCCTGCCGGCAGGCAGGCTTCGCTCGAATTTTTAATTTTTAATTTTTAATTTCCAATTTTTAAATAAGTTCTAATTTCTCAATGACTAAATTGATAAATTGAAAATTAAAGCATTAAAAATTATTTAAAAATTTAAAAATTGAGAATTAAAAATTTATGAACATAGTTATCCTCGGTCCTCAGGGATCAGGCAAGGGGACGCAGGCAAAACTAATCGCTCAAAAATTTAGCCTTGATCATTTTGATATGGGGAAAGCTTTGCGTCAGGTGGCGCTATTGGATACGCCTCTCGGGCGTGAAGTACACGAGATTATTATGGTGAAAAAAGAGTTGGTTCCTAGTCGATTACTTCGAGAAGTTTTACATATTCGCCTGAATGATCTTGGGCGGGAGCAAGGAATCATTTTCGATGGTGTGCCACGAAACGTTGAGCAAGCGGTTTATTTTGAGGAAGCATTGCAAGAATTCGGTCGAAAAATTGATCGAGTGATTTTTGTGGATATTTCTAAGGAAGAATCTCTGAAGAGAATCGGAAAAAGATTTTCTTGCGAAGATTGTAAAGAAGCAGTAATCTTGAAAGAGGGTGAAGCGGAAGCTTGTGCCAAATGCGGGGGTAAATTATCCCAAAGAGCAGATGACACAAAAGAAGGAATTGAAAAACGATTGGGAATTTTCAGAGAAGAAACAGTGCCGGTGATTGAATATTTTGAAAAGAAGAATTTGGTTTCAAAAATTAATGGAGCGCAAAGTGTGGAAGAGGTTTTTGGGGATATTTTAAAAGTTTTATGATAATTATCAAATCAAAAAAGGAAATAGAGCTGATGCGTCAGGGAGGAAAACTGCTGGCTCAAATCATGGAGCGTTTGGGAGAGCTGGTTGTTCCTGGGCAAAATACAGAGGAAATTAACAAGCTGGCGAGAAAGCTTGTTTTTGATATCAAGGGCGTGCCTGTCTTTGAGGGCTATGGAGATCCGAAACGACCCTATCCAGCGGTTATTTGCGCTTCAATCAATAATGAAGTTGTGCATAGTATTCCTAGTAAAGATAAAATTTTGCAAGAAGGCGATATAGTGAAGATTGATATCGGGATGAGATATTCGGGAATGATTACTGATATGACAAGAACATTTTCCGTGGGAAAAATTAGTCCTGAAGCACAAAAAATAGTTGATGTCACGCGAGAAGCATTGGACAAGGGTATTGGAAAAATTAAAGCCGGAGCAAAATTGAGTGAGTATAGCCGGACAGTTGATGGCTATGCAAAGGCGAATGGTTTTTCGGTGGTGCGTGATTTAGTGGGGCATGGTGTCGGCAGAGAACTTCATGAAGATCCGCAAATTCCCAATTATTTTTCCCCTGGTATGCGAGAGATCGTTTTGCAAGAGGGGATGACACTTGCGCTGGAGCCGATGATTAATGAGGGAACGCACTACGTTAAAGTTTCAGCGGATAATTGGACATATGTCACGAAAGACGGAAAATTGAGCGCTCAATTTGAGGATACGATTGTGGTAACGAGGGATGGAGTGGAGATCTTGACGAGGATTTAAATAGCATTGTCATCCTGAGCGTAGCGGAGCAGAGTCGAAGGATCTGCTGACAATTATCGCTGGCTTAGTGATTTATAGTAAAGCCCAGGATTACCCCGAGCAGATCCTTCGACTTCGTCCGAGTACGGACTTCGCTCAGGATGACATTAAAAAAATATTTATGCCAGAAAACTCAACTAAAATAAAATATTTTCTCGGCGTTGATTATGGTGAATCAAAGATCGGATTGGCTATTGCTGACAGCGAAACGCGGATCGCTTTTGCCTATGGTACGCTAAAAAATGATAAAGAGTTGCTCCAAAACATTTTAGCCAGCATAAAAAAAGAAAACATCAAAACCGTTGTCATTGGCGTGCCAAAAAGAACGGGGGATAAAAAAATAATCTATGCCGGAGAAAAACTTGGCAAGACTCTTATGGAAAAGGAAATCAGTGTTATCTATCAAGACGAAATATATTCAACCAAAATTGCCAGGGAAAACCTGAAAGAGAAGGGTTCGCGCGATATCAATCGTTTTGATGACGCTGAATCGGCACGGATAATTTTGGATAGCTTTCTAGGAAAGAAAAATTTGTGAATTTAGAGGTTTTTATGATAGAATAAATTTATAATAAATTTAATCAAGCTTGTCAGTCTTATCGAGTATAAGTTTGGCAAGATAAAATAAAAATGGACAGAAAAAAAATTCTTATTCTCACCTTGGTACTTGTTGTTTTCGCAGGGGGAGCCTTTTTAATTTCAAGAAATACTAGCAATAAAAAACAAGGAGGGACTGCTTTTAATCCGGTTACGGTCAAGAAAGAGCCGGTTAATATGTTTGGGCAGGGATCAGGAGAAGATAGGGGGAAAAATATAACCGATGTTGCGGGAGCTATCGAGGTCATTGAAGAAAAAACCTTAACAATCAAAACCTCTAAGGAGGCAGTTGTGGTCAATATAAACGGAGTTACTCCGGTGATGGTTATGAGGACGAACAATAAGGCAGTCGTTGGTCAGATGGCTGATTTGAAAATAGGCGATGCGGTCAAAGTAACCTATGACAAAATCACCCGAAATGCGGTAATGATTTACCTCAACAGATAGCTGATATTTTGGTGCTTAGAGTAGTATTTATACTTGATACGTCAAGAGTAATTTATTAGAAACGATAAAAACACCGCTCTAAATCGGTGTTTTTGTTTGAATGGCCTATTGATTTTATTTAGTTTTCAGCTTATACTAAAACTATATGCGAGAACTACTCATTAAAAAATTGCAGACAGCTTTTAGTCGGATAGACCCGGATATTTTGCGTTCCGGGAAAAATTTTGAGATTAATTATCCACCGGAAGAATTTGGCGATTATTCGACCAATCTAGCGCTCAAAATTGCTAAGAAAATAAGAAAAAATCCTCGAGAAATTGCCGAAGTACTAAAGGGCGAGCTGAAAAAAGATGATACCGAAGAGCAATTTTTTTCTCGGATTGAAGTGGCGGGTGCGGGTTTTTTAAATTTTAGTCTTTCGGCCAAAACGCGTGGAACAGAAATTAAAAAGATAAACACACTTGGCGCTAAATATGGCAATGGAAAGTTGGGAAAAGGCAAGAAAATCCACTTGGATTTTGTCAGTGCTAATCCAACCGGTCCGATCCACCTGGGCAATGGTCGCGGGGGACCACTGGGAGATGTATTAGCTAATGTGCTCATAAAAAACGCTTTTTCTGTTTGGCGAGAATTTTATGTCAATGATTTCGGCAATCAGATCAGAATTTTAGGCCACTCTATTTTAGGGGATGACGAAGCACAATATCGAGGAGCATACATTGAAACGCTTGCCAAAAAAAATACAGAGCCGGATCCTTTTTTGGTTGGACAATCCGCAACCGAAACAATCCTCGCGGAGATGATTCAGCCGGCAATGGAATCGTTGGGGATTTTTTTTGATGGCTATTTTCGCGAAAGTTCTTTGCATAAAGATGGAGATGTGGAGCGAGCTTTCTTGCTACTTAAAGAAAAAGATTTGTCTTATGAAAAAGAGGGAGCGTTATGGTTTCGCGCCCAAAAGTTTGGCGATGAAAAGGATCGTGTGATCAGAAAATCAACCGGGGAGGTTACTTATTTTGGCGGAGACATTGCTTATCATTTAGATAAGTTGCAAAAAAGAGGATTTGATTTGGCCATCGACATCTGGGGTGCTGATCATCATGGGGATGTGAAAAGAGTGGAGGGTGCGATGGAGGCTTTGGGTTTTCAGGGAAAAGTGAAAGTACTTCTCACGCAAAATCTTACTGTGCTCAAGGGTGGCGAGGAATTTAAAATGTCCAAAAGAAAAGGGCAGTATATTTGCCTAGAAGACCTAATCGATGAAGTCGGAAAAGATGCTGTGCGCTTTATTTTTCTTGCCTATTCAGCCAATTCGCCGATGATTTTTGACATTGATTTGGCGCGAGAAAAATCCAACAAAAACCCGGTTTTCTATGTCCAATATGCCCATGCTAGACTTTGCGGAATTCTTAGAAAAACAGAGAAAGAGTTAACGGGCGAGGCAGATTTTTCACTGCTTACTAATAAAAAAGAGATTGAGCTCATTCGGCATCTGATGCGTTTTTCTGATTTAGTTTCAGAAATCGCCGAAAATTACGAAGTGCACAGGCTGACGCATTATGCAATTAAACTGGCTGATAAATTTCATAGTTTTTATCACACTTGCCGAATCTTAGACGAAGAAAAATCTTTGGCGGCCACGAGAAGAGAATTGGTCATCGCGACCAAGGTTGTTTTGAGCGAAACTTTGCGCCTGATTGGAATTTCAGCGCCGGAAAAAATGTGACGCACGGATTTGACACGGATTAATGCAAATTTCAGGTAAAAACACACATTTTTTTGAGTCTATTTTTTTGATTATTCATTTTGCCGGCAAGCTGGATACGGAGTGGATGCGAATAGGCAACCTTTCACTTTCAGGCCTTTTTGTGCTATTATAAGAATAATCAAAGCTAACAATAATTTTTCAAAAAAATTATGAACGAAAAAGTGCATCTCTCGGTTATTATTCCGGCCTACAAGGAAGGAAAAAGAATCGGAGAGAATTTGGAAGAATGCGAGAAATATTTTAAGGATAAAAGCTATACCTATGAAATAGTGGTGGTGGTCGATGGTTCTCCTGACAACACAGCTGAGTTGGCTCGAACTTATCAAAGCAGATTTGAAAATTTCAGAGTGATTGAGAATAAAGAAAATCATGGCAAGGGTTATGTTGTGAGACAAGGGCTTCTTTCCGCGGTTGGAGAATATCGCCTATTTTTTGATGCTGACGGTTCAACTTCGATTACGCATTTAGATACTTTTCTTCCTGAATTTGAGAAAGGTTTTGATGTGGTGATGGGTTCGCGCGATATCTCAGGCGCTTATGTGCAAATTCATCAAGCCAAATGGAAAGAATTGTTTGGCGATACCGGCAACTGGGCGATCAGAATTATTTTGGGACTTTGGAGTTATCCAGATACACAGTGTGGGTTTAAGCTGCTTAGCGCCAAGGCGGCGGAGGCTGTGGCAAGTCGGATGGTGGTGGATCGGTTTGGATTTGATTTCGAACTGCTTATTCTTGCGAAAAAATTAGGATTTAAGATAAAACAAATGCCAGTGAGATGGCTCAATGAAGCCGGTTCTACCGTGAGCCTCACGGGACCAAACGGTTATTTTCAGGTGCTGTGGGATTTGGGTAAGACGAGACTCAGGCTATGGTTGGGGAAATATAAAATAAGTGAATATAAAAAGTAAGTTAAAGTGGAAAAAAAAGAAAACAAAAAAATAAGTGAACTGCGACAGGATTTGATAACCGGTGATTGGGTGGTGGTTTCCAAAATTCGTGAAAGACGTCCTCAAGAGTTTGTGAAAAAAGAAATCGAAGAGGAGCATCAAATCGTTGGTCCGGATTGTCTTTTTTGTAATCCTATCGCTTCGGGGCAAGAAAAAGACGTCCTTATTTATGGCACTGGCGATGACGATTGGAGTTTGCGGGTTTTTCCCAATAAATATCCGGCCTTCTCTCGACCGACTGGCGGACAAATCAACCACAAAGAAGAAGGGCCCTATTTTTGGATGGACAGTATCGGTTACCACGAAGTGATTGTGACTCGGGATCACAAAAAACATCTGGGCCAAATGGATCCAATTATGGTGGCGGAAGTTTTGGATGCCTATCAGTCGCGCTACATTGATCTCATGAACAAAAAGTCCGTGAACTATGTTGACATTTTCCACAATCATGGAAAAAGTGCTGGTGCTTCAATTCCTCATCCACATTCACAATTAATGGCAATCCCGGTTATTTCCCCCTATGTTAAATCAGAATTGGATGGAGCAGAGAAATATTATCAAGCGAATAAGCAGTGTGTTTATTGCGCGATGCTTGAGTGGGAAAGAGAGACGCAAAAAAGAATTGTTTTTGAGAACGAGGAGTTTTTAGTATTTTGTCCGTTTGCTACGCGCGCCAATTTTGAAATGTGGCTGATACCGAAAAAACATAAGCCTTATTTTGAGAGAATAACGGAGAAAGAAAAAATAGCCGGAGGGGAAGCTTTGCAAAAAGCCATTGCCAAATTAGACAAGGCGTTAAATAATCCTGATTTTAATTTCTATTTACATACTTCGCCTTGTGACGGCAAAGATTATCCGCATTATCATTGGCATATTGAGATTTTGCCTAAAACAAACATCTGGGCGGGATTTGAAATATCGACCGGAATCGAAATCATCACCATTACTCCAGAAGACGCGGCGGAATATCTCAGGGGGATATAATTTCTAATTTTTCTGTTATGCATGAAATGATTATCAGTTGGTTTATTAATTTTCCAAAAGAGTTCGCGATATTTCTCATCTCGGCTATTCCTGTGACTGAATTGCGCGTGGCACTGCCACTGGCTTATACGGTCTATGGAATGAGTGCTTTCTGGTCTTGGCTTTATTCGGTCGCGGGAACTTTTTTTACGATGGTTATTATTGTTTTACTCCTCGATCCGATTGCCAGGCTACTGTCGCGGTATATAGGCTTATTTGAAAAATTTTTCGCCTGGCTCTTTGAACATACGCGGAAACGTGCGGGTGGTAAGATGGAGAAATATGGAATTTGGGCAATTTTTATTTTAGCGGCCACTCCAATTCCGCTTTTAGGCGGAATGACAGGTGCGCTAGCGGCATTCATTTTCAATGTCCCACTGAAAAAATCCTTGCCATTATTGCTTTTTGGCACAATGGTGTCGGGGGCTATTATTCTCGGAATAACTGTTTATTTTAATTAACAAAAAAAGCAGAGACGCATTGCAATGCGTCTCTGCAGGATAACGATATGCAGAAAATAATTATTGGAAATTTAAAAATGTCAGTCCAAGGCTGATCCGCCTCTGGCGGAAATCTAATAATATTAAAACTATGCGCAAATTGATTATCGGAAATCTGAAAATGAATATTATCTCTGCTCAAGAACGAGAGCAGTATCTGAAAGCGTTTAAAAAAGAATTAACCGGAAAAAAACTGACTAATACAGAAATTGTGCTTTGTCCGCCAACGATTCATCTAGAGCGTTTTGGGGAAGTACTTAGCAAAAAAGTCGCTCTTGGTGGACAAAACTGTTTTTGGGAAGACAAGGGTTCTTTCACGGGAGAAATTTCGTCGCTTATGCTTAAGAATATTGGTTGCAAATTTGTGATTATTGGGCATAGCGAGAGGCGTAAAAATTTTTCTGAAAATGATCAGACTATTAATCAAAAGGTGCTTGCTAGTCTGAAAAACGGACTTGATCCGATAATTTGTGTGGGAGAAACAAGAGCGGAGAGGCAATCTGGCGAAACGATGAGCGTGATCATGCGACAAGTCAAAGCGGCCTTTTTGGGTGTCACTGCGGGAAAGTTGGAGAAGATAATTGTGGCCTATGAACCGGTCTGGTCGGTTGGATCTGACAGCATCCCAACGGCAAATGAAATTATGGAAGCGCGCGTGCTCATCCAAAAAATTCTTTCGCAAAGTTTCTCCAAGAAATATGTTGAGCAGATGCGAATAATTTATGGCGGATCGGTCAGTGCTAAAACTGTGAAGCAGGCTTGCCTTGATAGTGGAATGGATGGAGCGCTGATTGGAAGAGAGTCATTGATACCAAGGGAGTTTATTAAGATTGCTGGTCTGATGAGTTAGTGGTGATACCATCTTTGAGCTAATTTCTAATTTTCAATTTCTAATTTCTAAACAATTTCCAATGTTTCAATGATTAAATTTTTTTAAAACTTTTAATAATTCAAAATTGATAAATTAAAATTTTTTTGAAAATTGAAAATTGAAAATTGAAAATTGAAAATTTATTCAGTATGATTACCTCAGTCAAAGAAATTCTTACTAAAGCCAAGGAGGGTGGCTATGCCGTGGGGGCGTTTAACACAGTGAACTTGGAAACAACGCGGGCGATTGTGGAAGCGGCCAAAGAAATGCGTGCGCCAGTGATTATCCAGGTGACGGAAAAAACCATGGAATATGCCGGTGGCCGGGGAATTTTTCATTTAATTAAAAATGACGCCGAGTTTTATGCGTCGGAAATTCCGATTGGAATTCATCTTGATCACGGGCATAGTTTTGAAATAATTCAACGGGCGGTAGCAATTGGTTTCACTTCGGTCATGTATGACGGATCGCGGAAGGTTTTTGCGGATAACTTGGAAATTACCAAGAAAGTGGTGGATTTTTGTCATAAAAAAGGAGTTGATGTTCAGGGAGAATTGGGAAGTGTCCCATATCTTGGAGAAGCGCAAATGGGCGGCATCGATTGGGATAAATATATGACCGATCCAGTTCAGGCAAAATCTTTTGTAGATACGACCGGCATTGATGCCTTGGCTGTGGCGATTGGCAACGCACATGGTTTTCTCAAGGAAAGATTTCAGCCGGACTTTGATCGGATGACAATGATTAATAAGAATTGCACCTTGCCGTTTGTGTTGCATGGAGCATCAGATTGGGAAAATGGGAGGGTGGCGGAAGCAATTAAAAATGGGGTAAGTTGTTTTAATGTTGACACGGCCATTCGGATTGCTTTTGTGAATAATTTGATTAATTCGGTAAATAGCCAAGGCGAGCTGGGGTTTGATTTGCGAAAACTGCTTGGCGGAGCGCGCGATGCCGTTAAGGAAACAGTGAAGTATAAGATAAAGATATTTGGTAGCGATGGAAAGGCGTAGATTATGAAGCCTGTCTGCCGGCTGGCCGGCATAAGACATATAACAATAAACAAAAACTGAAACTAGAGTTTCAGTTTTTGTTTTTTACGTGGTATAATGCTGATATGCAAAAGATTGTAACAGTAGAAAAAATACTCCTAGAGCTTGATCCGGAAGTGAAAAATTTACTTCCTACCCTAAAGAAGATCAATGACGTCTTTGATTTTATCAGTGAAAAAGATGCTGGGAAAGTAGCTGATTATTTCGAATTGTCACTGACTAAGGTTTTCGAAACAGCGAGCTTTTATGATTTGATTTTAACAAAAAAACCGACAAACTTAGAAATTGAGATTTGTTCGGGTGGTGATTGCAGTTTGACTGGATCGCTGGCGGTTATTCGGGAAATTGAGAATTACTATCGGATCAAAGTTGGAGATGAGTTTAATCAGAAAGTGTGTCTGAAAAAGATCAGTTGCTTGGGGCGTTGCGTGGAAGGGCCGATAGTTGTGGTGAATGGAAAAGTCTATGAGAAAGTGACGGCGAGTTCTATACATAAAATTCTTGGGGAGTGGGTCTAGCTTTTTGTGTCATCCCTGCCTACCGGCAGGCAGGCCCGCGAAGGCGGGGATCCAGGCGCCTCAGGCTCAAGAAAAAGAAAAACAGAGTTTATTGGTTGATAATCAGAAGTTAGAGTTATTGTAACTCGATTGTTTATAATTTATAACTAGTGGAACCTGGATTCCCGCCTTCGCGGGAATGACACAGACTATTTTATGCAAAAAAATCCAAAAATCATCACCGAACATTGGGGAAAAATTAACCCTCTTAAAATAGAGGATTATTTAAACGTTGGCGGATACTTCGCGCTTAAAAAATTTATTGAAAAAATAAATCCTGAGAAAGTTTTGGAAGAAGTGAAATTATCCGGACTTTCGGGCAGGGGCGGAGCGGGTTTTCCAACAGGAACAAAATGGGAAATGGCAATGGCGCAAAAAAGCAAAGAAAAATATTTTATTTGCAACCTGGACGAATCGGAGCCGGGGACGTATAAAGATCGGGCGATTGTGGAAAATAATCCGCACTTGCTGTTGGAAGGAATAATCATTTCCGCGCTGACGATCGGTGCAAAAAAAGCCTATATTTATATTAATGGAAACTATACAAAGCAAGCGGAAATCCTAGAAAAAGCCATCCTGCAGGCTAGTGAAAATAAAGTTATAGGTTCTAAAATATTAGGTTCTAAATACTCCTTGGAGGTGGAAATTTTTTCCGGTGCGGGAGCCTACGTCTGCGGAGAAGAAACGGCGCTGGTTAATTCTATCGAGGGTAATCGTGGCGAGCCAAAAATCCGTCCACCCTATCCGACAGAATGCGGACTTTTTGGCAAGCCTACAGTAGTGAATAATGCCGAGACAATTGCCAATATTCCTTGGATTATTCAAAATGGCGGAAAAAAGTATCTCAAATGCGCCACAAAATTGTTCGTACTCGGTGGCGCAGTGAAAAATCGTGGCGTAATCGAAGCACCGATTGGCATCACGATAAAAAAAGCGATTACCGAATTGGGAGGAGGAATGCAAAAAGGCAAAGAACTTTGGTTTGCCCAAGTTGGTGGAGCATCCGGCAGATTATATCTCAAAAAAGAATTAAATCTTCCTGTGACGGGCTCAGGCGCAATTCTCGTAGTGGACAAAACCGCTAATATCTATGATTTATTATTATCTTGGACGGGATTTTTCCGACGAGAATCATGTGGAAAATGCGTGCCCTGTCGCGAAGGCACTTTTCGGCTGCATGAAATTGCTGAACGCTTAGAGGATGGCGATATAGCCGATCGAGATAAAATAGCAATTAATGATATTTTATGGACATTGGAAAATACGACTTTTTGTCCGTTGGGAAAATTTGCGGCTGTGGCGGTGCGCGACGCGGTAGATAAATTGGGAATTTTGAAATAAATCGTATTTTGTGCAATATATTGCACAGAATGTGTATAATTTGAGCAATATAGTCGAAATTAGAGAAAAGCAATAGCTTTAAATGAATCCATAAAAGCCAGTCGGTCTGTAGTCTGAAAAATTTGACAAGATGGGACGGTCTATGTATAATTATGGAAGTGATAATTCCATAATGAGTCTTAATATGAAAACATTACTTCCAAGATTTTTTACGGCTTCCAAGGAGAGTTTTTTCCTTTTTGGTCCGCGTGGAACGGGAAAATCAACTTGGCTAAGGGAAAAATATCCCAACGCTCTTTGGCTTGATTTGCTAGACCCAGAAACTTTCCGCCTGTATTCTGCTTATCCTGAGAGGCTCAGTGAGTTGGTATCGGGTAATCTTCAAAAGAAAACAGTTGTGATTGACGAGGTTCAAAAGGCGCCGGAACTTTTGGAAGTGGTGCATTCCTTGATTGAAAAAAAACTGGGAATTCAATTTATTCTAACCGGTTCAAGCTCGCGAAAACTTAAGAGATCCGGTGTTGACTTGTTGGCCGGTAGAGCTTTGAAAAAAGCGTTGCATCCATTTGTGGCGGCGGAATTGGGAAGCAAATTTAACCTAGGGAACGCCTTAAAATATGGAATGTTGCCTCTCGTGTTTGAGTCTAGCGATAGAGAAAAAACCCTGAATTCCTACGTAGCCTTGTATGTGCAAGAGGAAGTGCAGGCGGAAGGCTTGGTCAGAAATATTGGAAATTTTTCACGATTTTTGGAGGCAATCAGTTTTTCTCACGGAGCGCTTTTGAATGTCAGCAATGTAGCGCGCGATTGCCAAATAGAAAGAAAAGTCGTGGAAAATTACGTGACAATTTTGGAGGATCTCATGCTTTCACATCGAATCAGCGTATTTTCCAAGCGCGCCAAAAGAGCGACCGTCACTCATTCTAAGTTCTACTTTTTTGATACCGGAGTTTTTCGTTCATTGCGTCCAGCTGGCCCATTGGACAGCGCGGAAGAAATTGACGGAGCAGTTCTCGAAGGATTGGTCGCCCAGCATTTAATTGCCTGGAAAACGTATCGTGAGGAAAAGAATAATTTGTTCTATTGGCGCACTCGCGCCGGTAGTGAGGTTGATTTTGTTGTGTACGGTAAAGAATTTTTTTGGGCAATTGAAGTGAAAAATACGGCGAAAATAAGTGATTCCGATCTGCGCTCATTGCGAGCATTTAAAGATGACTATCCGGAAGCGCAGGCGATATTCCTCTATCGGGGCAAAGAAAGATTGTTGAAAAGAGGGATTTGGTGCATTCCTTGCGAGCAATTTTTGCAAAAGTTGAATACGGATAAGGTTTTTAAATTATAGTGATTTTATTCTTCGAAAGTATTTTCGCAAATCAATTTTCAGCGCTATAATCAAATTATGCAAATCAAAATCAATAATAAAAAATATGCGACGAAATCGGGAGAAACCATCTTTCAGGTTTGCCTGCGCAATGGGATAAAAATTCCTACACTTTGTGGCGCAAAATTTTCACACGAAGGACTATGCCGAATTTGCGTTGTGGAATGTGCTGGGCGTCTCATTACTTCTTGCAACGCCAAAGTTTGCAGAGATATGGAGCTTGTGACTGAGAGCAAAAATATTTCTAAAGCCAGAAGAATTAACCTCGAGCTTTTGTGGGCGGATCATGCCGGAAAATGTGCGACTTGCAAGAAAAATCGGATGTGCGAACTACAAAAATTGGCCGAAGAATACAAAATTGAAAACTTTCATTTTGTGCCGAGACGTGGCGAGATGACTAGTGGCGAAGAGCAAAAACTGCTCAAAGATAATTGGTCACGCGTCGTTATTGAAAACGAAAATCCTTGTATTTCACGCAATTCCGAATTTTGCGTGGAATGTCGCAAGTGTATCAACGTTTGTCCAGAGCAAAAATTTGGCTTTAACCATCGAGCGGGGGATGTGGTCGTGGGGACGCCATACGAAAAAGTGCTGGATTGCAGTTTTTGCGGCAAGTGTGTCGAAGTCTGTCCTGTGGCGGCGCTGACTGATCAGAATGATTATGCTAAAATTATTGAAGACTTAGATGATCTCAAAAAGTTTTCCGTGGCGGTGGTTGATTTTGCAATGGAAGAAAAGATACAAACGCAACTGAAAAATATTACCCAAGAAAAAAATTTAGAAAA
>Ga0268283_1000360_pt1 | contig 34009 bp, 28 predicted proteins | sample saktaG_13_FD_190140 | JGI IMG/M metagenome (GOLD analysis project Ga0268283, IMG submission 190140) | Saline water microbial communities from Sakinaw Lake, British Columbia, Canada - sak_2013_06_06_36m | ecosystem: Environmental > Aquatic > Non-marine Saline and Alkaline > Saline ...
GATTGGAGTACTTATTAGATACTCCACGTAGCGTCGTTTTGTAATCATGTTCATATTATACGCAAAATCAACTCCTTATGAGAAGACAAGCGAAAGTCCTAAAAAACAATCTAAAGTTCAAAAAAATAATGAAAGTGGCCTCATTCGGATTGATGCTAAGAAACTGGATCAACATATTGATTTGATTGGAGAATTGATCATTGCGAGTGCCAGTATTAACTTAGTGGCAAAGCACGGGGGTGGCTCTGAATTATTAGAAGCCGCTGCAGTGATGTCTCGTTTGATTGAAGATGTACGAGACTCTGCACTGAGTTTGCGCATGGTGACTATCGGAGCGACTTTTAATAAATTCCAACGAGTGGTTCATGATGTTTCTAAAGAACTTAAAAAAGATATTTTATTGGAAATTCATGGTGCAGATACAGAATTAGATAAAACAGTCGTGGAAAAAATTGGCGACCCACTAACGCATTTAGTGCGTAACTCTATGGATCATGGAATCGAATCTGCTGAGGTTCGTCGCGCCTGTAGAAAACCAGCCCAAGGTACGGTGTTCCTCAATGCCTACCATGATTCTGGAAACATTGTGATTGAGGTTTCCGATGACGGTGCCGGACTCGACAAAGAGAAAATTCTAGAAAAAGCAATCGAGCGAGGTTTGGTTAAACCAGAACAATCCCTTTCTGAACGTGAAATTTACGATCTCATTTTTGAACCAGGATTTAGCACTGCAGCAACCGTCAATAATTTGTCTGGCAGAGGTGTTGGCATGGATGTGGTTCGAAGGAATGTAGCGGCCATGCGTGGTCAAGTAGAAATTGAAAGCATACAAGGAAGAGGCTCAACAGTGCGAATTCGATTACCTCTAACATTGGCGATTATTGACGGATTTTTAGTAGCAGTAGGTACCTCTTCTTTTGTCATTCCTTTAGAAATGGTCGTAGAATGTGTTGAGCTTTCGGAGGTAGAGATTACAGCTGCCAGAGGCAAGGATATTTTTAATCTGCGTGGGGAAGTTCTCCCATTTATCCGATTAAAACAAGTATTTGAAATCCCGGACTCTACACCGACAGAAAAATCTTCCGAAATCCATTTAGAGGATCCTGATCTGTTGATTCGTTCTGTACAACGGCAAAATGTAGTGGTAGTACGCAATTCCGGACATCACGTAGGTTTAGTGGTCGATACATTACATGGAGAATTTCAAACCGTGATTCGCCCGCTTGGGGAATTATTCAAATCTCTCCAAGGAATTAGTGGATTTACTATTCTTGGTAGTGGGCAGGTTGCCTTAATTCTCGACGTGCCCGGTTTAGTCCGAACTGCTTTGTCTAAGGAAGCAAGTCGAGCACTCCCACGGAATACCCCAGGAAAAGCACTGTTGGCGTCCAGATAGGGTCTGGTATTTATTTTTCATAGGAGATACTTTCATGAGCATTGCAAAAAAAATTTCGTCTCTAGTGCTGCTTGCTTTGATCGGCATTTTTACTCTTTCGATGCTTGCACAATCACAAATAAACCGTGTCTACGATTCGGCTAATTTTGCAAACACCAATTCTGTTCCGTCGATTTTATTTCTTAACAACACTATGGAGGAATTTAGCCGGTTGCGAATACGTGCTTATCGCCACCTCCTTAACAATGACGCTGAAAAGCAAATAGAAATTGAATCGAAAATCACGCAGGCAAAAGTCGGAGTTGAGAACGCATTTCGAGAATATGAGAGGTTGCTGTATTCCGAACAGGACAAGAAGATGCTCAACGCAAACCGGACTGCGTACCTAGAGTATCTCAACGAGCTCGAACCTGTGCTCGCACTTTCTCGTGCCAAAAAAGAAGACCAAGCTAGGGATTCTCTTAATAAAATGGCACCTACAGCAGAGAAGTTGAACGGTCTTTTGGTTGATCACATGAAATACAATGAGGATTTAGCAAAAAAGAAGTCGGATGAGGCAATTTCTGCAAAACACGATGCCTTTATACTGTCGATCATCATTTCCTTTTTTATTGTTTTTTTGATAGGAAGTCTCGGATGGTTCATTATCCGAAGTATTACACAGTCAGTCCAACAGGCGATGCGTGCTGCAGATGGATTAGCAGTAGGCAATTTGAATGTCAAATTGGACAGTGACGCAAAGGATGAAACCGGACAAATGCTTGAAGCCATGCGCCGAATGGTGGCTACCCTCTCTCAATTAATTGAAGAAATGAATCGAATGGCATCTGGACACGAACGTGGAGAAATTGATTTACGAGTGGATAGCCACAAATTTCAAGGTGCTTATCAATCTTTAGCAGAAGGTCTCAATAATATGGTAACGGGCCATATTACGATCAGCAAGAAAACCATGGCTTGTGCACAGGCTTTCGGAGAAGGAAACGTAGACGAACCCTTGGAAATTTTTTCCGGAAAACAACGATTCATCAATGAGACTATGGAAAAGATTCGATCTAATATTCGGATGCTAATTGTAGATACCCAACTACTAGCACAATCCGCAGTAGAAGGAAAGTTAGATGTCCGCGCTGACGCCACGCGTCACCAAGGAGATTTTCGAAAGATTGTTGGTGGTCTAAATTCAGTCATGGAAGCTGTTGTTAGGCCAGTCAACGAAATTACTCGAGTGATGGTTGCAGTTGAAAATGGTGATTTGACAAAAACTATTTCTGGAGAATACAAAGGTCAACTGCAAACACTTTGTTCGACAGTCAATAGTACCATCTTAAAACTTGGAGGCACCATTACCGAAGTCAATAATACGGCAGTAGAATTGGTCAATGCAGCCAATCAAGTTTCTTCCACTGCGCAGGCACTTTCCCAAACTAGTGCTGAACAAGCAGCTTCGGTCGAAGAGATTTCGAGTTCTATTGAACAAATGAATGCTTCCATCAAACAAAATACAGAGAATTCAAAAGTGGCAGATGGTATTTCTGCAGATGGAAATAGAAAAGCTGCTGAAGGTGGAAAGGCAGTCACTGAAACTGTTTTGGCCATGAAACAAATTGCCAAGAGAATTGGAATTATCGACGACATTGCGTATCAAACCAATCTTCTTGCACTCAACGCTGCTATTGAAGCGGCGCGTGCTGGGGAGCACGGAAAAGGTTTCTCCGTCGTTGCAGCAGAAGTTCGGAAACTCGCTGAACGGAGCCAAGTGGCTTCTCAAGAAATTGGGGAATTGGCAGCCAACAGCGTAGGGTTGGCAGAACGCGCAGGAAAACTTTTAGATGAAATTGTGCCTGCTACACGACGGACCGCAGATCTGGTTCAAGAAATTACTGCTGCCTCTGGAGAACAGAATAGTGGCGTCAACCAGATCAATAGTGCTATGCTACAGGTAAGTCAAATTACCCAACAGAATGCTTCCTCTTCTGAAGAATTGGCAGCCACCGCGGAAGAAATGTCATCCCAAGCCGCAAATCTTCAGCAAACTATGTCTTTCTTCGTGGTTACAGATCAGGAAAGGCAGCCTACTAAACGGGCGGATTCTAAGAGAGCAAGAAATCTTGCCATGCCACAGAGGTCAAACCTACAAAAAACCGCTCTGACTGCTAATGAACATCCCGATTTTGTGCATTTCTAAGCCCTAAATGACCAGATTATCGCGCAACTGATAAACTAAAATCCGCCAAAACCTTGATTACAATTTTGGCGGTGTTTTAGTTCTCAGCTACCTCCATCCTTCTTAGCGGAAGATGCTAATTCGCGTCGTCGCTGACGTTCTTTGTGGTACGCCAATCCCGTTCCGGCTGGAATCAATCGGCCTACGATTACGTTCTCCTTCAGGCCCCGCAATTCATCCCTTCTACCGTTGACAGCCGCTTCCGTGAGAACTCGAGTGGTTTCCTGGAACGAAGCCGCAGAAATAAAGGATTCCGTAGCAAGCGAGGCTTTGGTAATCCCCAGTAATACTGGATTGAACGTAGCGGGTAGCTTGCCTTGCGCCAACATCTTTTCGTTCTCTTCCAGAGCACGTGCCCGATCTACCTGTTCACCGGAAAGGAAACGTGTATCCCCAGGGTTTACAATCTCTGCCTTTCTCAGCATTTGCCGAATAATGACTTCGATGTGCTTGTTGTTGATCCTCACACCTTGGAGTCGGTAGACCGACTGCACTTCTTCAATAATGAATCGGGTCAGTGCTTGGACCCCGAGTAAACGCAGAGTATCTTGCGGAGTTGGAGTGCCTTCCACTAGAAACTCGCCCCTTTCGACACTCTCTCCTACCTGAAAGATGATAGTGCGTCCCCTAGGAATCAACTCATCGTGAGGTGTACTTCCGTCAGTGGGAGTAATGATCAGACGATGTTTGCCTTTAGTTTCCTTACCAAAACTAATCACTCCGGAAATTTCCGCAAGAACTGCAGGCTCTTTGGGACGACGAGCTTCAAAGAGGTCAGCTACACGTGGCAAACCTCCCGTGATGTCTCGAAACTTTGTTGAATCTTGAGGCGTGCGTGCTAATACATCTCCTGCTCCAACCCAAGCACCGTCTTCCACACTCACAATGGCTCCGGCCGGAAGTACATACTGCGTAGGCGAACCTGTGCTGACAATATCTACTCCGTTAGCGTCGACCAGCTTAAGTGTTGGGCGTAAGTCTTTAGCCGAAGAGCTGCTGCGTAGCTTAGGGTCGATGATTACTAAAGAAGAAAGACCAGTAATCGCATCCGTTTGGCTGCTTGCAGTACTTTCTTGTAAATCTTGGTAACGTAAAATACCCTCTACTTCCGTGATGATCGGACGAATATTAGGGTCCCAAGTGGCAGTTACTTGTCCTATCTGAGCTTCTTCTCCGTCCTTTATAGATAAAGTTGCCCCATAGGGAATCTTGTAACGCTCGCGTTCGCGCCCATGTTCATCTACGATCGCAAGTTCTCCAGAACGTGATACTACGATCCAATCGCTGTTGCTATTTCGTACCACTTTAATACTATGGAAACGAGCTTTTCCTTTGGATTTAGCCTGAACATTATTGGCTGCCACTGCGCGTGATGCAGCACCACCAATGTGGAAGGTACGCATGGTAAGCTGCGTACCTGGTTCACCAATGGATTGCGCGGCAATCACACCTACTGCCTCTCCGACATTGACCAAATGTCCCCTACCTAGGTCACGACCGTAGCAACTAGCGCAGATTCCATGACGGGTTTCGCAGGTAATCGGAGAACGGACGATGCCAATCTGCTCGATAGCATGTTTTTCAAGTAAATCTACGGATGCCTCGTCTAGTAATGTACCAATGGGAATCAGAATATCTTCCGTCCCTGGAATCAAAATATCCTCTCCGATTACTCGCCCTAACACTCGATCCCGAAGAGGCTCAATTACATCTCCTTCATGAACCAAGGAAGTAATCGTTAATCCTTTTTCGGTGTGGCAATCGATCTCAGTCACTACGAGGTCTTGTGCGACATCGACGAGACGACGTGTTAAGTAGCCAGAGTTTGCCGTTTTGAGTGCGGTATCGGCCAATCCTTTTCGAGCACCGTGGGTTGAGATAAAGTACTCTAGGACGTCAAGACCTTCACGAAAACTCGCAGTAATAGGTGTTTCAATGATCGTCCCGTCTGGTTTGACCATCAGCCCGCGCATGCCTGCTAATTGCCGAATTTGCGCCGCGGAACCACGCGCTCCAGAGTCCGCCATCATATAGATGGAATTAAAAGAAGCTTGCCTCACGGAGTCGATTGTTTTCGCCCCTTTTGGTAATTCTCCGCTAATGCGCGCTTCCAAAACGGGACGAATTGCCTCTAAGTATCCAGATTCGTCGTCAGACTTCCTTTCCGCTTCTATGCGCTTAATTTCGGTATCTGACCAGTTTTTAAGTATATGCTCACTAGATAACTGAGTGCGTTCCGTACCTAAGTTGGTCATCATCGCTCTAGCGACGGAATCACTGGTACGCGACCAAATATCTACAATCTTGTTATAGCGTTCTGTGTCGGTGACCAATCCAGAAGTGTACTGCTGATCAATTTCCTTGACCCCTTCTTCTGTACGATCCAAAATTGCTTGTTTTTCCTCCGGAACCATGATGTCATCAATAGAAATAGACATTCCGGATCTAGTGGCGTAGGTAAAACCGGTGTACATCAAGTGGTCAGCAAACACGACAGTTTCCTTAAGACCCAACTGTCGATAGCAAACATTGATTAACTGAGAAATGGCCTTTTTCGATAAAGGTCTATTGATCAGTTCAAAAGGAAGACGTTTTGGGATTAGGCTATGGAGTAGCGCACGGCCCACGGTGGTCTCAACTCGACGAATACTCCGCTCTCCCTCTTTATTTTCTTCTTCGATCCTGACTTGTATCCGGGCGTGAAGGTCTGCGACACGGTTCTCATAAGCACGGTGTACCTCATCGTAATCGGCAAAGCGCATTCCTTCGCCCTTGGCACCGATTCGCTCCCGAGTCATGTAGTACAAACCCAATACCACGTCTTGTGAAGGAACGATAATGGGTTCACCATTGGCCGGAGAGAGCACGTTGTTGGTGCTCATCATCAGTACCCGTACTTCTAATTGTGCCTCCAGAGAGAGTGGCACATGGACAGCCATCTGGTCGCCATCAAAATCCGCGTTAAAGGCCGCGCAAACCAACGGATGTAATTGGATCGCTTTTCCTTCAATTAACACTGGCTCAAAAGCTTGAATGCCCAATCGATGCAAAGTGGGCGCGCGATTAAGCATGACCGGATGCTCTCGGATCACTTCTTCTAAGATATCCCAAACTTCGGGCTCTTCACGCTCAACAATTTTCTTGGCAACCTTGATGCTGCCGGCTCGACCACTTCGGTCTAATTTACTAAAGACAAAAGGCTTGAAAAGTTCTAGTGCCATCCGCTTTGGAAGGCCGCACTGGTGCAATTTTAGGGTAGGACCCACTACAATCACGGATCGACCAGAATAATCGACACGTTTTCCAAGCAAATTTTGTCGGAACCGTCCTTGTTTTCCCTTGATCATGTCAGCAAGAGATTTGAGCTGTCGTTTATTCGAACCCGTGATTGCTTTTCCACGTCGACCATTGTCGAGAAGAGCATCTACTGCTTCCTGAAGCATCCGTTTTTCATTTCGCACGATGATGTCAGGAGCACTCAAATCCAAAAGGCGTTTTAGACGGTTGTTTCGATTGATTACGCGTCGATATAAGTCGTTTAGATCAGAAGTGGCAAACCGCCCGCCGTCCAAAGGTACTAAAGGGTGTAAATCAGGTGGAAGAACTGGCAAGACCTTCAAAATCATCCAAGAGGGATCATTTCCAGAATCTATAAAAGCTTCTATGAGTTTGAGACGTTTCGTCAGTTTTTTAACTTTTGCATCGGACGCAATGTTTGGGATTTCCTCGCGAAGGCTGATAACTTCCTCTTGGAGCTTCATTGCATGCAAAATCTCGTAGATGGCCTCCGCACCCATGCGAGCATCAAACTCTTCGCCGTATTCATCAACTGCTTCTAAATATTCCTGATCGTTGAGAATTTGGCCACGAACTAATTTTTCACACTTTCCAGCATGAATAACAACAAAAGCTTCAAAGTAGAGTACCCGTTCAATATCACGCAAAGACATATCTAACAAAAGACCCATGCGTGACGGCAACGACTTGAGGAACCAAATGTGGGCAACCGGAGAAGCCAATTCAATGTGGCCCATGCGTTCTCGACGCACCTTGGCCAAAGTGACTTCTACCCCGCATTTTTCACACACCACATTTCGGTATTTCAGTCGTTTGTACTTTCCACATAAGCATTCATAGTCTTTGGTAGGGCCAAAGATCTTGGCGCAAAACAATCCGTCTCGCTCCGGTTTGAAAGTACGGTAATTGATGGTTTCCGACTTTTTTACTTCTCCGTACGACCAGGAACGAATCATCTCTGGTGAAGCCAATCCGATGCGAATCGCGTCGAATTCTTCTACCTGGCTACCTTGTTTGAATGGTTGGAAGAGAGAATCTTTCAAGAAAGTCTCCTTTGAGCACGATCTCTAGGAATCGTGTCTACGCACCCGCCCATCTCCTCTAATTGGAAGAGATAGGCAAAATTTTGGAAGGTTGGAAGCGCGTTTACTTACGCTGTTCCAATTCGATATCGATGGCCAGTGCTTTAATTTCCTTAATCAATACATTAAAGGACTCTGGCATATTGGCTTCCATGTGGTGGTTCCCCTCGACGAGGTTCTTATACATTTTCGTTCGTCCACCGACATCGTCTGACTTTACAGTCAACATCTCTTGAAGGGTATACGAGGCGCCATAGGATTCGAGTGCCCAAACCTCCATTTCACCAAAGCGTTGGCCTCCAAACTGTGCTTTGCCTCCCAGTGGTTGTTGGGTTACCAAGCTGTAAGGGCCTGTCGACCTGGCGTGCATCTTGTCGTCTACCAAGTGGTTCAGTTTGAGCATGTACATGTAACCAACAGTAGTTTGGCGATCGAACAATTCTCCAGTACGTCCATCTCGCAACATGGTTTGTCCATTGCGAGGCAAACCAGCCATTTCTAGCAAGTTTTTAATCTCGCTCTCACTGATGCCATCGAATACTGGAGTGGCCATCGGCACCCCTTGTCTTAGGTGTTCTGCTAACACCACCACTTCTTCGTCAGTCATGGTGTTGAGATCTACCTTTTGAATGCCACCTGTCTCGTTATACATACGACCTAAAAATGACCGAACTTCAACAATGTTGGCACGATCGTCGAGCATCCTACCAATCATGTGGCCTAGACCTTTAGCAGCCCAACCTAGGTGAGTCTCTAAAACTTGTCCTACATTCATCCGTGAGGGAACCCCAAGAGGGTTCAAGACAATATCTACTGGAGTACCATCTTCCATGAAAGGCATATCTTCCACTGGAACGATCATAGAAACGACACCTTTGTTTCCATGCCGACCTGCCATCTTGTCCCCAGGCTGCACGCGACGCTTCACGGCCAAATAAACTTTGACCATCTTCCGAATACCAGGAGACATGTCATCTCCCATTGTGAGTTTTTCGCGTTTTTCCTTAAGTACTTGTTCAAAATCTTCGCGCTGTTTTTGCAACTGTTCTGAGATCAACTCCAGTTGTGTTCTCGCTTCTTCGGTGCGAAGACGAATGTCTAGCCAATTAGCACGAGGCAACCCTGCTAAATACTCGGCAGTAATCTTTGTGCCAATCCGCAAACCCCTTGGTCCGCCATCTACAACCTTGCCTATCAGCATTCGCTCAATGCGCTGATAAGTATCGTTCTCTTTAATGCGTAATTGATCTTGAAGGTCTTTTTTGATGCGCAGAAGTTCTGCTTCTTCGATTAACTTTGCGCGACTATCCTTATCAATACCGTCTCGAGTAAAGACTTGGACATCAATAACAGTACCATTCATTCCAGAAGGTACTCGCAAAGAGCTATCCTTTACGTCAGAAGCCTTTTCTCCAAAGATGGCACGCAACAATTTCTCTTCTGGAGAAAGCTGAACCTCTCCTTTTGGTGTAACCTTTCCAACTAAAATGTCACCAGGGTCAACCTCTGCACCAATGGAAACAATGCCCGCTTGATCCAACTTAAGCAGTGCAGATTCACTCAGATTTGGAATATCCGCTGTGATTTCTTCTTCCCCAAGTTTGGTATCTCGGGCAATGCAAGTTAGTTCTTCGATGTGGATACTAGTGAAACGTTCATCTTCTACCACTCGTTCTGAAATAAGAATCGAATCCTCGAAGTTGTATCCATTCCATGGCATAAAGGCAACCAACATATTTTGGCCTAGTGCCAGTTCTCCCAAATCCGTGCTCGATCCATCTGCCATAATATCTTTTCTGGCAATCGTATCTCCCACATGTACTAAGGGCTTCTGGTTAATGCAGGTGTTTTGATTTGACCGGGTGTATTTGGTCAAGGAATAGATATCAACACCAGATTCGCCTGCTTCTGTTTCGTCGTCGTGGACACGTACTACAATGCGTGATGCGTCAACGGAATCAACTACTCCACCGCGGCGAGCACGCACTACCACCCCAGAATCTCGAGCCACCACAGATTCCATTCCCGTACCCACCAAGGGTTTCTCGGCTCGCACCGTAGGTACCGCCTGACGTTGCATGTTTGAACCCATGAGAGCTCGGTTTGCGTCGTCATGCTCTAAAAAGGGAATTAAGGAAGCAGCGACAGAAACGATCTGGCGTGGAGAAACGTCAATGTATTGCACATCTTCCGGAGAAGCGAGCTTAAATTCATTTTTGTGTCGGCAGGAGATGGAAGGGCCTAAAAGGAGTCCTTTTTCATCGACTACTGAATTGGCCTGAGCAATAACGTATTGGCCTTCTTCGATGGCCGACAAATACTCCACTTGATCCAAAACAAAATTGTTTTCTACCTTGCGGTAAGGAGTTTCCAAAAAACCATGTGCATTAGTGCGGGCGTAGACTGCAAGCGAATTGATCAAACCAATGTTGGGACCTTCTGGGGTCTCAATCGGGCACACTCGTCCGTAGTGGGTAGGGTGCACGTCCCGCACCTCGAATCCCGCACGCTCTCGAGTCAATCCACCAGGCCCAAGCGCAGAGATACGACGCTTATGGGTCACTTCTGAGAGTGGATTGTTTTGATCCATAAACTGCGAGAGTTGGCTAGACCCAAAAAACTCTTTGATCACCGCTGCAACAGGTTTGGCATTAATTAACTCCTGAGGCATCAATCCTTCTGATTCTGCAAGAGAAAGCCGTTCTTTAACCGCACGTTCCACTCGAACCAACCCTACACGGAATTGGTTCTCAGTCATTTCTCCCACACTTCGGATGCGCCGATTCCCTAAGTGATCAATATCGTCTACGGTACCCTTTTCATTTCGGATATCAATTAGGATCTTCAAAACGTCCATGATGTCTTGTTTAGAAAGAATGCCCGCACCTGCTGTCTCTAAACGCCCAATTCGACGATTGAACTTCATTCGTCCTACTGGAGACAAATCATATCGATCTGCTGAAAAAAACAAATTGTGGAAGAGAGTCTGGGCAGCGTCTTTGGTGGAAGGCTCCCCAGGCCGCATCATCTTGTAGATTTCGATCTGCGCTTCCAACGTCGAATGAGAAGGATCCTCTCTCAAAGTCTTAGAAATATAGTCACCACGGTCTAGTTCATTGATATACAAAGTACGAATTTCACCGATGTTGACCGCTCGCAACTGATTGACAAGGTCTAGTGTAATAGTGTCGTTTGCATTCGCTAAAACTTCTCCAGTGTATAAATCTACAACGTCGTGTGAAAGAACTTTTCCTATGAGATACTCTGAAGACACATGCAAACGGGTGAGCCCGGATTTTTCAATTTGTTGCACATGCTGAGCAGTAATGCATCGACCTGCTTCGACAATCAACGTACCATCCGGTGCTCGGATCTCAAAATCTTCGGTTTCTCCGCGTAGTCGACTTGTGACCACATCCACAACAATGGAATCTTGAGTAACCGTAAATCGACTTGTTTCGAAAAACAAATCAAGCATTTGCGTAGTGCTATATCCCATGGCACGTAACAGGACAGTCACGGGCAATTTGCGACGCCGATCGATCCTGACATATAAGATGTCTTTTGGGTCGAACTCAAAATCAAGCCAAGAACCACGATACGGAATAATTCGTGCAGAATACAGGATTCTGCCCGATGAATGAGTCTTCCCTCTATCGTGATCGAAAAACACCCCTGGAGAGCGGTGTAACTGGGAAACTACTACTCGTTCAGTACCATTGATGACGAAGGTACCGTTTTCGGTCATCAAGGGCATTTCACCCATGTATACTTCTTGCTCCTTGATGTCCTTTACAGAATGAGCATGTTGGCCGGCTTCTTTGTCATAAATCACCAAGCGCACTTTTACACGTAAAGGTGCTGCGAAGGTAAAACCGCGAAGCTGACATTCTTTTACGTCAAAAGAAGGGCGACCAAGACGGTAACTCACGTACTCTAATGCCGCGTGCCCAGAGTAACTAGAAATAGGGAACACTGATTTGAAGGCGTTGCTCAATCCATAGTCAGCGTACTGATCGAGGGAATGACTTCCTTGAAGGAAATTTTGATAGGAATCCGTTTGAATCGCCAGCAGATAAGGTACTTCTAAAATGCTGGGACGTTTGCCAAAATCTTTGCGAATGCGCTTTCGTTCTGTGAAAGAGTAGGCCATCGATGTTCCTCGACGTGTAACCAACACTCTCCATTTTTCCCTGGATCAGGCAGGAATGCCCGCGGGAATGAAATGGAATGGCACGATTCAAAACACGAAAAGGCTGGTGCCTTGCGAGCTCCAGCCGATGGACTGTAATCGTGTGCAGCAGACCCAGAGTTGGATCGTAAAAACTACTTGATTTCGACAGCAGCACCCGCTTCTTCGAGCTGCTTCTTGATGGAGGCAGCGTCTGCTTTTGAGACACCTTCCTTCACATTAGAGGGGACACCTTCCACCAATTCTTTAGCTTCTTTCAAGCCTAGCCCGGTGATGGTGCGAACGACTTTGATGACGTTTACTTTGTTTGCGCCAAAGCTAGTCATCACTACGTTAAACTCTGTCTTCTCTTCCACTGGAGCAGCAGCTTCTGCTGCACCCGCTGCAGGTGCAGCCACTGCTGCAGCAGCAGAAACACCAAACTTTGCTTCCATTGCAGAAATCAGATCCACGATTTCCATCACGGTCATTTTGGAAATGGTTTCGAGGATATCTTCTTTGGATACGGCCATTATAAGCTCCTAAAACAAACCTACCCGACACACGCCGAGTAGTTTGGCTTCTTAGCTGAAAAAGCGAGAGAAAACCAATAAATTAAAGGGAAGTTGTTTGCTGCTTTTGATCCCGAATCGCTGCTAACGTGCGAGCCAACTTCGCGTGAGGTTCTGCCAGAGTCCGAACAAATTGAGCAATGGGTGCCCGAAGTAAACCCATGAGCAAAGACAATGCTTGTGCACGGGTTGGCATGCTTGCCAATACTTTCAGATCCTTCGGATCGAGCAACTTAGCCCCAAAAGCGACTACTTTGACGACCATCTGCTGATTACCTTTGACGAAATCCGTAATCAGCCTAGCAACACTACCTGGATCTTCTTGGGAGAATGCCAACACGAGCGGGCCTACCAATCGATCACCCATGCAGGCAAATTCGGTGCCTGCGAGTGCACGACGTGCTAGGGAGTTACGCACCACACGTACATACACGCCTTTCTTTCGGGCTTCAGCACGTAACTTAGTCATGGCTTCTACAGACAAGCCATTGTATTCTGCTGCAATGCACGAATAAGCACGTGAAGCAACAGAAGCCACCTCTGCTACGATTTGCTTTTTTCCTTCAAGATTTAATGCCACGTCACCTCCTTCTAATAGCAGTCCCAAAGGAACTGCACGAACCGGTGACCTGGTGCAGGGAAAACCCTGTTTCGGACACCGTCTGCGCGGGTCAATCGACGATTAAGGGACACCCCACCCGCGGTCTAAGACAAGGGTCTCCCCTCTTCAAAAACCACTGTGATCGACGCGAACCCCGGGCCCCATGGTCGTGGACAGGGTAACTCGTTGAATATAAATACCTTTAGAAGTAGAAGGCTTCAAACGTTTCAGGTCACCCATTAAGGCTTGGAGATTCTCTCGGAGAGCGGGAACCTTAAAATCTGCCTTCCCAATGTGGCAATGGAGAATACCGGCCTTATCCGTTCGATAGCGCACTTGACCAGCTTTGGCATTGCGAACCGCCCCCACTACATCAGGAGTAACAGTGCCCACTTTAGGATTCGGCATCAATCCACGGGGGCCGAGGATTTGACCCAAAGGGCCGACGACACGCATCGTGTCTGGACTGGCAATGCAAACCTCAAAATCAATGTTGCCCGCCTTAATAGAAGCCGCTAAATCTTCTAGTCCGACGATGTCTGCTCCCGCAGCACGGGCTTCCTCCGCTTTCGCACCTTGTGCAAACACGGCAACCCGTACCGATTTTCCAAGACCGTGGGGTAAAACGGTGGCACCACGGACTACTTGATCCGATTTTTTCGGATCGACACCTAAATTAACGGACACTTCTACCGATTCACGAAATTTGACAGTACTAAACTTTTTGAGCATTTCAAGCGCAACGTCCAGGTCATAAACCTGACCTGGCTTGAGTTTTTCGCGGATAGCACGCATCCGCTTTCCGATTTTTGCCATACTAAACTCCTTCTACCTCGATACCCATGCTACGTGCACTGCCTGCGATACATCGCATTGCCGCCTCTAAAGAAGCTGCGGTTAGATCAGGTGTTTTGACCTTGGCAATTTCTTCCAACTGAGCACGAGTCACTTTGCCTACCTTGTGACTGTTGGGCGTCTTGCTACCAGAGGCAATGCCTGCTGCTTTCTTGAGTAACACGGAAGCAGGAGGTGTCTTGATGACAAAACTAAAACTCCGATCGCTGTAGACCGTGATAATGACTGGAGTAGGTGTGCCGAGTTCTAAACCCTGGGTCTGCGCGTTGAACGCTTTGCAGAACTCCATGATGTTGACACCGCGTTGTCCTAATGCAGGCCCAATAGGCGGACTCGGATTGGCTTGACCAGCTTTGACTTGAAGCTTTACGTAAGCTTCTATTTTCTTCGCCACGAAATACTCCTCAAGGCGCGGGTGTTGGCGTCGTAAAACGACTCCCCGGGACTAGGTTTTACTAGGCTTTTTCCACTTGACTAAACTCTAATTCCACTGGTGTAGATCGCCCGAAAATAAGAACCGCCACATGTAACCGGCTCTTTTCGTAGTTGACCTCTTCTACTACACCATTGAAATCGTTGAATGGACCATCCACTACACGAACTACCTCCCCAGGTGCAAAACGAACCTTAGGACGAGGTTTGTCGGCTCCATCCTGGACCCTTTGAAGAATCTCCTGTACTTCTTTTTCTGAAATGGGCGCAGGGTTGTTGCTTGTTCCGCCAATAAAGCCCATGACCTTGGGAATTTCATTGATCAAATGCCAAGACTCATCGTCCATTTCCATTTGAACAAGGACATACCCAGGAAAAAACTTTCTTTGGCTTTTGCGCTTCTGCCCATCGCGCATTTCCACTACTTCTTCGGTAGGTACCAGGATTTGGCCAAACTTCTCCTCCACCCCAGCACGCTTCACGCGTTCTGTAATCGAGCGACTTACTACCCCTTCAAATCCAGAGTAGGCGTGTACTACATACCAACGCATGGTCATAGAATCAAGTACCTGGGCCAGTCAAAAACCGCACGGCCCAGAGTAGGAGGGCATCCAGAAACCAGAGCAACAATGCCATGACCACTACCATCCCCATGACCACAGCAGTCGCTTGGACTGTTTCGGTCTGAGTAGGCCAAACTATCTTTCGTATTTCTCCGCGAGAATCCGCGACAAAACCCCACGCCTCTCGACCCGGTCCAGTCTGCAGAGCTGTGGCCAGCGCAGCTGCCGCCGCGACTAAAATAATTAACAAACGTAAAACGCTTGCAATATCTGAAAAATGATAAAAGGCACCAATCCCAAATACAAGTATTAGGGCAGCAGCACTTAACTTTAAATTATCCGATGTCACAGATCTTTAGGCGTAGAATTCCCCGACTTCGGTCGAGAGAGAAAACGCCTACCTCTTTCTTCAATAGGAAAAGGCTAGTCAAGTGAGGGTTTGCGAATTCAAGCCCATAAACCCCCAACCAAAGTCAGGGTTCTTGACCACAAAAAATTGGCAGGCCAGGAGGGACTTGAACCCACAACCTGCGGTTTTGGAGACCGCTGCTCTGCCAGTTGAGCTACTGACCTGAAACCATATTTAACTTTGGCCGACCAAGGCCGGCCGAAAGACACTAATCAATAATCTTAGCAACAACGCCAGCACCGACGGTACGACCACCCTCACGAATGGCAAAACGCAAACCCTCTTCCATGGCGATCGGAGAGATTAAAGAAACAGTCATTTGTACGCTGTCTCCAGGCATGACCATCTCCACACCTTCTGGGAGATCGACGGCACCGGTCACATCCGTAGTCCGGAAATAAAACTGCGGGCGGTAACCCTTTAAGAAAGAAGTATGCCGGCCACCCTCTTCTTTAGAGAGAACGTAAACTTCTGCCAAAAAGCGAGTATGAGGAGTGATAGCCCCTGGTTTTGCCAACACTTGACCACGCTCAACTTCGTCACGCTTTGTCCCGCGTAACAACACACCGATGTTGTCTCCGGCTTCCCCTTGGTCTAAGAGCTTACGGAACATTTCTACGCCGGTGCAAATGGTCTTGACAGTGGGCCGAATGCCGACGATTTCGACTTCCTCTCCTACTTTAACTACACCACGCTCGACACGACCTGTGACCACGGTACCGCGACCAGAGATCGTGAAGACGTCTTCAATGGGCATCAAATAAGGTTTGTCGATGGCCCGAACCGGCTGCGGAAAATAAGCATCCATGGCTTCGACCAATTTGATGATCGAACCCATCCCCATTTCGGAGGGGTCTCCTTCAAGAGCCTTCAGTGCAGAACCCACAATAATCGGGGTCTTGTCGCCTGGGAACTGATATTTGTCCAGTAATTCACGAACTTCCATCTCAACGAGCTCGAGCAGTTCGGCATCGTCGACCATGTCCGCTTTGTTCATGTATACAACAATATGGGGCACACCTACCTGACGAGCCAGCAGAATATGCTCTCTGGTCTGTGGCATAGGCCCATCGGCTGCGGACACCACCAGGATAGCACCGTCCATTTGGGCGGCACCGGTAATCATGTTCTTAACGTAGTCAGCGTGGCCTGGGCAGTCTACATGGGCATAGTGACGTCTTGCAGACTGATACTCGACATGTGCAGTAGCAATCGTAATACCGCGCGCACGCTCTTCTGGAGCAGCGTCGATCTGGTCATAAGCCTTGTATTCGCCACCGTAACGATCTGCCAACACCTTGGTGAGGGCCGCTGTCAACGTGGTTTTACCGTGGTCGACGTGGCCGATGGTGCCAACATTCAGGTGGGGCTTGGTTCGCTGAAATTTTTCTTTGGACATCCTCGGACACTCCCCTCTACGTATCTGATCTGTAAGTAATCTACTACTTCTGGAGCCCACAACCAGATTCGAACTGGTGACCTCTTCCTTACCAAGGAAGTGCTCTACCGACTGAGCTATGTGGGCAAACCCATGGAGCGGATGATGGGAATCGAACCCATGTCATCAGCTTGGAAGGCTGAGGTTCTACCGTTGAACTACACCCGCACTACACCTAAAAACTATCTTCAACTGCAAATGGAGGGGGGTGGATTCGAACCACCGAAGGCGGAGCCAACAGATTTACAGTCTGCCCCCTTTAGCCACTCGGGAACCCCTCCAAGGGTTCCATTCACTACAGGAAAAGACATTGTCCCTGTTTTATCGTGTGTTGTCAAGAGCATCAGGTCCCAATGTTACGGGAGAGAATGAGAAACGCCCAATTTAGACTATTGTAGGCTGCGAGGGCAAAAATCCCCCAATACACACGATCTGCATGCAGGTTGCCTCTTTTTGCAAACCTCTTTAGCATGGCGCACGATGAGCGCGTGATATTCACTATACAAAGTAGGTGAAACTGCATTTTGGAAAAATGTGCGTAACTTCTCGTAAGATTCATTACCGACAAAAAATCCTAGTCGAGAGAATAACCTGCGGGTAAAACTGTCGATCACAAAGACAGATCGTTTACAAGCATACAACAGAATATCATCTGCCGTTTCTGGTCCAATCCCTTTTACGGAAAGCAACGCCCGGCGTAAAGTAGCCGTTGGCATAACCTCTAAATCTTTTTTACACGTCAAATACCATCTACAAAAATTCTGAAGATATCGGGCTTTAATATTGTAATAACCGACCGATCTAATCCACTGTCCTAATTGGCTCGGATCTATAGAAACAATAGTGACAGGATCTAAAAAAGTCTTTTGGATTAAAACACGAATGGCACGTTCTGCATTTTGCCAAGTCGTATTTTGCACCAGCACTGCACCCACCATGATTTCAAAGAGAGTCTCCCCAGGCCACCAATTTTGTGGGCCATAGGTGGAAAACAGTGCTTCGTAGATTTCTTGTAATTGGTCTTCCAGAATCACCGTCTAAAACAAGGCATCGTAAAACCAAGTAAAGACGGAAGCCGCAGTCGAGGCCGCTGCTGTGACACCACAACCCACCACCGCATTCGAGGCCGTCACCGAAGGAAGTACAAAAGGCAACTGAATCGGTCCGGTGGTCAATAAACTAGGCGTAAGACCGAGATACGTCGTGGTAGCAAGCAACGCAGCACCGAATACGCAAGAACGTCCCGCATCTCGTATTAAACCTGCTTCCGCAGATAATGGCAACATTGAAACGGTGGCCAAAAATACAACTATCCGAACAGATTTCATGAACCCCCCACACTAAGTAAAATTGCTAATTTGCCTTTCTTCGGTTTTCTAAAGATTTTTCTTTCTCTACATCTAACCACCAAGTCTCAAGCCCAAGAGAATAGCGAGGTGTCTTCGTAGGGCGGCTAAATTTGTCCCAATAGGCCACGCGATAATAATTTAAATACCAATGGGGTATCACGTAAAAACCCCAAAGCAAAACACGGTCTAGTGCATGTACATTGGTAACCAATGTTTCACGATCTTGGCTCGAAATAACTTTATCTACTAATTGATCTACGACTGGATCTTGAACGCCTGCAAAGTTTTTACTTCCTTCTTGAGAGGCTTGTTTTAAACCCCAATAGTCTCTCTGTTCGTTTCCTGGAGAAGGTGACTGGGACACATGCTCCACGATCATGTCATAATCAAAAGTATTCAAGCGATTTTGATACTGTGTGGGATCCACCGTGCGAACTTTTACGTTAATGCCAAGACGTTCTAAATTTCGCACGAAAGGCAATACTACCCGCTCAAATTCTGGAGCCACCAAGAGAATCTCAAATTCTAAAGGTTTGCCTGTCGCCTCGTGCACCATTTTTTGGTCTTTGACAGCCCACCCTGCTTGTTTCAAAAGTGAAATTGCTTGGCGTAGATTGTCTCGGATTTGTCCAGAACCATCTGTAGAGGGAGGGTGGTACTCTTGAGTAAAAACAGATTCCGGGATCTTAGAGCGAAATGGCGTTAGGACTGCTAACTCTGCAGGCCCTGGCAATCCTTTGGCTGCCAAATCAGAGTTGGCAAAAAAACTAGCAGTGCGAGTGTAGGCACCATGAAATAAATTTTTATTAGTCCATTCAAAATCAAAAGCATAGGCCAATGCTTCACGAACCAAACGATTCTGAAACACTGATCGGCGTGTATTGTAAAAAAATGCCTGCATTCCGTCTGGCTCATCATTAAAAATTTCCTCTTTTTTGAGAAATCCATTTTTAACGGCAGGCACGTCGTAGGCCATCGCCCAATTTTTGGCTACGTTCTCAGATCGTAGGTCGTATTCCCCAGCCTTGAGAGCTTCTAGTGCCACGCTCCCATCTCGATAGTAATCGATGTGGACCACATCAAAATTGTAGCGACCACGATTGACTGGAAGATCTTTTCCCCAATAGTTCTCAACTCTTCGGTAAGTGATGCTCCGTCCCGGATTGATTGCTTCGATACGATACGGGCCACTGCTCAAAAGTGGCTCTAACGTCGTTTTTTCAAAACTGTGTTTCTCCCCATATGCTTTCGAAAAGATCGGCATTTGTCCCACGATTAAAGGAGACTCCCGATTGCTTGTAGAAGAAAAATAAAAACGAATCGATCGCTCTCCTCTGATTTCTACTTTTGAAATTCCAGAATAATAGCTTGCATAAAAAGGATGTCCTACCGTCCTTAGAGTTTCAAAACTCCAAACAACGTCGGCAGTCGTGATTGGAGAACCGTCATGAAATTTAGCCTCACGTCTCAAGGTGTATTCCACCCAAGAGCGATCTGTGGGCATTTCAATATTGTCTGCAACTAAACCATATTCTGAGAATGGCTCATCTTGGGATTGTATGGCTAAACTGTCAAACGACCACGCAGCGTTGACGGGTGGGATTCCTTTCAGAATAAAAGGATTGAGATTGTCATAAGTACCAATAGCAGCAAGTCGTAAAGTGCCACCACGAGGTGCATTGGGATTCACGTATTCAAAATGTGAGAAGTTCGGACCATATTTGAGATCACCGTGCATGGCTAAGCCATGTGCGCCAAAAGCTAACCCGGGTACGATCACGAGCCATCCCAATCGGTACATTAGGTTTTTCCCTTTATTTTTTTGATCACAGGACAACCGTCTGGAGATTTGCACTCTGGTTCCTGATCACATCTAATTAAATGATTGCTTGTCTCAGTGGTGTGTGGAAAAAATCGAACTCCCATACATTTCCAAACACGACTATTTGCAAAAGTGTCCCTAAGCACATGAGTATCTGGTACCACCCAAACGAATAAAAAAATGGCAACGTACACGGCAATAGATTCAATCGGGCTTCGTGGTGCAAAAAACTTAAAAGCCGTTCCAAATGACTTTTTCATTTGCATCCCATATAGATTTACACTGTAGGCTTCATCTAAAATCAAGTGTACGAGATACCCTATTGCAATGAAAATACCAGTCAGCCACGCCTGAAGTGGGGCCATGCCAGTAATTCGATAAGCAATCGCTGCGGTGATAAACCCCAACAAAACTGCAGCAGGAATGGTATGAAAGACCCCACGATGCACGGTACTATGAGTAAAGTATTGGAATACACCATGGCGAAATGCAAAAAAAGCACTGATCCAAACAATACACAAAAATAATGCTGAAAATTGTGTTCCCAAACCAAACATCACGAGTGACGCCACCACAAATGAAAGTACTTCAAAAGCAATTTTTAATGGTGTAGAACTATCTGAATCGACATCGGGTGCCACTCCGCCCACTGTGCCTAGTGCAAAATAAAGGGAAGACTCTGCAGGACTTGCTAAACCTGCCACTAGCAGGCTGGTTGCGCAAATGCCACTAACGCCCATGGCTACCGTAAGGTGTGTTTGAAAACAGGCCACAAATCATCCCTCCAAAAATCGTGTTTTAAGAAAACTCGCTGATATTTTACACCAAGCCTTTCCATTCTTGGTATCTCTGTACCTTTTGGAATATAATAGTAGAAATATTGTAGCCTTCGGAGGTGATGTGTGCGCCCAGCCGCTCTGCTGGCCTTAGAGGATGGTAGCGTGTTTCGCGGAGAATCGATTGGCGCGGAAGGCATCACCACCGGAGAAGTGGTGTTTAACACCGCGATGACAGGCTATCAAGAAATTTTAACGGATCCTTCTTATTGTAAACAAATCGTTACTCTTACTTATCCCCATATTGGTAATGTGGGTTGCAATCCAGAAGATGAGGAATCCCCTCAGGTACACGCCACTGGATTGGTGATTCGCGATCTGCCTGCCATACTTTCTAATTTTCGGGCAAAAATCAGCCTTCCGGAATACTTGATTCAACACCACGTAGTGGCCATTTCTGGAATCGACACTCGTCGTCTCACACGGATCCTCCGAGAAAAAGGTGCACAGAATGGCGCGATTGTAACGGGTACGAATGCAGAGGAGGCGTTAGCGGCCGCTCGAAGCTTTCCGGGATTAAAAGGAATGGACTTGGCTCGTGTGGTCACAGGTCGCGAGCCTCACTCTTGGACTGAGGGGATGTGGGCACTGCACCAAGGATATTCAAAGGGAACTTCTGGGAAATTGCGAGTCGTGGCGTATGACTATGGTGTAAAACGCAGCATCTTACGAAACCTAGTGAATCGGGGTTGTAGTGTCAATGTGGTTCCAGCGGAAACCCCAGCACAGACTGTGTTATCCATGAAACCGGATGGCATTTTCTTATCGAATGGCCCTGGAGATCCAGAGCCTTGCCGATATGCCATTGAAGCTATTCAGAACTTTGTAGAACACCGTATTCCGCTCTTTGGCATTTGTTTAGGTCACCAACTGTTGGGGTTAGCCAGTGGAGCGCGCACGGTCAAAATGAAGTTTGGACACCATGGGGCCAATCATCCCGTCCAGGATTTGCGCACGGGTCAAGTGTTTATTACCAGTCAAAATCACGGTTTTGCCGTAGACGAAGCGAGTCTTCCAAGTCACTTAGAAGCAACCCATCGATCCCTTTTCGACGGTACGTTGCAAGGTTTTCGTCGGACGGATACCCCTGCATTTAGTTTTCAAGGACATCCGGAGGCCAACCCAGGCCCTCATGATGTTGGGTTACTGTTTGATCAATTCATAGAAATGATGCATTTGCAGCAGTCATCCCAAATACTCTAAAAATTTTTACCGCTGGACATTTCCAATGCCAAAACGTACTGACCTACACACGATCCTAATCATTGGCGCAGGCCCCATCGTTATTGGCCAAGCCTGCGAGTTTGATTACTCCGGGGCACAGGCGTGCAAAGCTCTGCGAGAGGAAGGCTATCGAGTAGTGTTGGTAAACTCCAATCCGGCCACGATCATGACTGATCCGGAAATGGCAGATGCGACCTATATTGAGCCCATTACTTGGCAGACAGTAGCTTGCATCATTGCACGGGAGCAGCCAGATGCTCTGTTGCCTACGATGGGGGGACAAACTGCGCTCAATATCGCCATGGAGCTTGCTCGTGAAGGAGTGTTAGAACGTTTTGGTGTGGAACTTATTGGCGCATCCAAAGATGCTATTGAGAAAGCCGAAGATCGTGACCTTTTTCGACAGGCCATGCAACGCATTGGGTTGCACATGCCACGCTCGGCCATTGCGCGCAGTTTAGAAGAAGTACATCAGGTTCAGCCGCAAATCGGGTATCCCACCATCCTTCGGCCTTCCTTTACGTTGGGGGGTTCCGGTGGAGGCATTGCCTACAACCGCGAAGAACTGGATGAGATTTGCCGCCGCGGGCTGGATCTTTCCCCTACTCATGAGTTATTGCTAGAAGAGTCCGTCATTGGTTGGAAAGAGTTTGAAATGGAGGTAGTGCGGGATCGAAAAGACAACTGCATCATCATTTGTTCTATCGAAAACTTAGATCCAATGGGTATTCATACCGGTGACTCTATTACAGTGGCACCCGCGCAAACCCTAACGGACAAGGAATATCAAATCATGCGCAATGCCTCGATTGCGGTGTTGCGTGAAATTGGAGTAGACACGGGAGGTTCTAATGTCCAGTTTGCGATCGATCCAAAAGATGGTCGTATGGTCATTATCGAAATGAACCCTCGGGTTTCTCGATCCTCAGCGTTGGCCTCCAAAGCCACCGGTTTTCCGATTGCCAAAGTAGCTGCCAAACTTGCTGTTGGGTATACATTAGACGAATTGAAGAATGAAATCACGGGAGGTGCTACCCCAGCCTCTTTTGAGCCTACATTAGACTATGTAGTGACTAAGATTCCAAGATTTACTTTTGAGAAATTTCCGCAGGCCGATGCTCGATTGACCACACAAATGAAATCCGTGGGCGAGGTCATGGCTATGGGGAGAACCTTCCAGGAATCCTTACAAAAAGCTCTTCGTGGCCTTGAAATTGGCGCAGATGGTTTGAATGAGAGAGTCAATTTGCAGGATCCCGAAGCACATCGCAAATTGCGCCAAGAACTTCGAGTGGCGGGTGCGCACCGTTTGTGGTATGTAGCGGATGCCTTCCGAGCGGGCATGACTTTAGAAGAGATCCATGATTGCTGCTACATTGATCCGTGGTTTCTTGCTCAAATTGAAGATTTAGTCGAGACGGAAAAACAAATTCGAGAGCAAGTTTTTTCTTCTCTAAGTAAAAGTCTCTTATTTACCCTTAAAAGAAAAGGTTTTTCGGACAGTCGTTTGGCTAACCTGTTGAAAGTAAAAGAAAAGGAGATTCGAGATCTGCGCCACAAATTAGGAGTACGCCCTGTTTATAAACGGGTCGATTCTTGTGCTGCGGAATTTCAAGCCACCACTGCTTATCTTTACTCTACCTATGAAGAGGAATGTGAGGCTTTACCCTCTTTAAGTCAAAGAAAAATAATGGTGTTGGGTGGTGGACCAAATCGCATTGGTCAAGGCATCGAATTTGATTATTGTTGTGTCCATGCAGCCATGGCCTTAGGAGAAGATGGCTACGAGACCATCATGGTCAACTGCAACCCAGAGACCGTTTCTACCGATTACGACACTTCAGATCGTCTCTATTTTGAACCCCTTACCCTAGAGGATGTGTTAGAAATCATTGATTTGGAGAAACCGAAGGGGGTGATTGTCCAATATGGTGGGCAAACTCCTCTGAAACTGGCTAGGGCACTGGAAGCCGCTGGTGCTCCTATTCTTGGTACCAGTCCTGATTCGATTGACCTCGCAGAGGACCGTGAACGGTTCCAAAAAATGGTGGATCGTCTTGGATTGCGCCAGCCTCCCAACCGAACTGCCAGAGATCCCGAAGAGGCCACACGTCTTGCAGACCAGATTGGATATCCAATCGTTGTTCGTCCTTCTTATGTGTTAGGAGGGCGCGCCATGGAAATTGTGCATGATGCCCAAGATTTAGCACGTTACATGCGCGAAGCCGTAGAAGTCTCGAATGATTCTCCAGTATTGTTGGATCGGTTTTTAGATGATGCAACCGAAGTAGATGTAGATGCTGTGTGTGACGGAAATCGAGTAGTTATTGCAGGCATTATGGAACACATCGAACAAGCAGGCATTCATTCTGGCGACTCGGCTTGCTCCTTACCACCCTATAGCCTTTCTGCCGAAATCCAACAAGCATTGCGCGTGCAAGTCGAACAAATGGCGCATGCTTTAGGGGTAGTAGGGCTTATGAACACACAATTTGCCGTCCAAGGAGAGGATATTTATGTGTTGGAGGTCAACCCACGTGCGTCCCGCACTGTACCCTTTGTTTCCAAAGCGACTGGGATCCCCTTCGCAAAAGTGGCAGCTCGTTGCATGGCAGGAAAAACCTTAGAAGAACAAGGAATCACGGAAGAAACCACACCTCCGTATTTCTCAGTAAAGGAAGCTGTGTTTCCTTTCCTCAAGTTTCCGAGCGTAGATCCCATTCTTGGGCCTGAAATGAAATCAACGGGAGAGGTCATGGGTGTAGGTGCCACCTTTGAAGAAGCTTTTGCAAAAGCTCAACTAGGGGCAGGCATGGAACTTCCTAGGAGTGGCCGAGTGTTTATCAGCGTCCGAACGGCCGATCGTGTCCACCTTAAAAACGTAGGCAAAGCATTTCAAGCCCGTGGATTTGAGATTTTAGCAACTCGGGGCACTGCCGAATCTTTAAGGGCAGCAGGAGTTTCTTGCAAAACAGTTGCCAAAGTGGGACAAGGTCGACCTGACATTGTGGACATGCTGAAAAATGGAGAAGTTCACTTTGTAGTCAATACCACAGAAGGTCGTAAAGCTCTTGCAGATTCTTATACTCTGCGACGCACTGCCCTTCAGCATAAGGTCAGTTATACCACGACCATGGCGGGTGCTCTAGCGACGGCATTGGCTTTAAGAGATTTAGAAAATGCAACAGTACACCGATTGCAGGATTTACATCGGCGCGTAGTAAAAGAGCAAAACCAGTCGAATCAAGGTTGTTTTAGGTATAGCCCATTGAAGTAAGCAGAAACTATTTGACACTTGAAAAACAGATAAATGCCTAAAATCCAGTTTCGTACCTACAGTGTATTGCCTGGTTTTGGTTTTACCCTAGGATTTACCCTCCTATACTTGTGCTTAATGGTGCTAGTGCCTTTAGGTGGGTTGTTTTTGCGCGCCGCGGGTCTCAGTGTTGAGCAATTTATCGATTTGATTACTGCACCTCGAGTTCTGGCTTCTTATCGATTGAGTTTTGGTGCGGCTCTGATAGCTGCAGTAATCAACACAGCCTTTGGATTAGTGGTCGCTTGGAGCTTAGTTCGATATCCTAGATTTTTGGGACGGCGTGCCGTAGATGCCTTGGTTGATTTGCCTTTTGCTTTGCCCACTGCGGTGGCCGGTATTGCACTCACTACTTTATACATACCCACAGGTTGGTTGGGACAATGGTTAGAACCTTATGGCATACAAGTGGCTTTCGCGCCATTGGGTGTGGTTGTTGCTTTGGTATTTGTGGGATTACCCTTTGTCGTGCGTACAGTTCAACCGGTTTTGGAAGATTTAGACTCAGAGGTCGAAGAAGCAGCGGCTAGTTTAGGTGCAACGCGTTGGCAAGGTTTTGTAAAGGTCATCCTACCTAGTCTCTACCCTGCTTTGTTGACTGGGTTTTCTTTGGCTTTTGCTAGGGCAGTGGGTGAATATGGATCCGTGGTGTTCATCTCGGGCAACCTTCCTGGTCGCACCGAGATTACCCCACTTCTAATCATGACCCACCTAGAACAATATGACTATGCAGGTGCCACCGCCCTTGCCGTGGTCATGCTCCTAGCGTCCTTTTTGTTGTTGCTCTGCGTAAACTTACTCCAGTGGTGGTCACGGCATCGGAGCAGTTCTTAAGGTAGGTCTGCTGGCGCGGAGAGCGCGTCCAGTCGTTTGTCCGTGAGGGTTTCCAAGAAAGCCATCAAATCTTCCTGTTCTTTGTCACTCAATTTGAGTGGGAAGATCAAGCGAGACTGGTTTGGATTCTTCGGATCTCCACCTTGGTTGTAATGTGCGATCACCTGCGACATACGACTGAATGCGCCATTATGCATGAAGAAAGCCAATGATGAAGCATTGTAAAGAGACGGTGTTTTGAATGCGCCTCGGTCACTGTCCTTTTTAGTAACATCGAAATGGCCTAAATCTTCTGCGAGTGGGCCTGCGACAGGCACACCGATGTTGTGGAACTTATTGTCCGTTAAGGTGGGCGGGGCGTGGCAAATGGTGCATACCCCTTTGCCTCGGAATACTTCAAAACCACGTTTGGCGGCATCAGAAATCGACGTGGTATCCCCATTGACATATTTTTGGAACGGAGATTGATCGGCAACTAACGTGCGCTCAAATGAGGCAATCGCCTGCGCAATGGTTTGAGGAGTTGCACCAGAACCAAAAGCGGTTTGAAATGCTTGTTTATATGCAGGAATCGCGTTTAGCTTGTTGACGATCTCTGGTACGTCGCCTGCCATTTCTCCAGGTGCGCTGATTGGCCCCATGTGTCCTGGCAGTGCTCCCGTTTGTTCTTCTAAAGAACTCGCACGACCATCCCAAAACAATGATGTGTAGTAGGCAGAGTTTATCCAAGTGGGTGCCCAACGCCCCAACTCGCCACCATGCCCAAAAGCACGTGGAGTAGGCCCTCCGCCACCAACAGCGGGCACGTGACAATGAGCACAGCTCATGGAATCATTTTTAGAGAGGCGAATATCAAAAGCAAGCCGGTGGCCTAGAGCTATTTTCGCGGCAGTTTGTGGGTTATCCGCTGGAATGGGTGCTGGTGGTAGTTTCCAAATGGACAAGTCTTCCACTTTTTCTGAACCAGCAAATACCAAAGGAACTGCCAAGCAAAGAGAAAGTGCCGTTACTTTTGCAGGTATTTTCATAGACTCCTCGCAAGTAAAACCCCGACCTCAGTCGGGGGTTGTTTACTTCTTCCCGCAATGACACTCATCAGTACTGTGTGGTGCTGCAGGGTCAAGCGTTTTGCCAGAGGCAATCTTAGCAACTGCTTCCATTAGGTTTGACTCACTAGTGGCATGCACCGTAATGCCTTGCTTTGCCATTCGTTGGAGAAAACCAGTACCAGCACTTTGGGTAATCATGGCCTGAAGACCAATCGTGAAAAGTGGGTGGTCTGCCTCATGGTATTCGTGAAGTGACATCTCCTTTGGTAAGTCAAGCCGTTGTATTTCGTTTGGTATGCTGTTTTCACCGACTTCGTACACAAGAAAACGGGTAGCTTTTCCGGCATGTCCAGTAATCTTTCCAAAATTTTGGCTAGTAACTGCAATGCGCATAATTTCTCCTAAAACTTTCAAGATAAGCGATTCCTGCCTTTCGCAGGATTTACCAAATTAAATCATCGGGAATGGCGTGTTCAGAATACAAATCTTCTGGGGGAGATGTATCGGATAAAGAAGGGGTGACACGAAAAACAAAAATTTCTGGGAGACGAGTTTGCACCTTATCTGCCATTTCAGTAGGTACTAGGTAATGCCTATTACCAAAAGAGACAATGGCCAACTGACCTCTGGCTAGTTCGGTTTGTTGGTCAGCGTTGACGTAAAGATGTCGAACGTTAGCATGTTCTATAAAGTGAAAAGCAATGTCACTGTGTTCACGGTTTTGGTCGTGTTCGCGTAGCCATTGTTTCACCTCAGAACGCACGGCCTTAGCTGCAGCATCCGCTTCGCGTTTTTGGTTCAACGACTGGTCACGCGCCAGTTTTTCTTCTTGAGCACGGGCAACGGCCAATGCTACGTCATTCTTCGGTGCTTCTGCTTTGACTCGTTTTGCGTGGGACTCTTAGCGTGCCTGCTTTTTTGATTCCTGAGCGGCAACGTTTGCTTGGGAGGAGGTTACCACACCAGCCTTGGTCAAGGCGTCTCGTAGGGAATTGCCCATATTTTAATGCGCGGGGCAGAACACCCCGCGTGCCTGACAGTGTTAGATGTAAAGGCAGATGTCTGACTCGCCCGCAAAATCAAAAAACAGGGCTGCGCCAGCGAACTCAACTCCAGGGATGAAATCAGATGGGTTGAAGTCAAAGAGCTCAACGGTCATCTGACAGGCAATCAACTTAACCTCTGCCTCGATGCAAAGATCACGAAGTTCTTCTAGGCTAGCTACTCCTTTGGCCTTCATTTTCTTTTTCATCATCATGGTCATCATGCGCTGCATTCCAGGCAATGCTTGCATCAGCACTGGCACGGGCATTGGCATGGGCATCCCAGGATTACCCAAGGAACTGACCTGCAGATCTAACTTCTTCTGCAACAGCTTCAAACCATAGAAGGTAAAAAAGATCTGTACCTCATATCCCAAGGCAGCAGCAGTGGACGCCAAAATAAAGGGAGGATAAGCCCAATCTAGGGTGCCCTTAGTAGCAATGATCGCGAGTTTTTTGGACATGCCAACCTTCTGCGTGGACTAGGATTTCTTAATTAAGAAGACAAACTTGCCGTCTTCCTCTCCGGACTCTAGGAGCACGTTGCCAGTCTGCTTAGCAAACGCCTCAAAATCCTTGACAGAGCCAGGGTCGGTAGCGATAATCCGCAATACCTTACCACTCTCCATGGTATTCAATGCTTTCTTTGCGCGTAGAATGGGCAAAGGGCAATTCAACCCGGAAGCATCCAACAACTGATCGTAATTTGACATGGCTTTCCCCAGTAAAATAGAGTACAAATCTTTGCCTAAGAGAGCACAGGCAGGCGTTGCCTAAAGCTACCCTCGAGCATCTCTACATGATACGAGTTTGGATCAATAATTACAACTACTCTACAAAGAGCTATAGGTTTCTTCTCTTTCTTGCCATATTGACAGTACACGCTGAACCCTCTTTGGATTTAAGTATTCCTAGCATTGGTGAGTCCTCAGGACAGTACCTTTCCCCAGAGGAGGAACGACGAGTTGGCGATGCCTTTATGCGTAGTTTGCGCCGTTCGCTGGTTTTTGTAGAAGATCCAATCATTACGGACTATCTCCAAACGATTGGGAACCAAGTAGCCTCAAATAGTGATGCTCCTGGACAATCTTTTGATTTTTTTGTAGTCAATGATCCGAGTATTAACGCTTTTGCTGGGCCTGGCGGGCACATTGCCGTCAATTCAGGTCTGATTCTCACCACAGAATCGGAAAGCGAGTTGGCTGCAGTCATTGCCCACGAAGCAGCGCATGTTACCCAACATCATATTGCCCGAAGTGTGGAAATGGGTGAGCGAATGACTTTGCCAACCATCGCCGCACTGTTAGCTGCTGTTGTCATCGCGAGCCAAAGTGGGCAATCAGGCGAAGCAGGCCAAGCCGCCATCGCCACTGCGATTGCTGGTAGTACTCAAGTACAAATCGATTTTTTACGAGGCAATGAACAAGAAGCCGATCGAGTAGGTACTCAAACTCTCCAAAGGGCAGGATTCGATCCACGCGCCATGGCAGGTTTTTTTGAAAGAATGCAAAAAGGGGCACGTTATAGCGTAGGTGCTCCAGAGTTTTTAAGAGATCATCCGGTCACAGAAGCAAGAATCGCTGATGCCTACAACCACGCAGAGCATTTTCCTTATCGTCAACGCCAAGATTCTTTAGGCTACTACATTGCACGCGCTCGGCTCAAAGTGCAAACTATGCGCAGTCCGGCAGAAGGTGTTCGAGAGTTATCGCGTGCTCTCGAAACAGGACGCTACCGTAGTGTTGTCGAAACCCGTTATGCTAGGGTTTTGGCGTTGCTCGGAGCTCACGATTTAGAGTCTGCACGTTCCGAGATCACGCATCTTTTGGCTGATGATCCGGACCGTATTGCTTACTCAATCACACGTGCTGAGATTGAGCAAGAGGCGGGGAATCAAACAGCTGCGCTAAATTTGTACCGTCAGATACAGAGGTTGTATCCCAATCACCCAGCGGTAACTACTTTTGAAGTGGAAGCTCTACTCCAAACTGATCATGCTCGGGAGGCTCGGGATTTGCTCAAAAGTTTCATGAGGAATCGACCACCAAATCCAATGCTCTATAAATTACTTGCTCGTGCAGAAGGGGAATCCGGATCCGAACCTGCTTCCCGGGAGGCCGTGGCTGAGTATCTCTACCTCAGTGAAGAAACTCGCACGGCTATCCATGAACTCCAAAAAGCCCAAGCCCTACCCAACCTGGATTTTTACACTGGTTCGAGAATAGATGCCAGAATCAAAGAACTAGAAGAAGAGCTTGCAATGGAAAAAGAACGCGCTAAAAATGGGACAGCTCCTCCGTAGGAATCTCTCGTCTTTAGCCATGGGCTAACTTAGAAATGTAGGGGAATTTAGGTACATATGGTAAAGAATCACTGGGTGTATGTTTGCATATTGTCCATTTTTTCAGTATCCATGGGAACCGTTCAAGCAAAGAGCCTGAGAGGATTTAACCAAGATAACAAGAGGATGGCACGGGAATCACTAGAATGGGTAGTCAGTCGGGCAGCGGCTGCCGATCCAAACGCACTCGTTGAGTTAGCAGTCCGTTTTGAGCGTGGCATTGGTGTCCGAATGAATTTAGAACGATCCCATCAGGTCTACTGTCAGGCAGCGCGTCTAGGCTCGGTCCGGGCAGAACTTTCTTTGGCTAGAATGTATTTAGAAGGAAGTGGCACCGTACGGGATCAAGGGCAAGCAGTAGCTTGGTTATCTCGGGCAGCAGAGGGTGGCGATCGTGTTGCTGCTTCTGTCCTCCAAAGTATGCCCCCGTCCAGATCTCCGGCAATCTGTTATTCCGGCCCGCCAGTGCGTGGCTTAGATCCCTTACCACAAGCACCGGTCGTCGCAACAGCTGATGTATCTCCTAAACAGGTGCGAGCCGCTCGCGCTGGCATGAAAGCCACGATTCAGGCTTGGGTGTATACATTGGCACCCAGTTACGGATTAGACCCACAGTTTGTTTTAACTATTGCGGCAATCGAATCTAATTTTAATCCAAGTGCTAAATCACCCAAAAATGCACAGGGAGTCATGCAGTTGATTCCCCAAACTGCCGAACGCTTTGGGGTGAGCAACATTGAAGATCCACTTCAGAATTTGAAAGGTGGGATGTCTTACCTGCGATGGCTCATGGCCTATTTTAAGGGAGATGTTCGTCTCGTAGCTGCTGCTTACAACGCAGGAGAGGGAGCAGTAGAGAAACATGGTGGTGTGCCCCCTTATGCCGAAACTCAAGCCTATGTTGAAAAGGTCACTCGTCGATACACCCGGCCTGTACACCCTTATCGCCCTGGTGTGGCCTCTCCCTCTTCTTTAGTCACTGCAGTTGCCGTTGCTCGTCCAACTCCCGCGGCCTCTGGCGGATAAAGAACTTTCCAAACCAGCCAAGCGACGAAGTAGACCGTGAAAAACGAGAACACTACGTCGCTGACGAAATGCCCTCCTTGCACGATCCGTGCTAAGCCAATGCCGGTTCCTGCCAAGATGCCGATTGTTTGCCAAAAGCGACGTTTGCCTAGAAACCCAAAGGCAACCAAGTAAAACCCAACTGCCGCATGACCACTCACAAAAGAGCAGTTGTAGTTACATTGGTTTGTCGGGATCCAAGCAGGAGAAAAGACAGCGCTTCCACTAAATTCTTGAACCTGTAGAGGTCTCGCTCGCCCCCAATGGTTTTTGAACAAGGTATTCACTACCAATCCTGGGCCCAAGGCAAAAACTAGGAATAAGTACCCAACACTCTTGCGCCATGGTTTGAAAATTTTGGTACCAATCCATGAACCAAACCACACTGCTCCTAATCCCAATACTAGTCCAGCTGCAAACCAGGGAACAACCCAGTAGATCGTGTTTACTAATGCGCCATCAAACCAACCCAAGACGGGATCGTAAAACCAATGGCTACTCCAAAGATCTAACGAAGGAAACGCTAAAAACAGAAGGACAAAGATTATGAAGAGGCGGATCATGTGACTATCAATTTAGTTTTTGAGTTCGACTGTAAAAACCCTGTATAATAAAAATCTTAGATCCAGTTTAGAAACCGCAACGTGCTTCAAATTTACAACACACTAACAAACCAAAAAGAACCTCTCCGACCCATCATACCAGGCCAGGTGCGCTTATACGTTTGTGGCATGACGGTGTACGATCATTGTCACCTTGGACATGCCAGGGTCCTCGTGGTCTTTGATTTAGTGGTGCGATATCTACGGGCACGAGGGTTTCAAGTTATTTATGTACGCAACATCACCGACATCGATGACAAAATTTTGTGCCGAGCGGCAGAAAATGGGGAGGAGATCGGAGATCTTACTCGTCGGTTTATTGAATGTATGCACGAAGATAGTAAGAGCTTGGGTGTGTTACCTCCTGATTTTGAACCTAGAGCGACAGAATCTATTTCCACTATTCAAAACATGGTTCAACGTCTTTTAGAAAAAGGGTATGCCTATCAGGCTTCCAATCGCGACGTTTATTACGATGTCAGTCAGTTCGCATCCTATGGCAAATTGTCAGGTAGACGCTTAGAAGAATTACGAGCCGGCGTGCGAGTAGATGTTATTGAAGCCAAGGAAGATCCGCTAGATTTCGTACTCTGGAAGAGTGCCAAACCAGGAGAACCTGCTTGGGATTCCCCTTGGGGCCCGGGTCGTCCGGGTTGGCACATTGAATGCTCGGCCATGTCCACTGCTGCGTTAGGAAACCATTTTGATATTCACGGGGGTGGTGCCGATCTTCAGTTTCCACACCACGAAAACGAGATCGCCCAGAGCGAAGCGGCCACCGGTGAGCCATTCGTTAACCTTTGGATGCACAATGGTTTTGTTTGCATCAACGAAGAGAAGATGTCTAAATCTCTAGGGAATTTTTTTACGGTACGTGCTGTTCTAAAGTATTGTCCTCCAGAAGCTGTTCGGTTTTTTATCTTAGCTTCTCACTACCGAAGTCCACTGCAATACAGCCAACAAAACCTTGATGCTGCCCGAGCAGCTCTCACTCGTTTGTACACTGCTTTGCAAGGTCTAAACATTCAAGAAACCGTGAATGAAAGCCATTTTTCAGAACAATTTTTTGAAGCCATGGAAGACGATTTCAACACACCAAAGGCATTGGCTGCGTGTTTTGATCTTGCCCGTGAAATTAATCGTGTGCGCATGAAAGATTTGGTGCATGCTACGAAGTTAGCTGCGGAACTTCGTAGGTTCGGAGACATTCTAGGAATTTTGCAAACAGATCCCACCGTGTTCCTGCATGGTACGTGTCTCTCCTCCGGGGATATTACTATTCCTGAAGTGGAAGAGGCGTTGGCTGCTCGTCAAGTGGCGCAAAAAAACAAAAACTTTGTTGAATCTGATCGAATCCGAAGCGAGCTTAAACAACGGGGCATCCTTTTAGAGGATCGGCCCGGGCACCCCACCACTTGGCGTCGGGAAAAAGCGTGAATACCATTCAAGTAGGCATTCTTGGTCTTGGAACCGTTGGGGGAGGCA
>Ga0268283_1000362_pt1 | contig 33825 bp, 23 predicted proteins | sample saktaG_13_FD_190140 | JGI IMG/M metagenome (GOLD analysis project Ga0268283, IMG submission 190140) | Saline water microbial communities from Sakinaw Lake, British Columbia, Canada - sak_2013_06_06_36m | ecosystem: Environmental > Aquatic > Non-marine Saline and Alkaline > Saline ...
AAGGGAAACCAGGTCATTACATTCGGGGCTGCCCCCACGGTGCTAGTTGGTGGAACCGGAACGGTTTCAGCTACTGGTGGGAATTCAGGCACGGCAGTGACCTTTGGTTCCAGTACTCCTCTCGTTTGCACAGTGAGTGGTAGTACGGTCACGGGTGTAATCGCAGGGACTTGCACGGTAACTGCCGACCAGGCGGGAAATGGCAATTACAACGCGGCCCCGCAAAAGACCCAGACTATTACGGTTGGTGCAGGTAACCAGACAATTACCTTTGGCACTGCTCCCACAGTAGTCGTCGGAGGGATGGGGACGGTTTCAGCGACGGGTGGAGCTTCAAGCAACCCTGTGATCTTTACCAGCTTGACTGCAAGCATTTGTACTACGGGCGGGACTAACGGAAGCACAGTTACTGGCAAAACGGGAGGTACCTGCAAGATTTCCGCTGACCAAACTGGCGACAGTAACTACAACACCGCTGCCAAGGTGACACAGACCTTCACCATAGGAAAGGGCAATCAGACTATCGGTGTCATCAGCTTTAATTCCGCCACTCTAGCGGTAGGCGGTACCACACCGGCGAGCGCCACGGCGACCTCGGGGTTACCAGTAAGCTTCACCAGCCAGACTACGAACGTCTGTACAGTAAGTGGTAGCACCGTGTCAGGCATCACTGCGGGGATTTGCACCGTGGCTGCCAACCAGGCTGGTAATACCAGCTACAACGCTGCTCCCCAAGTAACCAGGGCCATTGCTGTTAGGAAAGGTAACCAGGCCATTACCTTTGGTACAGTTCACACGATAGTGTTGGGTGGTACTGGAACGATTTCCGCCACGGGAGGGGCCTCCGGCAACGTGGTGACCTTTACCAGCCTGACCGCAAGCGTTTGTACCACCAGTGGGACCAATGGCAGCACTGTCACAGGGATAACGGCAGGTACCTGCATCATGGCGGCCAATCAGGCGGGTAATACCAACTACAACGCTGCCACTCAAGCGACACAGAACTTTGCCATCGGCAAGGGCAATCAAACCATTGGAGCGATCGGTTTTAACCCGCAAACGCTGGCAGTAAATGGCACCACCACGGCAAGCACCACGGCAAGCTCTAAACTGCTGGTGAGTTTCAGCTCCACGACCCCGACCATTTGCACCACGAGCAGAACCAATGGCAGTACGGTGAAAGGCGTTGCTAATGGCACTTGTACAATCGCCGCACTTCAAACCGGAAACACCAATTACAACGCCGCTCCCCGAGTAACCCAGGACATTGCCGTCAAGACCAACCAGACTATTGGTGCCATCAGCTTCACCCCGGCCACGCTAGCGGTAAACGGTACTACCACAGTCAGCGCTACGGGCGGATCCTCGGGCAATCTGGTGGTCTTCACTAGTCAATCCCTGAACATTTGCACTACCAGCGGAACCACGGTCACTGGTGTGGCGGTAGGCACCTGCACGATTACTGCCAACCAAGCGGGTAATACCAGCTACAACGCTGCTACCCAGGTAACCCAGGCCATTGTTGTTGGGAAAGGTAACCAGGCCATTACCTTCGGCACAGTTCCCACGATAGTGGTGGGTGGGACTGGAACGGTTTCCGCTACGGGAGGAACCTCCGGCAACGTGGTGACCTTTACCAGCCTGACCGCAAGCGGTTGCACCATCAGTGGGATCAACAGCAACACTGTCACAGGGATAACGGCAGGTACTTGCACCATGGCGGCCAATCAGGCGGGTAACACCAACTACAACGCTGCCACCCAAGTGACACAGAACTTTGCCATCGGCAAGGGCAATCAAATCATCGGAGCGATTGGTTTTAACCCGCAAACGCTGGCAGTAAATGGCACCACCACGGCAAGCGCCACGGCAAGCTCTAAACTGCTAGTGAGTTTCAGCTCCACGACCCCGACCATTTGCACCACGAGCGGAACCAATGGCAGTACGGTGAAAGGCGTTGCTGCCGGCACCTGCACCGTGGCAGCCAGTCAGGTTGGCAATACCAACTACAACGTTGCGTCCCAAGTGACCCAGAACATTACGGTCACAGGCAATACCAACCAGACGATTGATACCATTAGCTTTAACCCGGCCACTCTGGCGGTAGGCGGCACGAGTACAGTGAGTGCTACAGCAACTTCGGGATTACCGGTGAGCTTCAGCTCCACCACTCCGAACACATGCGCAGTGCTTGGAAGCACCATAACCCCCGTCACTGTCGGTACCTGTACCGTAGCTGCCAATCAAGCCAGTAACGCCAATTACAAACCCGCCCCTCAGGTAACCAAGAGCATCACTGTCAATAAGGGAAATCAAACTATTGGTACCGTCAGCTTCACTCCTCCCACACTGGCGGTGGGTAGCACTACCACGGCCAGTGCTACAGCAACTTCTGGGTTGCCGGTGAGTTTTAGCACCACCACATCTCCCATCTGCATAGTGAATTGGGATGTTATCTCAGGGGTTAGTGCTGGCACTTGCACTATTGCAGCTAATCAAATAGGTGATGCTAATTGGAAAAATGCACCATCAACGGTTAGAAATATCACAGTTACTGGATCAGCAATTGTTACTATTCAGCCTAATCCTGCTGATGGTATTGATACATGGGTCACATCGGTTTATTACGGTGGTGGATCGCTGGGTGTGGCATATAACGATCTTATCAGAATCGGAGGATGGGGTGATTTGTATTATGGTTTGATTAGGTTTAATTTAGATGGTTCACCGTCTTCTGTAAGCAAGGCGGAGATTCAACTATATGCACGTAATAATGATGGTGATGTGCACACATCTATGAGTCTCGATCTTGTCACTTCTCCTTGGATAGAAGATAGTGTTACATTCAATACTGCTCCATCCTATAGTAACGTGAGGACAATTCCTGCTTCTGTAACTGGTTCCTGGTATGTTATAGATATTACCAACATATATATGGATTGGAAGAATGGAATTACCGCTAATTACGGAATACAGCTTCGTCCAGATGGCAATGGGAATAAATGGAACACTTTCTATAGTTCTGATTATGCGGATGATCCTACCCTTAGACCAAAACTCGTTCTCACTATTGGACACTAATAAGATGAATGAGCAAAGACGAGGTAGTCATTTTATCCCATACAGTGGCGTGACACCTTTAACGCTATTAGCTGGTAATTTTCTTTGAGATGTGACTTCTCCCATTCCAGGATTACCTCCGATGGCTTTATTACGTCGGACTGGGGTACCTTTTTAATCACTACCGTTTCTCGTACTTCTGGCGGTTTTGGCAATCCATAACGTTTTTGTGCTGTTTGTGGAGATGGTGATCTACCAGAATACACACCGGATGTCATGTGTTTTCCTGCCGCAATTCCTCTGGAAGCTTCTTGTTTAGCCCGTGCTTTGCTTGTATAACGCCAGACTTTTTTCTCGGTAGCGGAAGGAATAGCTCTAGTCGCTGCGTCCCGTGCTACATCGCGTTGTAGTATCCTGCGCATGGCTTCCTTTCTAACCACCTTATCGAAAATACCCGCATCGCTATCCGACGCTGTAATACCGAGCCATCCTATTAATACCATCAAAATGATTTTGAAATATTGTTTCATATTTAATTTGCCATGCTTCAATGCCGAAAAAGATTTACCAGCCAACGTATCAATCCTCTTATCATCTTGAATGGAGCAAGAAAAAGAAATCGTACAACGTCTGCTGTCAAGGATCCTACCATGTGGTCAGTGGCCTCCTTTCCGGTTAAAAGCACTACCAGGCTACGGAACATAGAGAATGCCAGTAGCACCAAAATCAATATGAATATCCAATTAGGCATTATGGAGAATATTGGTTCTAAAAAAGGTGGGAGAATTGCCAGTGTCAATGCGAGGAGCATCAGCCATTTGGCAATATTCTTCTGGCCAAACATTAGAGCAAAACCAGCACCCATTATTAAAAATATCAACGCTTCCTTTGGAATAAAAAGTCCAAAGAGGGATAATCTGTCCACGAACGCCTCCTTCTAAATAACTAACTAAAATTATAGTTTGTAGAATAGTTCCACGAGCTTAGGAAGATCACCTTTTGAAGTATCACCCGCTTTGATACGTAATATTATTTGTTGAGGTGTCAACCAGTACCAATCCTCAATATCTTCCGGATTCGGCGTTGGATCACTATTCATATAAAATTTAAACACTTTCATAAAAGAGGAGACATAATGAACATGCGGCATCAAATACCCGACACACTGCAATTGATTAGGTAATGGTTCAATCCTGATTTCTTCTTTCATTTCCCGTAGCATTGCTGATTCATAACTTTCTCCACTCTGAACATGCCCCCCTACACTGGTATCCAATGCACTGGGAAATAATACCTTGTTTCTACTGCGACGAGGAATCCACAGTTTTCCCTCAGAGTTTTCAATAAATAGATTGACGACACGAAAATTGCTCAATTCTTTTTCATAAATAAACGATCTTTGCACAGGTCTGATAACTTGGTCGTATTCATCCACTAGATCCATCAATTCATTCATTGTGCAATGATTCGGGCTTGATTTCTTCGGCGGTTCTTCTATCTTTTGCTGAGTCATATTATTCTCATTCTCGATTTCTTCGACTGGGCGCATATAGTGTTTCCTACAATACTCCAGAATTTCTTCTTTCTTTGCTCGCTCGGCGAAGCAACCCAGTTGTGCTGGAAAAGTCTTGAGCACGAAGGGGCGCAGCGGCATATTGTTCTTTAGGAGTCGGGCGACGGCATGAAAATCTGGTAGGTATTGCAAATCCTGTGCACTCAATTCTGGGCGAGTGTAGGCTACCATTTTCTGTGCGTCGTCCACTCCCATTCTGAACATCAGTAAATTAGCGACATTGGAGAGCACTGCTTGCGCAAGACTCTCCCCCCAGCGGTGGGAGTGCAACTGTGCCATGTTCTGGTTCGCCAAGGTTATGGTAATACCATATTTACGAGATTCACTGAGCAAATTTGAGATCGAATCAGTGGCAAAATTCTGAAACTCATCGATATACCAATTGAAAGGAACGCGCCTACTCTTTTCTACGTCGGCACGTCCTGTTACTGCTATGGACAATTTTCCGATCAAAATCATTCCTAATAATTGGCTATCGAGTTCACCCAATAATCCTTTCGAAAGGTTCACTAGCAAAATTCGTTTATTATCTATAATCTCGCGGAAATTTATAGTTCCGTGATGTTGGCTAATAATTGGACGTAGCAATGGGTTACTGGTGAATTGGTTCAATTTTGAGGTGATGTAAGGAGCCAGATTTGGCAATGCAAGATCACCTTCTGCAATCTCGGCTTGCAGTTTCCAGAAATTGACGATTGAATGATTCTTACAGGTTTTCTTGAGAGATTCCCGATAATTCTTGTCCTCGAACACCCTGATCACGTCTACCAAAGTGCCAACCGATGTGTTGTCCATTACTAGAAATAATGCATTTCGCATATACTGTTCGAAAATGGGTCCGCCTGTTCTGTTCAAATCGTAAAGACGGTCAAAAATCCTGATCATTTCATTGACAATGAAACCTATTTCAATCTGGCGGTGTTTGCTTGTGGTTTCGAGAAAGTTGATCCCTACCGCGTGACCAAAATCACAGGGGTTAATTAATACTACATCCTTACTGCGTTCGTTCGGGATCGATTCCAACAGTTCCTCGTATAAATCCCCGTGGGGATCCATAAGACATACCCCTTCACCAGCGGCAATGTCTTGCTGAATCATGTTGTAGATCAGCGTTGATTTACCGCAACCGGTGGCACCGATAATATAGGCATGACGACTGCGATCGTTAAGCGAAAGGCACGCTTCCCGACCGCCTGCGATGCCAAGACGTAGGCCCTGAAGCGCTGGTTCATCGCGCGGTGGCATGTAATAGCGTTTTACGCCAATGTCGATTAATTGCTTTGGCTTTGGAAAAAACAGCGGAATGTTGCTGCTAGCGTTGATACAACAACGCAAGTTAACATCCCCGAAATATATCTCGGACTCTTCCTCCACGACCGTTGACTCGTGTGGAAAAATGGCCTTTCCGAGCATTGATAAAAATACCTCAGAAGGACGGCTAGAAGCATGGATAGCGCAATGCAGCTCCACTCCACTGGGGGTGACTATCCAGCGTGTTAAATGTTTCTCCAGCGGCTCGATAAGAACTTTTCTTTCCTCATCATTCGGTTTCCGTCGATCTGGTAAAATGAAATAATCTACTTTCTGGTTTGGTATGGCCAGTAAAATATCTTTCAAGATTCGTTGATCGGTGGTACTCAATGAACGATGTTTAATCGACACAACTACCTTGATAATTTTCGGACTGGTAAGCATCACGTCAACGATGCTCAAGATGGGTATCTTTGGCAACCAAGGGCGAATTGACAGCGTTGCCGGTGGATTGCCAGGGTTATTTACACCCACCACGTTCTTTCCGGTACTAACCAATACGCCGCATGGATATAAATTGGATTTCCATGTTAGCGATAAATCCAAATTATTGTTGGATTTCTTTCCAAAACACAATTCTGTTCGTGCCGATAACACTAATTCTACATTTTGCCGCAATCTCTCCGCTGCTTGTATTGCAATACTTTTTTTATCACTGCGTGCTTTTCCGTAGATTCGAAAAGAAAATTCGAGTCGTCCATCTTCTACTCCTCCTTGATAAACGAAATATAATTCTTGTCCTGGCACCAGTGTACCGAAAAGAGCGCAGAGTGCTTGGTATGCTGTGGAATCACTCATCTTTCTTTTCCAGGAACATAGGAAAGAAATCGGATGGATCTTCGATCGATTTCTCAGCGGAAATACTTATTTCTCTTTCGAACCCATAAGAACGAACGCCGTATAATTCAATCACAAACACTTCCACGAATTGATTATGTTGACTGCTCTGACTATTATCGACCACGGATGGTTTTTCAATCGCTGTGATGATGGATGCTGATGTGATTTTTCTCATAAACAAGTGTCCAAGTAGTTTAAAGTTAAGGATTGAAATTAATCCTTACGGATAATAAAGAGATCCTTCCGTTGACAGTTGAGATAATTTCACCAAAGTCTCCGAGAAGCCCCTGGCTTTAGCCATGGGGGGAAAGGATACGGTTTTCAGGCGTAGGCATAACGGATACTACGTTCGGTTCGTTCTGGCAAGCTTGTCAAAGTAACGCTAAGGGGGAAAGTCAGGATATTATAGCTACACTGGGATTATGCGATAATTTCCACAGAACGACATTGGAAAATAACTATGCAGCAGTTGCCGGGAGACCTTGAACGACGCTTTCGCCGCAGTAGCGTACTGCGACCGTGGGATCCAATGAAGGGGGGTATATGGTTGGTACACGAGGCGTGTGACCGCGTCGCCCCACCCCTCGTACTGAAGCTTTCCATTCCTAGCGAGAGTCCCGAACGGCGAGTCTTGGAACAACTTGGCGGCGGCCATCCACATTGGGCGGTACCAAAGGAGTTTGGAGATGCAGAGGGGTGGTTCTACCAGGTAGGCGAGTATTTTCCCATGAGTGGACTCAATGCCCAATTGCTAGAGTACCCGAATGGCCTCTCCCCCGCGTGGCGTCTACTTCTGTTGCGCCAAACGGCGGCAGCACTGACCGCGCTCCACGCGCTGTCAATCGTGCATTGTGACCTCAAGCCTTCCAACATCCTGGTACGGCCTGCTACGGGTAGTGGATGGCATTATCTAATAGGGGATTTCGACGCCGCAGTGCTGCTTGATAACGGCGGTGGACGCCTCACGCGTCGCTACACACCACGCTATGCCGCCCCCGAATTGCTGGGCGGTGGCACATTAACCTCCGCAGTCGATTACTGGTCGTTGGGGATGGTGCTGCTAGAGTGTTTGCTAGGTCACCATCCCTTGGAAAAATTAGACGAGCGAGGTATCCGTACTGTGTTGACCACAGGCTGGCAACCGGATTTTTCACGTATCGAGGATACCTTTTGGCGTGCGTTGTTGGGTGGATTATTGGCACGAAATCCCGGCCAGCGCTGGGGAGCGGACCAAGTGGCACGCGCCCTAGCAGGCGATCTGGCAACCCTCTCAGAAGGGTTGCTCCTGGTGGGTGAGAGTGCGTGTGCGGTTCCGTTCCATGTGGCTGGTATACCGGTATTCAGCACGGAAGGTCTAGCCCGGGCGATACTACGTCAATGGGAGGTGATACGGTGATCGTAGCTGCGGATTTGCTTACCTGGTTGCACCAAGAGTTGCTACGCGATGACATCGCCGCGCTATTGGAGTCTCTGCTTGCAGATTCCAGCTTAGATGACGATCTGCGTCTGCTGCACCTATGCCATGCGATCTGGCCGCGAATGCCCACGTTGTGGCGCGGACGTGAGCTGACTGAGGACCATATCGATGCCGCAGCGCGTGCCGCGATGGCAGGAGATGGCTCCAGTTTGGAATGGCTCCAATCGTTGCACGATGGACATTGCTTTGACTTTTATGCTGCCCATGGCCACCCGGAGGTCGGACTTCTGGCCCAGCGGTGGCGGGACGCTTGGACTGGTTATCAGGCCACATGGGATACACTTCTGAGTGTAGGGGCTCCTGTTAACGCACGTCTGGCTGATTCGGCGACCTTGCCACATGTAGTACGTCTGGTCTGCTCCGAGGAGATACGCACTGCCCTGCGGCACGAAGCGCAACATTTGTTAGATCCCGCTACCCTGCTGCTGCGCGAACCGTGGTTCCTGCACTTTGGTACGGATCTGATGGCCTTAAGCGATCCTCAGTTACTGGTACTTCGAGACCTGGACAAGGTATCGCTTCTAAGCGAATACCAAGTTATCGCCATTGATCAGATGGAAACCATCGATCCCCAGCAATTGCGCGTTAGGCCAATTCTGTTTGAAACGCAGGAACGTTTGTTGCGCCATCTTGCGGTTCCGCCGGGAGCACGGATAGTGATGCTTCGTCCAGGAGACAGCCATCGCGCAAGACCGCCAGGGAGCCTGCGTGATTGGTTTATCATTTGGGTAGATCGTCTCACTCATGCCTTAGCGCGTTGGCATACACGGGCAGTGGATGATTCTCTTTCGGTGGAGGTACGTTTGATACGTATAACTACTGCGGTACGGGAATACGCATTTCCTTTTAAGGATGAGATCTACTTGGCGCTCATTGTTTGGCGTGCCGCTGAAGGTCTACGTGTAAAATTGCATGTTCGCCATCCCGGTCTACTCTTAGCATTGCCGCGTTTAATTACTCCGTCAATGCCACCGAATGGGCAAATACTGCTTGTATTAAGTGGCGATACTCAGATTCGCCTAGTGGGGCAACGTGGTTGGTTTCGACGTTCTTTGCGCACTCGTCCTATTCTAGTTCGATTTCAACGTGTTCCTGAACCCGTGGAGGTGTTGAGTGACCCTATTCCGCCTCATGTGGTAATGATTGATCCTGTATCAAAAATAATGAGTTACATACCACGACTAAAAACGGTCTACAACGCTATGGTGGTGAGTAGGAATAATCTGATACCTGTTCCCGCCTCTAGCATTATAGCTGTATCCAGTCATTTAACCACCCCCTATCGTCTACCGACTGCCAGTGAGCGTTGTTTAGCGGCAAAGGTTGAAGAGAAACTAGAGCAACTTCGGAGAAATGATGTCCACGAATCCTAATAACGATGATCGTATTCCCAGTAACCTATTCGAACGGATGCAACAAACAGTCCCTTGTGGCCCGCATAACCATCGATCGGTAAAAGAGGTTATGCGTGATCTGGACATTGGTCCCATTGAGCGGTGGTTACTGTGGCTCGCAAAAGTTGATCCTTATGTGCTGCCTCTTTCAACCTATCATTCACGACAGACTCTCGCTGGATTAGGAATGATGGTGGTATTTACCGCCCTACTGGCGTTGGTCTCGGCAGTAACTACGCTGCTGACTACCCTGTTACCACCGGATCTCCCAGGACGGTGGGGGTTCGTTCTTCTGCTGGCAACGTTATATGCCTTTGGCATCGTAATTATGGATCGCGAAATCGTGGGAGCCACATCGAAGAAAACGATGTGGATACGTATTCCCTTTGCTATTTGTATCTCATTTGCGGTGTCATTTCCAGTCAAGCTGCAATTTTTTAGTGGTCGTATTACGAACGAAATTAACCATATGGTAGATGAGAAAAATGCTGGGAAGTTACAAAAAATTGAATCTTTAGAACAAACCAGTGAGCCTGAGCGTAAGCAGCGTCTTAGTGAAATCTCGAGCCAGCTTGCTCAGACGAAGCGAGGAATTGACTCCCTTCAGCATCAGGTCGATCTTGAGGGAGCTAAAGTGGAGTGCGGTGTAAAGTGCAAGGATCTACTCAATCGCAAGCAAGAGCAGCAGACCATCCTCGATCGATTGTTGGCCGATCAGAAACCGCTTTTGGTGCCTAGTGTCCGCCCAGAGGAGGTCACTCGTGAGATTGAGCGGTTAAAACGGGAAATTGCTCACGAACACGAAGTCTCTTACGACTTTCTTAGTAAATTGGAAGCGCTCCATCGTATTAGCAATCAGCCGGATTCCGCTGACTACTCTGTTATTTCCTGGTTTCTGGTAGGTTTCTTTATGATGTTGGAAATGGTGCCATTGGCACTTAAGTGGAGCTTGGGTAAGACGGAGTACAATTATTATATTGAAGCACGTAATAATCTTAACAACCAGAAGATCATCTCTCTCAATAACCTGTTTATGGGGTACATGCAACAGAATAAAGATGGTGTGCTCGATGTTCCGACGGAGATCACGGACATAATTGCTGCCCACATGGAAGATGAAGCCGGGAGTACACGGACCGATCCTGGTGCTTCATTGAGGGATATCTTCTTTCGCATCAACAAATCCAGATCGGCTACATCTCCTTCTCCAGCAGACGGGGCAGGTATAGAACCTGAAGAATCTGTGCCGACATCTGCTGCCCCCAAAGTATCTGTCAATGCTAGGGCTACCTCCCGTTCGGCAGCAACGGAAGATGAGACCTAAAGGATGCTGCCCATGCAGAAACGATGCGTACACTGCTCCGCCCTGAATGATTCCGAGGCAATGGTCTGCAACCACTGCGGGGGTGATTTGAGGTTTGCCGAGGAGGTTTATACGTCGACGGCCTCGGCGGCCCCGTATACCGACCCCCCAGCGGTACACGAAGATCCCCCACCGTCTGGGGCGAACACTAGGCGCGGGGATGTGCAAGGAAGCGACACTTGCCATTGCCTGTTTCCTCCAGAAGACACAGGCATAGGGATCTGCCAAGAATGCCATCGCCCACTACCTGGAGAGGATTCCCCTCCATCAACCTCATCAGAAGATCCATTAGCCGCCGAACCACCACGAAGACAAACAGTAATCGTTTTGGCGTTGCCGGGGTTGAGGCCGGTTCCCCTAGGTGCAGGCGTACTGCTTGGCCGAGATACAACGGTGGTCACTGCGGAGATCGCCTCTGCTCTAGCGCCCTTCCGTGGTGTTTCTCGTCGGCATGTTTGGCTGGTCGAAGAGGGCGATGGGCTGATACTGATTGACCTTGATTCACACAACGGGACATGGGCAGGGGCTAATCGTCTCATTCCGTTCCAGGCGTGCCGGGTAGCGCTCTCCGTCTTGCCGTTGACTCTCCGGCTGGGAGCACGATTAGAGGTAATGGTCACTTTGGAGAGAGGGGTATGAGTGGCCCAAAAAGTAGTTCTGTTACCGTCAACAACGTACTGTTGGATCAAACGCAAGCCTTCCAGCGTGCGTGCAGGCAACTAAATGCCGCTTTGGAAGCGCATATCCAGATGCAGGAGCACTTGCCTGGATTGGTGTTACCAGCGCCACCGGAATTGCCAACGCTGGATACCACTGATGTTCCGAAAATTCGAGAGGCAACAGCCCGCGTTACTCAACTCGCCCGTGATTATCAAAGAGAGGTGGACAGTGCGCTGATGAATTACCACCAGCAGAAGCGTATGGGTGAGTCCATGCGCGAGTGGGGATTGCAATTCCAGGCGAGGGCTACCCGCACGGCGCGTGATGTAGTGGCGGCACTGGAGCCTGCTGCCCTATTCGTGGCCAATCGTCAAAAGAAAATAGGTTTGCCAAACATGGTGGCAGAAGCACTGAAATTGGTGAATGCCGGGTCGAAAGAAGCCGAGGGTGAACTTTCTGATGACACTTTTTCGGCACTCACTGCCTTGTTGGTCGCCGAGAATGCAAACGAAGCCCTGATAGCGGTTGAAACGCTACGTGCACGTCTGGATGAAGATCGTGTTGCAGAACAACGGAAACGCGAGAAATGCGAACAACGAACGCAGAAGGAAACGATGGTACAGGTCGCGGCGGAAATCGCTGATGCCCTGGAGGATCTTGGCTATCGCGTAAGCGGAATCGAGGATACTGCTTTTGTTCAACATGGAAACATCTATGCGTGGCGGAAAGAGTGGCCACATCACGCATTGCATATGGAGTTTACTCCAAACCGTAATGACGTTCGTTTCATACCATTGCGTATGGAAAATGAACAAATTTCAGAAGTATCCGAAGCAGATACTATCTATCAGCGTAAACAGGACACTGAATTCGATAAAACGTGGTGTAGCTCGAACGGTATTGGGAAAGTTCAAAACATGATGCGGAAGCGCGGTATCGATTTATGTTTTATTAATAAGAGTAAACCTGGCGCAGTCGAACTTAAAAGTGTGCCTGAAAAAGTTCTTGGCGATAAGCTTCAGCAGGTACGTAAGGCAATACTTGAGGAGGAGAAACTCAAGGCTCGTAGTCGTTGATGCTCCAGAGTACATATACAAGTAATGGTAGCTAGATGTATTGCGCTAAATATTATAGGTGAATAATACCGATGAATCAAAACCAGGTTTACCCAAAATGGCTGCGCGACATTATTCAATTGGTAAACATCCGCGCCCAATTCGTGCTGTCCGGCAATATTCGCGACAGTGTTCTGCTGACCGGTGAGAAGGCATCACAACTGGTCAGCCTACAAGCTGCTCTATGGCAAGCGCTGGAGCCGTTGGGTTACCAGGGTTTTCTAATTTGGGACATGGTGGATGGATTACGTGCTTATCCTCCCGATCCGGCACGCTTACCGCGTTTGAACGCGGTGAGTGACCTCGACTTGGCACATCCGCAACCCATGCGTTTGGGTGCCTTGGCCACCGTGTTGCGACGAGTGGCCGTGTCATCGGGACTGACCTCAACCGATGGCGGAGTAGTACTCATCATCGATTATGCCTCACGTATCCATGGGGAAGGGCGTATGGCGGACGATGTGCGCGAGTTCTTTGTCGCGGCTGAAAAGGCGGCGTTAGAGGCTCGGCCGCAGCCACGCCCTTCCGTGGGAGGGCGGCCGCGAGGGTTATTCAATCCCATCTTATGGCTCACCCAGCGGCCTAATGACTTGCCTTACTGGTTGACCCTGGATAACGAACGGGTGCGCTCCATCCCCCTTCCATTGCCTGACGCGGATACTCGGTATAAAGCGGGCAGTGCTCTGTGGGCGCGGCTGCCGAACAAAGATGTGAATGTAGAGTCCTTTGCCAAAGTATTGGCGAGCCTCACCAACAATATGAGTATCAACGCACTCCAGGATATTGTCGCCCTAGCGAGTCAGCAAGGAATCGCTGCTTCTGACATTGCCGATGCGGTGCAAAGCTATCGAATCGGCGACACCACCATGAAAAGTCCTTGGCGCGGCGATCAATTGCGACAACGAATTATCCAGGCAGAAAGTTCCCTTGGCGAGCGCGTGAAGGGTCAACCGCAGGCAGTTACAAAGGTACTGGATATCCTCAAACGTACCTCTATTGGTCTAAGCGGTGCCCAAGCGAATGCCAGTGCTTCGCGTCCACGCGGGGTGCTGTTTTTCGCAGGACCTACTGGGGTAGGCAAGACCGAGATGGCCAAAGCCATCGCTGACATTGTATTCGGCGACGAGTCCGCTTACTTGCGTTTCGATATGAGCGAATTCTCCGCCGAGCACAGTGGCGATCGTCTGATTGGTGCCCCTCCCGGGTATGTAGGCTTTGATCAAGGTGGTGAACTTACCAATGCCATGCGCGAGCGACCCTTTCGAGTGGTGCTGTTCGACGAGATCGAAAAGGCACACAACCGCATTTTGGATAAGTTTCTCCAAGTATTGGAAGACGGGCGCTTGACCGATGGACGCGGTGAAACGGTCTATTTCTCCGAGGCGCTTATTATCTTCACCTCTAATGCCGGTATTTCCCTCCGATTGCCCAATGGGGAAGTCCAGATCCGAGTAAGACCGGAGGATGACTATCGCAACCCCGAAGAATTCGAGCAGACCCTGCGTAAAGGTATCCACGACTATTTCCATCTGGATCTACGACGACCTGAGTTGTTGAATCGATTAGGCGAAAACATCGTCATTTTTCATTTCATTACCGAGGAGGTAGCACGAAAGATCTTGGAAGGAATGGTAGAAAACGTGCGACAACGCCTACGCGAGGAGCATGAAATTGAGATGGTTCTGACACAAGATTTTTACGAACAACTACGAAAAGAATGCGCGGTCAAGGATTTGAGTAATGGCGGTCGTGGAATCGGTTCCAAACTGGAGGCAGTATTTATTAATCCATTGGCTCGCCTGCTCTTTCGGTTGGAATTACCAAAGAACAGCTCCCTGACTCTCACCGAATTGCGGGAATCCAAGGGCACCCATGAATTGTGCTACACCTAACCTTGGTCTGAGCCGATTACATTGGCCAGTGACTACCCTGGGCTACGGTCGGCGGGTCGGAATCTGGTTTCAGGGGTGCTCGATTCGTTGCGTGGGATGTTGTTCACAGGATACTTGGGAGGAGGCGACTACCACGACCCGCATTGAAGAGATACTGGGATGGATCGCAGAACGGCCCATCGAATCTATTAACGGTTTTACACTCAGTGGTGGTGAACCCTTCGACCAGCCTGTGGCGTTGCATTATCTACTGAAGGTTCTGCGTCGTAACTATTGCGTGGACCAGGAACGAGACATCCTGGTGTACTCCGGTTATCCGTGGAGCACTTTGCAGAGAAATCAGGGAGCCTTGTTATCTCAGTGCGATGTGTTAATTAGTGGTTCCTACGTAGCGAATCGTGCCGGAGGATGGCTACGAGGATCAGACAACCAGTTGATTCACCTGCTGAGTGCGTTGGGTCGAGCACGCTACGGCCACGCGGTGGACGAAACGACCCCCTGCCTTCAATATCACTTCGATGGCACTTCCTTGTGGTTCATTGGTATTCCACGTCCTGGAGATCTGGAGCGATTACGGGAGCGACTGTATAAGGTGGGAATTAATTTAGGAAATGTTTCATGGGTTTAGATGTTTAACTCAAGTTGCTACCTAATGACTCGATCTAATCGTCATTCCACCAGGGACTGGCGAAATCCAATCACAGGGAGGTGAAAGTAACATCATAATCTTTTTACATCATCAACCATCTTCTCTGCTTTTCTTGCCTGCGCGTATCTGTCAAAATCAACAACCGTTTGCTTGGCGATTCGTTTTCTTTCAATCTCCCTATTTGAAACCTTCCCCTTCCAGCCATATTCTGGATTCAGTTTGTAAGCCGTTGCTGTTCCCTCTTTTACCTTTAAAATGATCCCCTTATCCACCAGCAAACGCATTGCCTTGCTGACATCTGGTTTGTATATTTTCAACCTATCAGCAATAGCGACTTGTTTAATCGTGATGTAATTTTCAAATTCTAAGGTACTCATCAAGAACATCAGTACTCTCAACGTTTGCCCTGTCAGATCACTATCGGTTGCAATGATTTCTAAGGAATCTTGGAAAGTCATGATCCACCTGTTGCCTACAATTTTTGGCTTAGGGTATGCAATATAAACAAAATAGCCTTCCTTTTTCTCGCCCGTTTTTTGGTTTACGGTTTGTACTTTATCATCTTTTGTCATAAAAATCCTTTGGCGTGAATACCCTTCGATTCCGAAGGGTCAACGAGGTCTTTGTGGCATCAAAGTTGCTTGGAAGAAATAAAGTTAGGATTAATCCTAACTAAGTTAGACTATATCCTAACTTTTCGATTTTGAGAACCATATGTGGCGCGGGTTCCAGAGGTGGCCTTTATGTGTATGTAAATATACGCTTCCGCCCTACCCAACCTCGCGAGGGGCTAGATCTTGACTTTGGGTATCATAGTCCTTTGATTTTCAAGACTTAAAGGCAAAGGAGTAAAAGAAAAAGACGTGTCCACAGGGAAAGGGCTAGGAAAGGAAGATGGGGGGTCAGGCGGATGCAGGTTGTTAGCGGGCTGCTGAGATGACTTGAGGGGTCTGGTTGGGTATGAGGCGTGGCAGGCCACAGAACGGCCGCGGCTGCCTTTCTGCCGCCAATCCCCCTGGGACACGAGATCGGCGTGCTGGGCGTCACGGCAGCGGCTCTCAACCTCACGTAATTCCGCAAGTCCCTGACAGAATGATGGTTGAGTTGGGTCCTCGTTCTTGGAGAGTGCATACTCCAGCCTTCATATCCCTGTGACTGGATTCCGCCAATCTCTTGTGGAATGACGGATAGGTGGCAATTTTGGTTGTTTAATTAACCCAAGTGGCTACTTATTCGTTTTTCTCACCTCGATTAAAAGGATGAGGAGATTATTTTTCTGTTCACCATAATTAGGTAGTCATTTGGATCAACGAACCAGTATGCCACCTATTCATCTGCCGCTAAAGGTAAAGAGTTTTTCATGAACCAGACCACGAATACCACTGTGCAAGGTGATTTGCACGCCTCATTGCAGTTTTTTCCCTTCGCTCACCTTTTGCCCTTGGTTGGTGTAGTGGTTACCTTGCGTTTTACCGCACCCGCCCGGTTTGGGATGTTTCACCAACCGGCGCTTACTGCTTTTTTGCGTTGGTTGTTGGGCCGACCGGAGAATTGGGAAAATTTGGTAACTCTTGATGCGTTGGAATCCTGTCGGCCACGTTATCAGGCCGGGGACCATTACCGCTTTACCGTGGTGGGGCTACCTGGATCAGAAGCGCTTATGGTAAGACTTTTTCAGCAATTGGTGGCGCTACCGCAATCTGTGGTAGTGGCCGACGCGGCAGCACCATTACGCGATAACGTCGTATTGATGAGTCTGGAGGATTTTCTCACCCAAATGCCGGTCGAACGAGCAGAACAACTCCAGCGCTACGACCAAAACGCCTTGGATCAGGAAGCGGAGTTGTGGAGTCATACCTTGCGTCCACGCCTACGTTGGCTCTCTCCGGTACGGCTATTGCGGGCCAAGGAAACGCGAGAAGGGGCGAAAGGCGAGGGACGTTATTGTCACGATGGTGCCGATCTTACGCCCTGTCTGCTGGCGGATCGGCTCCACGATGCCTTGGCCGATCTATCGCGCCGCAGGGGCCAGGAAGCCCCCGTGCGTATTCCCCACCCTGCCGATGCCACCACTGCGCGTGACTTGTTCTGGATCAACTTTCACTACACCGACGCGGACGGTCAGCACCATCCCATGGGGGGAATTATGGGGCGGATGGACCTTCCTGCGTCCGAAGATGTTGTGTTTTGGCGTTTGTACATTCTTGGACAATATCTGGGCATTGGCCAGCGCCGCACTTTTGGGTGGGGACGCTATTGGTTGGAGAGCCCGGAGGGAGAAATCACCCTATTTCGTTCCAAGGCCGCTGCGCCTCTTGGTAATTGGGCGGGACGCTCCGACAATTTGGATACCGCATACGCTGCCATTCGAGCGAACCAGCCCTCCCGTACCACCGCTTCGTGGGTGGATCCCGACGAAGAATGGGCGCAATGGCCCGATGACTCGGACGAACCAAACGATGATTCCAGTGATACCACCCACGACGTTTTAGCACGCATTGGACATCACCTCGCGGTTGGGGATTATGAGCCGCCCGCTCTTCAGGGCGTACTGATCGAAAAAGGCGATGGTGGTGTACGGCCCCTTGCCATTCCTCCTTTCCTTGACCGTGTTGCTCAGCGTGCCGTTGCCCAGGTAATGGGTGAAGTACTCGAACCCGTCATGTATGAGGGCAGCTTTGGTTATCGTCCCGGACGTTCCCGCGTCAACGCCAAGGACGCTATTCTCCGTGCCTATCAAAATGGCTATCGCTGGGTGTATGAAGCCGATATCGATGATTTCTTTGACAGTGTGGATCACACACGCCTCCACACACGTCTCGTCGCACTCCTGGGTGCCGATCCCCTCGTTTCCCTTATTCTCCAATGGATGGCTGCCCCGGTCCGTTACCAAGACCAGCTCATCTCCCGTTCTGCGGGTTTGCCACAAGGCTCTCCCCTCAGTCCACTGCTCGCCAATCTTTTGTTAGACGACTTCGACCACGATCTTGCCCACGCAGGATTTCGTCTTGTTCGTTACGCCGATGACCTGGTGGTGCTCTGTCGGGATCGTCCTGAGGCTGAGGCCGCTCAAACAGCCGTCCAAGGTTCCTTGGCCTCAACGGGGCTGGCCATCGATCCAGCCAAAAGCCGTATTACTACTTTTGAGCACGGTTTTCGTTATCTCGGATTTCTCTTCGTCAACAGTCTTGCCCTTGACGTGGGTAAACCCGAACGCGACCCCGCGCTTCCCCTACCTCCCCCACCGCCCAATAGTTGGTACGCCCGCTTATTGCAACGCCATCCGCGTCCACTCACGGCAGACGGTTTGATAGCGAAGAAATCGGTATCCACCACTCCGGCCCCGTTGCTCCCTGTGGTTAACCTTGGTACTACCCCCCCGGAAGAGGGGACTACTCTTTATGTGACGGGTGCTCCCGCATTTGTCACTACCCGCAATCAGCGATTGGTGTTGGAGCGTGACGGAAAAGAACTTCTGGCCGAGCCTTGGCACCATCTTGCCGCTCTGGTTCTCATTGGTCCCCATCACATTACTACGCCTGCCCTTCGTGCCGCCATGCAACAGGGTATACCGGTTCATTTCGCCAACGCGGCGGGCAAATACCAGGGCGTGACTTGGCACGGCCAGCCCGGCTCTGGCGGCGTGGATCTATGGCCACGCCAACAGGCCCATTTTGCCGATCCTATCAATGCCCTAGCGGCCGCTCGTAGCGTGGTGGAAGCGCGTCTACGCCACCAGCGTGAGATTCTTCGTCAGCGTGGGAGTGACCTTGCTACTTTGTTGTATGACTTCGACCACCTAATTGCAAAACTCCCCAATATTGATGACCTAACGGTTCTCAACGGCATGGAAGGCCAAGGCGCTCGCATTTATTTCTCTGCTTTGGAAAACATGGTGTCAAAGGAATTCGGTTTTGAGAACCGCAATCGTCGTCCTCCTCGTGACCCGATTAATCTTCTTCTTTCTCTTGGTTATACCTTTCTCCACGCCCACGTAGATACTTCTTTGCGGGTAGCGGGGTTACTCCCGTGGACGGGTTTCTACCATCAGCCCCATGGTCGCCACACCACTCTCGCCTCCGATCTTATGGAACCTTTCCGTCATTTGGTCGAACGCTGTGTACTGGCCGCCGTGAGTCGAAAACAGATCAAGGTAACCGACTTTAGCCGTGACGCTACCGATCACTGTCACATCAGCAATGCGGCTTTCAAGACCTACGCCACCCTTCTGGCAGAACGATTCTCTACTCCCGTCACCGCACTTGGGGAAGAGAAACCCGCACCATTGACTGATCACCTTCAATCACAGAATCGTGCCCTAATTGCTTGGATTAATGGTACCGCACCCACCTTTCATGCTTGGAGGATGCGATGACACGCGATCAAATTATTGATTTCTTAAGGCAACACCAACAGGAAATGCACGATCATTTTGGTGTTACGAAAATCGGACTCTTTGGTAGCTTTGCTTGTGGAGACGCGCGGGAAGATTCTGATATTGATATCGCCGTGGAATTAGAGGGGGAACATCTATTTAGGAAATTCTTCGCGCTCGAAATGTTCCTAAAAACTGGTTTGCGAAAAGAGATTGATCTTGGTATAGCCTCCACGTTGAAACCAATGATTCGTGAAAATATTCTCAGGGAAATTTATTATGCCTAAACGAGAAAGAAGCCAAGCACTATTTCTGTTGGATATTTTTGAATCCATAGAGGCTATAGAATCTTAGACGCCTGAATATCGAACCATTTTTCAAGAATGGAGGTATAAAGAATTCGATGAAAATCTATCTCGCTTGTTACGACATAGAAGACGACCGGACTCGCGATCGAGTTTCCAAACTCATGGGTGAATATGGCCAGAGAATACAAAAATCGGTATTCGAATTGCGTCTCAGAAATGAAACAGAACTAGGCGATCTCAAGAAACGCCTCCGAGATCTTTCCGAAGACTCTCTCGATATTCGTTTCTATCATCTCTGTGCCAATTGTCGAGAGTTGTGCGTTACCCTCGCAGGGCAACGTGTTGCCAGCTTCCCTGCCATCATCATCGTCTGACGCCACGACAAAGTGCTTTGCGATCTCTTCCCCGTAGGGTAGGATTGTCGGCGAGCCAACTCATCAAAGATGCTTCAAATTGTAGTTTCTATAACAAAACGATTATTTATCAGTTAGTTGGAGCTACCTTCTCGAATCGACTTGAACCATGCGCCACCAACCTATTAGAATCAGTGTGTTACGTAGAGTTTTCCACTTAGAAATCGTCCAGAAGATGGTTCGCAGAGGTCAACTCAGAGCGGTTCGCCGATCGTCCCCGCAGACTCACCTCCCACCATGGGTTGCTGGGTCAGACTCGCAGTCCCTTTAGCCGCAAAGGCTGTTAAGACTAGAAACAACGGTTCCATATGCCCGGAGCTCATTCTCGCAGTCCCTTTAGCCGCAAAGGCTGTTAAGACGTCAATAAGTTATTTAAAGATTTTTTCTATCACTCGCAGTCCCTTTAGCCGCAAAGGCTGTTAAGACATTCAGGTTCCATTCATGTACCTCGTCCAAGATTCTCGCAGTCCCTTTAGCCGCAAAGGCTGTTAAGACTTGTATACATGTTTTTATCTCCAATTTACAAACCTCGCAGTCCCTTTAGCCGCAAAGGCTGTTAAGACTCATCAAGGATGCGGATAGCTATACCTACTTTGTTCTCGCAGTCCCTTTAGCCGCAAAGGCTGTTAAGACCTCCGGCGAATAAACGTCCGCCCATAATTAACCCTCGCAGTCCCTTTAGCCGCAAAGGCTGTTAAGACCTTTGTCATCTGGCGTAACATTCAATTCGATTTCTCGCAGTCCCTTTAGCCGCAAAGGCTGTTAAGACTTTCCTTCTCCTTTCCAGTTCGTCCCTGAGCTCTCGCAGTCCCTTTAGCCGCAAAGGCTGTTAAGACCTGCTTAACACCCAGAATCGAGTTGTACTGTTTTCTCGCAGTCCCTTTAGCCGCAAAGGCTGTTAAGACAAAATACTCGATGTCTTCATCGTCATCCCCGAACTCGCAGTCCCTTTAGCCGCAAAGGCTGTTAAGACCTGCTTAACACCCAGAATCGAGTTGTACTGTTTTCTCGCAGTCCCTTTAGCCGCAAAGGCTGTTAAGACAAAATACTCGATGTCTTCATCGTCATCCCCGAACTCGCAGTCCCTTTAGCCGCAAAGGCTGTTAAGACTTCTCTCTCTCTTTTGTAGGGTTGTATGGACTCGCAGTCCCTTTAGCCGCAAAGGCTGTTAAGACGAAGGCGGAGAGGATGTTCGCTGGAATTATGCTCCTCGCAGTCCCTTTAGCCGCAAAGGCTGTTAAGACCCCAAAATGTTAACTAGACAAGGTTAACATACACCTCGCAGTCCCTTTAGCCGCAAAGGCTGTTAAGACATTACCAGGCTTGCTGACCCAGCTTCCTGCCGGTCTCGCAGTCCCTTTAGCCGCAAAGGCTGTTAAGACTTCATGACCAAAGATAATGTCAGATCTAATGTTCTCGCAGTCCCTTTAGCCGCAAAGGCTGTTAAGACATTAGGCCGTGTAAGTTACGTAGATTCACAATTGCAGTTCCCTTAGCCGCAAAGGCTGTTAAGACATTAGGCCGTGTAAGTTGCGTAGGTTCACAATTGCAGTTCCCTTAGTCGCAAAGGCTGTTAAGACTTTCCTCCAAGAAATGATTTCAGTAGCAATAAGAAACGAGGGAAATATATGAGTTATTTGATATTGTTGGAGACTTCTGGCAATCAGGCGTATCTATTCTCTACCAACAAACTACGGGAGAACGTGGGAGCGTCGGAATTGACTTGGTGTGCGGGCACGCATTGGGTGCTCGATGCCGTCAAAAAGGCAGGAGGCGAGGTACTCTGGGACGATGATCTAGAAAAGATGCGAATTAACATCGGGCGTGGGCAAGTCAAGAATGGAATCGAAGTAGTCGTAGCTACCTCGGGCAAAGCAATTCTTATCGTAGATAAAAAGAAGAGTGCAACCGATATTGTGGATACGGTAACCCGCCGTGCCCTCAAAGAAGCACCAGGATTGGATATCTTTGGTGCGGTGGTGGACTATGACCCGAATAGGGATTGTATTCACAACAAGATCAAAGAAGTCCATGAGTGTTTCAACCAACGGCGAGGAGAACGGGCGGGACCGTTGTTGCGCCATCTCCTCCTGCCCATCGTGGACCTTTGCGCTAGTTCTGGTAGGCCGGCAGCGGATATCGAGCACAAGCAAAACGGGCAGTCCCTTTCCTTGGCCTCATTACACAAACGCAAGGCCGCTCCAAACTGGACTAAACGTCTACAAGGTATCCTGCGACGTCAAGGAAAGGCGAAAGAAGCGATAGATCTCTGGTTCCCCGATAACCTGTCACAGATGGAAAACCAATTCGAGGAGCTAGACTGGCTTGCTGTGGTTCATGTGGATGGCAACGGTTTGGGTCAAACCTTTCTTTCCTTCGACGAGCATTGTGGTACCAAGGACGACCCGGCTAAAAACAAGATCTATATCAACGCACTGCGTGCTTTCTCCCTGGAATTAGATCGAGCCAATGAGGCGGCCTTCATCGCCGCCTGCGCTACCCTATCCACGACACAGGGGACCGTAAGAGGACGTCCACGTGATATATCACCCATCGTACCGCTCGTGTTGGGGGGCGATGACCTCACTGTGATGGTAGATGGACGCTATGCACTGGCCTTTACCGTAGCGTTTCTGCGAGCATTTGAATGCGAGACTGGCAAGCGTCCTGCGTTGTCCGAAATCGCTAAGAAGGCCATCAGTCATGCTTGTTTCGGAGCCGGAGCCGGAGTCGCTATCGTTAAGTCTCACTTTCCCTTCCACAGTGCCTACGAACTGGCAGAGTCCCTACTTAAATCGGCCAAGCAGGTAAAAATACACTTGGGGTCTCATGGGTCTGCCCTCGATTTCCATATTCTCAACGATTCTTCCTTTACTAGCCTTGTCGCCATTCGAGAACGACTCACGCAAGGAGATACCTATCTCACCGCTGGACCATACGTGGTGAGCGAGGCCACTACCGATTGGGCGAAGACCCACGCACTGGATGATTTGCTGGATCGAGTCAAAGCAATCAACCGCCGTGATCCAGAAAGCGATCGACATGACCTTCCTAATGGCCAACTCCATGCACTACGAGGCAGTCTTTTTTATGGTGAGACCATCGCTAATGCCCATCTCAACAAATTAATGGGACGTTATGGTGATTTCGGACTGAAGACGATGTGCGAGAACGAAACAACACCTTATACCCTGTTTCGTTCACACCACGAGGGCGCAAAAAGAGAAACGCGCTTTCTGGAAGCCATCGAAAGCGCGATTTTCTGGGAAGATGCAAGCCATTCGGAGCAGAACGATCATGTCTAAATATAAAAAAAAGAAACCCGATTCTCAGCAATCACCGAAAGCGCCGCCTTCTGGGAGGGGGGCACCACTTAAAAGTGGAACGAGCATGGATGAATCACGGCTACGTATCACCTTCAAGAGCGATTGGCACATCGGCGAAGGAGCGGGCCGACCGGGAAATATTGATCGCATCGTGCGGCGCTATCCAAAAGACGGATTGCCTTATGTGCCGGGTAAGAGCCTTACCGGCATCTGGCGTGATGCTTGTGAACAGGTAGCCAACGGACTTGACAATAGCGTCGAGGATGGTCCGTGGCAGCAGTGGGTCAAGGTTCTTTTCGGCGGTATCGACCATCAACCAGAACGTGAGGAAACACCACAGCCCCGGTCGCGCCATGCGCCTCAACCAGCTCTTCTGTCAGTGCGGCCTGCCTTCTTTCCGGAGCCGCTACGCTCCTGGTTGTGTCGGCAACCTGCAATCAAGGAAGCGCTTGCCTTCGTCAAACCGGGAACAAGCCTAGATTCGTTTGGCGTTACAAAGAAGGACCATTTGCGCATGGAGGAGATGATCTGTACCGGTGCCATTCTGGAGGCAGAGATTGAATTGAACCTACCCAAAGGACCAGAACGTACCACCGCTCTTGCCCTGCTATGGGCGGGGGCACGGATGGTGGAACGGATCGGCGGCAAACGACGACGTGGAGCGGGTAGGTGTTGTCTAGAGGTTTTCCAGGGTGGTTTGACGCCTCAGAAAATTAAAGAAACGCTCAATGCCGATCCTATTTTGCCACCGACACCTAACGGTAGGTCGGATTTCTTCTTCTCTTTCCAGACGGATACACAGAAATGTGAGGAAATAGCCCCAGCAACCACCTCCGCTTGGCATCGCATCTTTCTGGATCTCGATCTTCTGTTACCAGTGGTTGCTTTTGACCGTCAGGTAGGCAACGTATTGGAGAGCCATGACTATCTGCCGGGTAGCTATCTCTTGGCAGCCCTCACGCCCAAACTGCGGGATTTATTGGGTGGTAACCCTTTTTCCGCTGTGGCTGCGGGAGAAATACGGTTTCTTAATGCCTATCCCCTCGTGAAAGGGAAGCGCGGCTTGCCAGTGCCAATGGCCCTTCACTATCTTAAGGAAGAGGGGGGATTGGAGAAGGGCCAGACCGTATTCAACCACCTGCACACGCAACCTACGGAACGGCCGCAGCGTAAGCAGTACCGCTCCGGTTATCTGGCCAGTAATGGCTTCGAAGCCACCCTCGCTACGGGGAAGATGCAGGCGGTGACCCATGCGGCCATCGACGATGAACAGCAGCGGCCCACCAGTCGGGTGGGAGGAGTCTTTACCTATGAGGCTCTCTGCGCAGGTAACCAGTTGCAGGCAGAGATATGGATCTCTACCAAGCACCTAGAAAAATTGGATAAAGTCAAAGTCACTCAATTATTCAATGGCAAATATCGACTCGGCAAGACGGATAAAGACGACTACGGATCGGTGAGAATTACCGCTACCTGTAGTGTTCCGCAATCAGTGGAATCTTGTAGCAAAACGCTGACCCTCTGGCTCGCTTCGACTTTACTCTTGCGGGATGAGAATCTACGACCTAGTACTGATCCACGGCTCTTGCAGAAGACGCTTTTGGACTATCTGGGATCGGGAATAAAATTGAAACCGGTAAGAGCCTTCCAAGGCATGAATCGTCACGAGGGACGGCACCAACGCTGGGGACTACCACGCCCTTCCCTGGTCGGTTTCGCCGCAGGGAGCTGTTTTCAGTTTGAGGTAACAGGAGAATTAAAAAACGAACAGCTTGTTGCCCTGCAACAGGAAGGTCTTGGAAATCGACGCGCCGAGGGATTCGGAGAGTTGATAATTAACCCGCCGTTGTTGGCACACGAGAATATATTGCCTCTGGTCGTGGAAGAAGAAACGAGGGTACTCCCCACAAGGGCAGAGTCATGGACTGATAATGATCTGCTTAGCTTCGCAAAACAACTGGCTCGGCGTGCTTGGCGCAATGAAATACAGCAGCGCGCCCTAGCCAAGGCGGCAAACTTGGAGTTTCGCCAGAGGACACTTCACTGGAACAAAGAAAATCCTAGCAACAGCCAACTGGGGGCACTGCGATCTCTATTAGAACCACTGAAAGACCTAAGTGGTCTAACACTGCTCAGGAATTGGTTGACTCACCTGAAAGAAACTCCCAATCGCGAAAAGGATTGGCCCAAACAGGCACTTGAGGCCATTACTGAGGCTCTGACAGAACCAGTAACGTGTTGGACCCACCTCGATACACCGAACGATCTCGTAGATCCGCAGCTTTCCGGGCTGACTTCTATTCAGTTGAAAGAGGAACTGCAATTCGAGGCGTTGCGTACCCTCTGGCTCGCAGCCATCCAACAAGAGTTTCGTTATCGTGAACGCAAATAAGGCGAGAGGCGCGTAACATGGCAAGAAAACTACACACTAGCCTACTGTTGACCGGCACTCTGGAAACCATGGGCCCCCTTCATGTGGGCGGCGCAGGAGAAGGCATCGAGGTAGATATGCCTCTAGCCACCAATGGCCGAGGAGAACGTTATCTGCCCGGTACTTCCCTGGCCGGTGTGCTCCGTTCCTGGATGGAGTCAATGAACGACACAACCGTAAAGGAATGGTTCGGCTTCCAGGGACCAGGGGACGACAATGGCAACGCCAGCTGGATATTCGTTGAGGATGCACCGATCACACTACCCGGGGGCATGGAGAGCGAGGTATGGCATGGTGTGGGTATCGATCGCCAGTGGGGTACCGCTGCCACAGGAATCAAGTTTTCCCGAGAGGTGCTTCCCAAAGGCACTATTTTCCCCTTAGAGTTACGCCTTGACGTGACTGCGCAAGAAGGGTTAACACTGGCACGGGCGGCCTTATGGCATCTTGCGAAAGCGCTGGAATCTGGGCAGATTTTACTGGGAGCTGCGACTACTCGCGGGTTGGGTCGGGTCAAGTTCCAAGGGCCGTGGCAGGCAAATGAGCGTGACTGGAGCAGCCGGCAAGGAGTACTTCATTTCCTTGGCTTGGATACATCGCCTTCGAAAGTCAGCAATAATAACGTGTGGAAGGAAGAAGCTGGCAAAGTCAATTCCCTCTATGTCTCCAAGACGACGGTTGATATCACCATCACCTGGGAACCAGTTGGTCCCCTCATGACGAAAGCCCCCCGCGACGGATTGGTGGTGGATGCCTTGCCTATGCTTTCAGCGAGTGGTGACAAGTTGGCGATGGTCCTACCAGGTAGTAGCATCAAGGGGGTCTTACGCGCTCAGGCGGAACGCATTGTTCGGACTTTATTGGAGAGGGACGTTAGCCAAGAGGAGGGACCCACTCGCCATTTAGAACAATTGGCCGTCCCTCTGGTCGACGAACTGTTTGGCCGTGCCCGACCTCACACCAGCAAGGAAGCGGAAACGTCTCCACCAGGTCAACGCGGTGCCTTGAGTGTTCCTTCGTGTTATGCAACCAATTCCACGGTTACCCCTGCACAATGGGCAACCATTACCGATACCCCGGCCACAGAGACAAATGCTACCTCCCCATTGCTCGCTCATTTTCGTAGTGCCGGGATAGGAAATTTTCAGCACGCCTTCCATGTGGCGGTAGATCGTTGGACTGGCGGGGCCGCCGATCAAATGCTCTTCAGCGCGGTGGAGCCGTTCGGGGTGACATGGGAACCCATCCAGTTGCGTCTCCATTTGCAAAATCTGGAAACCAAGGAGGCAGCGATGGCGCTGTTGTGGTTACTGCTGCGCGACCTGTGGGAAGGAAATCTGGGATTGGGTTTCGGTGTCAATCGTGGTTATGGCGCGATTAAGGTTTCAATGATCGAATTGCGTGGCCTTAACTATCTTCGTTCCAGTTTCTCCTCGACATCGATCCAACTCGATATCAAGGCGAGACAGATTAGTAATCTGGAGCTGATCCAACCCTGCCTCGATTGTCTGCAACTTGCTTGGCATTCCTGGTTGTCGAATCTTACGGAAGCGGAATTATGACTATTGAGCCGATCAGAACCACACTTTACCGCCATTGCCGTACTCCGGTCACCCTAACCGACGTTCTTGCTACCCTAAATGGAGAGGGATGGATTGGCCTCGTTTACACCCCTAATTGGGCCGGTTTAGTCCGCTATATCGACGCCCAACTGGATTCTCCTGATTACAAGGTGGAACCCGATCAGGTGTTCGAAGCTCGATTCTTCAACAAAGAACAAGAACTGCGCTGGTTGCGCCACCTCACTGGCGACAGAACGGGAGATGCCGTTTGTTTGACCGAGAAGAAACAGGCCCTGCCGGATTGGAAGCCCATGGGTTCGTGGACCGATTTAGAACCACTAGAAGGTCAATATCTCATCGCGGGTTGGGGCTGTCCTTTGGATCCATTGCTAAAGAAAGGATGGTCGCAGGTCACTAATGCTTCCATCGGCACTCGTTCTATTCCAATCGCCGGTCTAAAGGTCAATGGATGCTGCTATCTCCATTACCGCGAATATCTGGGTCGTCCTGTAGGTAATGCAGGGAATGATGGTAACTGCGTGGTATTAGAGGAACGATTGATCGGTCTTGCCATACCGAAAACGACGACGAATAACGAGAAAGGAGTAAATACATGACGACCATCCAGCTCCGTAAGATCAATAGCGGGTTACAGGCTTACATCCATGTGCCCACTAAGAAGGGACAACGCGAAGAATCCCTCTGCGCCGATGGCGGTAACATCGGTAGCAGAAAGTTGAATCAGGCGCTCCATGGTGATCTCAGGCAGATCGATGGGCTAGAAGTGGAGTATGAAATGGAGGATGGGCATGTGAAACGGGTACGAGGACTCGGACAGCCTTGTGATATCACCCCCACCGTTGCCGCACAAAATTATTCTCGTAATCGCCAACAAGGTGGAGGAAGAGGGGGGCAGCACGGATATCATCAAGGTCAACCTCAGCACCATCAAATGAATCAGAACCAACCGCCCCAAGGGAATGGTCCTCGTTTTGAGAACCCCTACAACTTTGTTCCTGCCCCCGGTCGCACGCCAGCAGACGTAGATCTAGGCGACCATCTTCCTAAGGGCCACCATCGCTACCATTCAGACCATTGGTCGGGTCATATTCAAGTCAGAATGATCACCCAAACTCCGCTTCTCATCCCAGATGCTGCACGATTGGAGAAAGATGGAGAGCACAGCATTCTACCCCTGCGCATTGGTCCAGATGGCGCTCCCTATCTGCCGCCTACTTCAGTAAAAGGAATGCTACGCACGGCCTATGAGGCGATCACTAATAGTCGATTCGGGGTGTTCAAGGGACATGACGAACGACTCCCGTTTCGGATGAACGCTAGGGATGGTTTGCAGTTGGTTCCTGCACGAATAGAGGTCATCCGTGGTATTCCACAGGTGACCCTTCTTCCAGGTCAATCGAGAATTGATATCGATGGCCGCCCAATTGGAAGGTTGATGTATGCCGCGTGGTTGTCTCGGTATAGGAAATATCGTCCTACGGATAATCCCGTTGCAGATAAAGGTGAGAGTACCATGGCAAAACGGTATACCGGATTGCGAACTATTCCACCACATCAAAGCTATGTGCATGTCCGACTTTCCAGACAAGAACATCGCTCAGGAAGATTTGACTACTTGAAGATCGAGGAGATTGTGAGTGCAATTTCTGGATCGCCCATTCCCGTAGGTTGGGAGGCTGGTTGGGTTTGCATCACCGGTCGCAATATAATGAACAAACACGACGAAAAAGTGTTTTTAGAACAGGGGGGTATTGGACCCATCTCGTTGAATCCAGGAGTGATCCATGGGTGGGAGGTCCTTATCAAGGATTACCAATCCATTCATGAAGCCGAACTTGACAAACGCAAGGTCGCACGTAACAAACCAGAAGATTATCTCGGCCATAATCCCGGAGATACTGGATGGTCGCGCCACGTTTACGATCCAGCAATGTGCCAACTATCCAATAACACGCTCTGCTATGCCAAAGTAAAATCGAACGGCAAGAGCTTTGATGTCCTTGCACTGTATCCAGTGATGATTTCTCGTGACCTCTATGAGAAAGCACCGAGCCAGCTATTACCAGAAACTCTTCGTCCTGTCCAGAGGCGCGAAGAACTCTCACCGGCGGATCGAGTCTTCGGGTGGGTCAATGGCAACGGAGAGGGTGCCTTTCGCGGACAATTACGAGTGGGACCGGTCACCTGCGATCAGGGTCAGGGTATGACAGCCATCGAGCGATTGGATAATAACGACCCTCAAGGTCTGGCGCTTGCCATTTTGGGCCAGCCAAAGCCCCAGCAAGAGCGTTTCTACGCGGCACAAGATACGAATAGCAACCCAATGACCGCACAAGTACCCAAAGGCAGTGGTTACAAATTGGATACACAAGGACTGCGGGGCCGAAAATTCTATCCTCACCAAAAACAGTGCGATTTGCCTGGATACTGGACTCCAGAAATTCAGTCCGTTGGGCAACAAGTTTATCAGGAGTACCGCCGTCTCCCCGACCTGCAGCATCCAAACGGAATACGCGATAGCCAAAACCGATCTATCCGCGCCTGGGTGAAAAAGGATTCAACGTTCCATTTCGATCTCCAGGTCACCAATCTTTCCAAGGTAGAATTAGGTGCCTTGCTGTGGCTTCTCAAGCTGGACAATGGCCACTTCCTAAAACTCGGTTTTGGTAAATCTCTTGGCTTTGGTTCTGTGCGATTGGAGATTGAATCTCTCGACCTACGCGACGGGTCGGCTCAGGCCAAGGATTATCTTTCTCTGAATGGACGCGCCACCGATGGCGGACGTATTAAGAATCCTGAAGGGTGTAATGCCCTAATCAACCATTACAAGGATGCGGTAAAACGCATAGAAAAAGTTACAGAATTCGAGAACATTTCTTTCATTCGTGCTTTTCTTAATGCTGCCAGGGGTGGAGAACTTCCAGTCCACTATCCTCGCACAGACGGGAAGCCGTCCTCTGACAGTAAGGTTTACGAGTGGTTCGTCAAGAACGAGAACGGTGGGAAAGGTCCACGCCATTCGCTTCCCTCGTTGGAACAGAACGACCGAGGTCTGCCTTACCTAACCTAGATTCTTGATTCTAGTTTCCGCCATAGGCCAAATATCGTCAAGCATCCCTCGACCCTTCTGGATCGGGGGGTATCCACGCCAAAGAAACTATGAACAGAAAACAAGTTTTTGTTGTCGTAGCCACTGGACAAAAAATCGCTAACCTTCCTCCAGTACTCGAATGTGCGAATCGGGGCGATAAGGTTGTTTGGATAGAAAGCAATGATGCCCGCCGTGGGAATTGGAGTGAAGGGTCTCGTCGGGTATTTGAGAATCATGGTTTGATTAACCTGCCATCAATAGTTACCGTCGATGATATCAACGATCCTGTCCACGTAGCAGAACAGTTACGTTCCATCATCGCTGAATTGGGACCGTCGCATACGCTTAACTTGGTTGCTAATGGCGGTCCGAAATTGGCACCGATTGGTTTACTGAATGCGTGCCGGTCGTATAAATCGCGGTTACTGTATGGCAATCCTAAACCAGCAGAGTTGTGGATATTCGATGGAGCGATGCTACAACCGCCAGAGAAACATGCCTATCACCGACACAAGATTGACCTGAAAGATATTCTTATTGTTAATGACCTCATCCTCACAGAGGATGCCACGCCGTTGTTATTAGAGGGGTCTGTTTCTGACACGCAATGTGAGTATGGTAATAATCCTGAATTTACCAGCAAGGTGCATGACGAATATTACCTTTGGTATCAATCCGATGTGGAACAGAAAACTATCGAACCGAGCTTTAAAGAAATCGAGGAACTTCTACGGAGTGGAATGTTGTATAAAAATGGGTACGATATATGGCTAAACTCACTCGCCTCGATATTTCAGAATGGTTTTGCCCAAGGAAGGAACCATTCTAGGCATCCCTCCCCATCTATTTCAGAAATCACTGCTATCTTGCAGAAAAAAATGGGTTCGTTGGCGACTGTGTATAACGCTGCCCGCACTTTTTCAAGAAAAGCTACGTTGGCCAAGACAAAATCCATCCGAAATGTTAGTGCTCCTACGATTCATCTTGGACAGGAATTTGAACAAGCCGTGGCACTTCGACTATTAGTGTATTTGAGCACGCAACCTCGCCTGATGGCCGTCATTCAGTCAGTCTGGAAAAATGTCAAAGTGGCGCAGACGAAAAGCCCCCATATCGTACAAGCCGAGTGGGATATTCTCATTGTATTCAAGAGCGGCGTGCTGTTGAGCATTGAATGTAAATCATTTAGTGCCGATCAAAAGGACTTGGATGCACGACTTCGTAATTTGCAGCGTGTGGGTTCCCTTGCTGAATTGCTGATTTGTGGTCCTGTTTACACAAATTTTATCAAAGAACCTTGGTTTTCTGTTATGCATAAGCTAAAGGAAAAAGTTGGACCAAAAGATTTTCTACCATTCACCTTGCTCAAACAGCCGGAAAAATATATTATGAAGAACGAACAAGGCGAAGAAAAAAATCATACATGCGCCGCTTTTGAGACTATACTGACCCAGCGGCTAAATTCTTACATTCCGCATTTTCCCTAATAAACCTTATCGATGATCATTATAACTGCCATGAAAATCAAAGATTATCTAAAGATTATGAAAAAGAAAGTAACTGACCTATTGACCGAATTGTATAAGGTCCTGTGTCTAACCCTACCCTTGTTACTATTCATTTCCGGTAGTGGATGGGTCGCCGATGGATTTAAGGGAGAACTATTGGGCGAAGGATGGGTACAATATAGTAACAATCCTAATGTATTGGCCTTGCGGATCGGAATTCTGATAATAGCGATCCTCCTGACCCTAGGTGGCGCCTATTGGCTTTATCGGATACGGAAGCACTACCTGCCGGTAGCACACCTCGAACGGTGCGAACAACCCACGGGTATTTACGCGCTAGTGGCCACGGTATCGGCACCGTTCAAGTGGAAGCTCGAATTCCCCGACGGAAAGATGCCACACCTCAAATGCGCGGGATTCGACAACTTCCTGCCTGAGTCCCTCGAAGAAGTGACTGCTCTACCTCTCCGTAGCTGGAACTGGCAGCAGTTACTGCGCGCTATCAAACCCCACGCCAAGGAGTTGAAGCTGATTTATCTGATCGGCTCTCCTACTTTCCCCCCTATCAATGGAGAGCAGGAAATGGGATCATTCGATACACTCGAGGATTGCAAGAAATTAATCCTTGCCTATCTCCCCAATGTAGAGGTGTGTTGTGCTCAGGAATCAGTCAATTTCGAGGACATTGCTATACTTTACAACAAACTTAATCAAACTATTGACCAACTTGGCTATGAAAAGAACGAGATCATTCTGGATGTCACTGGTGGCCAGAAGACGGCCAGTATTGTAACTGCGTTGGTTACCCTCCATCACCCAAAATTGCATTTTCAATACGTACAGAGCGGTACCCCCTACCGTGTCTTTTACCACAACGTGGTTGCAGGCATCAGCTCCAGCATAGGAGACTAAACAGTCATGCTCTATCTCATCAACACTCCGATTCTTACCGCCTATGGCGACTATCGACTGGAAGCACTTTCCCTCGAATACGCCCGCACCCTTGCCGCCGAAGGCTTTACCTCAGCGGTAGGCCATGCTGGAGCCGCTGCATTGCTAGAGGACCTGCTCGGGTTTCCAGTCACGGTGGAGCGTAAAACCATCACCATGCAGCCTAACGACTGCGCCCTGGTGCTGCGGGTAATGAAGCGGCTACCTGAAGGCGTTGTCCTTAGTACCGAGGAACTGCGCCAGCAACCTTACGAATTAGCCCTACTGACGCGAATTTTGTAAACCAGAATTTATGCAGACAAGAGTCAGTTATTATTCTTTAGGCAAGAACGGACGGCCCAATGAAATTTGAAGCAGTATGCCGGGGAACCTGATATTTCTGTCAAGAACCCCACGCCTAAAGGCGGGGGCTTGTGAAGTCAACTTCACAAGTTCGAACTTGACCAGCCTCAGTCCGAGCTTTTAGCGGGCTACGTTTTTGGAGTCATGACACCTACGGATGCGT
>Ga0268283_1000363_pt1 | contig 33742 bp, 28 predicted proteins | sample saktaG_13_FD_190140 | JGI IMG/M metagenome (GOLD analysis project Ga0268283, IMG submission 190140) | Saline water microbial communities from Sakinaw Lake, British Columbia, Canada - sak_2013_06_06_36m | ecosystem: Environmental > Aquatic > Non-marine Saline and Alkaline > Saline ...
TTAAAAAGGTTAATTAATTTTTTTTAATTTATTCTTACGGCGACTTTAAAGATAATAAAAATAGTCGATCGTCAGAATAGAAACATAATAATATGGATACAGTAATGTTGGCAAAAGCCTTGGCCATCGGATTGGGATCAATTGCTCCAGCGCTCGCGATTGGCAAGATTGGCGCAAAAGCGATGGAATCAATTGGGCGAAATCCTGAGTGCACAGAAAAAATTCTTGTGCCGATGCTTCTCGCAGCTGCTTTTGCAGAAGCGGTGGCAATTTATGCCTTGGTTATTGCTTTTTCGATCAAATAGTATTTTTCCTCAGTCTCGAGCAATCGGGATTGGGATAAGATTATTATTTATTTAATTTACGATTATGGACGAACTCATCAAAACATTTCATATTGAAGTCAACCTCTTGGTGGCGCAAATGGTCAATTTTGCAATCGTGCTTTTCGTGCTCTATCGCTTTGCCTACAAGCCGGTTCTGAAAACTCTGAACAGTCGAACGAATAAGATTGAAAAAGGACTCGAGGATGCCGATGCGGCTGGCAAAAAATTGTCAGAGATTATAGAGAAGGAAAAAGAAGTATTGGCTGTGGCCAAAAAGGAAGCGCGGGAAATCATAAAATCGGCCGAAGAACAAGCGAAGGCTAACGCCGTGAGTATCGTGCTTGAAGCGAGAAATCAAAGTGAAAAACTGCTAGTTAGTGCTAAAAGCCAGATTGAACAGGAAAAAAACAAGATGCTCGCAGAAGTGAAAGGCGAAATTGCGAATTTGGTAGTTTTGGCGACAGAGAAGATTATTGGGGAGAAGTTGGATAAGGAGAAAGATAAGGAACTAATTGAAAAGGCGATAAAGTAAGCCTAAAGGGGCTAAGTCCCCTATAGGGGACTTAGCCCCTTTAGGCACAATGAAAAATATGCGAATAACATCGGCGCAATACGCAAAATCACTATATGAAGCAACACTCGAAAAATCTCACGCTGAGGTTGATGTTTTGGTTTCTAATTTTGTGAAAATTCTCTCTAAAAATGGACAGATGAGATTGACGCGTGAAATTTTGCGAAAATTTGAAGCAGTATCGAATATGAAAAACGGGATTGTTGTGGCGGAAGTGAAATCGCGTGAAAAGTTGAATAGTGAATTAGTTGATAAGTTAAATAATTATATCAAGGAAAAATATTCGGCAAAAGATGTGGTGATAAAAAATACGATTGATGAAAAAATTGGTGGTGGGGTGATTGTGAAGGTGGGAGATGAAATTTTTGACGCGAGTGTGAAGGGGCAGCTAAGTAAAATGCGGAAAGTTTTAGTGAATTGAAAATCAATAGAAGATTTCTCCTCTCCCTTCGGGAGAGGATGTCCGAAGGACAGGTGAGGGCAAGGGTATTACTAAAATAGAAAAGCGTTATATGATAGGATAGTAATAATTTTATCAAACGCCCTTGCCCTCATCCGGCCTACGGCCACCTTCTCCCGAAGGGCGAAGGGGAAATAAAAAAAGTTCTTTTGAAAAAGTAAAATCGCCTATCCTGTTGGAGTCGGCGATTTAAGAAAAAGGTGAAGGAACGAGATGGCTTAAATCAGAGACTTAAGCCAATAATGTTATTTTTTGAGTTCGCGGATTATTTCGTCAGCACTTTGCGCCATTATGCCTATGCTGGGAAGTATTCCAAGACCTACCGTAAATAATATGTCTCTTATTAAATCATTTTTTGATATTGAGGCTACGTAGAATTGATAAGCAACGATAGCGATTAAGTCGTTAGCCGCAACAAACATCAATAGGCCAAGTATAAACCAAAAAAAACTCTTTTTTGCTCTCATTAGAATTCTCCTTTGTTAAAGTGTGGCAGTGTTATTAAGAATAATCGTTGTATTCTATAACCTACTATTATACTCCAAAACAACAAAAAAGTCAAGACTTAAGTTCTAATCTTCCAATATTCGCCTAGATAGGCTAGTATTAGGGGATTAGTATTTAAAACAATTTAACGAGTTAGAATTAAAAATTATGAACCCCGTAAAGATTTTTGCAAAATTCTGATGACGGGAAAAGTTAAAAATAACTTAACTTATTAATTTTATGGAAAAATAATATGGAAAAATCTAACGGGGCAGGCAAAGACTACATCATCGAACAACTGAAAAAACAAATTGGCGAATTTGAAAGTGTTGCCACAACTGAGAAAGTGGGAACCGTGGTGGAGATTGGCGACGGTGTGGCGCGGATTATTGGTTTGGAAAATGCGCTTTCTAGTGAAATGTTGGAGTTTCTACCCTCCTCCGCCGTAGAGACGCCCCGGCGGGGCGTCTCTACAACAGGCGAAGGCGAAGTGCGAGAACCAATTTACGGAATGGTTTTAAATCTTGAAGAAGACCGTATCGGGGCGATGATTCTCGGTGCCTATGAAGGAATCAAGGAAGGCGACACGGTGCGTTCAACTGGGCGCGTGCTGTCCGTGCCAGTTTCCGAAAATTTCATCGGACGCGTGATTAATCCATTGGGAACCCCGATTGATGGCAAAGGAACAATCGCATCAGAGAAATTTATGCCGATTGAAAAAATTGCGCCGGGAGTTATTACTCGAAAAGGAGTGCATCAACCGATGCAAACGGGAATCAAAGCGATTGACGCGATGATTCCGATTGGTTGTGGTCAACGCGAATTGATTATTGGCGACCGTCAAACCGGAAAAACTGCTATTGCCGTGGACACAATCATCAATCAAAAAGGCCAAAACGTGAAATGTATCTATGTGGCGATTGGACAAAAAGAATCCAAGGTGGCGAGAATCGTGGCGGAACTGGAAGCACGTGGAGCAATGGAATATACCACAGTGGTTGTGGCCGGTGCATCTGACCCGGCTCCACTATCTTACATTGCCCCTTATGCCGGTTGTACTTTGGGGGAATTTTTTATGGACAAAGGCGAGGACGTGCTCATCATTTATGATGATCTTTCTCGCCACGCTTGGGCTTATCGTCAAATTTCCTTGATCTTGCGCCGTCCACCAGGACGCGAAGCCTACCCTGGCGATGTCTTCTATATCCATTCTCGACTTTTGGAACGCAGTGCAAAATTGAATGAAAATTATGGTGGCGGATCGATCACAGCTTTGCCAATCATTGAAACACAATCAGGCGACGTGAGTGCCTACATTCCAACTAACGTGATTTCCATTACTGATGGACAGATTTATCTTGAAGCTGATTTATTCTATAAGGGCATTCGCCCGGCACTCAATGTGGGAATTTCTGTGTCGCGTGTGGGATCATCCGCGCAAACAAAGGCAATGAAAAAGGTGGCCGGAAAACTGCGCTTGGATATTGCCCAATTTCGAGAATTGGAAGCCTTTGCGCAATTTGGATCAGACTTGGATGAAAACACAAGACAAAGAATTGAAAGAGGAAAAAGAACGGTGGAAATTTTGAAGCAGGGGCAATATGAACCGATGCTCGTGGAACACCAAGTGGCGATCATCTATGCCGTGATCAATGGATTTTTGGATGACGTGGCAGTGGAACAAGTATCCAAATGGGAAAGTGATTTTCACAAATATCTTGACTCATCAGCTAAGCCGGTAATGGATTTAATTTCCGAGAAAAAAGATCTGACGGATGAAGTGGTGGAAAGACTGGTCGGAGCGATTAAGGAGTTTAAGGAGGTGTATCAAAACGGGGCGTAGTCTCTACGAATTACGAACAAATACGAATGTACGAATGTGAGTTAAATTAAAACTTGTCATTACGCATTTTCGGAGTTTATTCGTACATTCGTACAAATTCGTAATTCGTAGTTAGGAAAATTATGAACAGTGCACGCGATATTAAAAGAAGAATAAAATCGATCAATAATACCAAAAAAATCACCCGCGCGATGGAGATGGTTTCGGCTGCCAAAATGCGCCGAAGTGTTGCTAGCGTGGTGGGAATTCGGCCGTATGCGCACTCAGCCTGGAGCGTGCTCACCAATTTGGCGCGCGCGTTCAAGGATCATCGCGAAGGACTTTTGGAGGTGCGCGAAGTGAAAAGCGTGCTGGTGATCGCGATTGCATCAAATCGCGGACTGTGTGGATCGTTCAATGCGCAAGTGGCGAAAAAAATCAAAGATGAAATTAACAACCCGGAAAAATTGAAGATTAATCGTATCGGGGATAAAAAAATAGAATCGACTGTGCCCAATGTAGATCTGAAAATTGATTTTATTACGATAGGCAAAAAAGGCGAAGCAATGGTGCGCCGATTGGGCAAAGAAATTGTGGCTACTTTTCCAGAATTGACCTATTTGCCAAAAATTGAAGATGTCCGCGCGGTGGCGAAAATTGTGATTGCGGATTATTTGGAGAAAAAATATGATAAAGTTGCGGTGATCTATACCGACTTTGTTTCCGCCATCAATCAACAAACAAAGATTAGACAAATCCTGCCGGTTTCCAAAGTTGATCTGGAAAAACAAATTGCCGAGATGGACACACTTGCTAAAGAAGTGGGACTGAAAGAATCGGAATTAGAATACAAAATCGAACCAAGTCCGAAAGAACTGCTGGATTATATTTTTCCGCGCCTGATTGAAATGCAGATTTATCACGCTATCCTGGAATCGAACGCCTCAAAGGAATCTTCCCGAATGCTGGCGATGCGAAACGCCACGGACGCAGCGGGGGAGATGGCGGATGGATTAACATTGGCATATAACCAGCTCAGACAGGCAAAGATTACACAAGAGATTGCGGAGATTTCAGCAGGGAAGGCGACGCTGGAAGGGTGAGTAGTTGGGAACGTAGGTTATTGGCGGTAGGTTGAGTTATAGGTCATAGGGCGTAAGTAAAAAACTTAAACCTTATAACCAAAAACCTAACTTACAGCTAATGCCCTAGGTTCCTATTGAATTTAAATTGCAATTATAAATTAATTTAAACAAGAATAATTATATGAAAAATGCAGGCAAGATAATTCAGGTCATTGGACCGGTAGTCGATGTCGAATTCGAAGGCAATTTGCCGGAAATCTATCACGCTCTGGAAGTTGCGCTGACCGATGGCAATAAGTTAATTCTCGAAACTAATCAGCACATCGGAGCCAATCGCGTGCGGACGGTGGCGATGGGCTCGACTGACGGAATTAGTCGGGGAATGAAAGTGTCCGACACTGGTGCGCCAATTTCTGTTCCTGTCGGAAAAGAAGTCTTGGGACGGATGTTTAATCTTTTGGGAGAAACGATTGACGGCGTGGATGAAAAAGTGGTGACCGCTAAAAAATATCCGATTCATCGGGATGCGCCAAAATTTTTTGAGCAATCAACTAAGGCGGAAATTTTTGAAACGGGAATTAAAGTGGTTGATTTGATTTGTCCTTTCGTGAAAGGTGGAAAGATTGGACTGTTTGGTGGCGCTGGTGTGGGAAAGACGGTGCTTATTCAAGAATTGATTCGCAACATTGCTCGCGAGCACGGTGGTTATTCTGTGTTTGCTGGTGTGGGGGAAAGAACGCGCGAAGGCAATGATCTCTACAATGAAATGAAAGACTCGGGAGTGTTGAAGCAAACTGCGCTCGTATTTGGTCAGATGAATGAACCACCAGGAGCGCGTCAGCGCGTGGCTCTCTCGGCTCTTGCGATGGCGGAATATTTCCGTGATGACGAAGGCAAGGACGTTTTACTTTTTATCGACAACATTTTCCGCTTCACCCAAGCCGGATCAGAAGTGTCAGCGCTTTTGGGGCGCATTCCATCAGCCGTGGGTTATCAACCAACTTTGGCGGAAGAAATGGGCAAACTGCAAGAACGAATTACTTCGACCAAGAAAGGCTCAATCACATCCGTGCAAGCGGTGTATGTGCCAGCGGACGACTTGACTGACCCGGCGCCAGCGACGACCTTTGGACATCTTGACTCAACTGTTGTGCTCTCTCGAGCTCTGACCGAACTGGGAATCTATCCAGCCGTTGATCCACTGGATTCGTCTTCGACTATTCTCGACCCAAAGATTGTTGGCGATGATCACTATAACGTGGCAAGAAAAGTACAGATGGTTTTGCAGAGATATAAAGACTTGCAAGATATTATTGCCATTCTCGGGATGGAAGAATTGTCCGACGAAGACAAAGTGACAGTATCGCGCGCCAGAAAAATTCAAAAATTTCTCTCGCAACCATTTTTCGTGGCTGAACAATTCACGGGCACTCCGGGAAAATATGTGAAGCTAGAAGACACGATCAAAGGCTTCAAAATGATTATTGACGGGGAATTGGACGACGTGGCCGAGCAGGATTTCTATATGAAAGGAAATATTGGTGAGGTTCGCCCAACTAAATAAAAAAGCCTATGCCTGAATTAAAGATAAAATTTAAAATAGTCACATCCGAAAAAACCGTCTTTGAGGACGAGGTTGATCAAGCGACTTTTGAAACGACTGATGGGCAGATTACGATTTTACCAAATCACCGGTCCTATATCACTAGTCTCAAATCAGGTGAGGCGATGATTAAAAAGAAAGGCGAAGAAGTTTTCCTTTCCATTTCGGGCGGGTTTATTGAATTTCATGACAATACGTTGGTTGTACTAGCCGACACGGCGGAACGAGCGGAGGAAATTGATCTTGCCCGCGCCGAGGAGGCACGAAAGCGAGCCGAAGAACTGAAAGACAAGGCAATTTCAATGGACGATGAAGAATATGCGCGCGTAGCGGCAGCCATTCAAAAAGAAGCGGCGCGGATTCGCGTGGCGCGGAAGCATTATACGAAGCGGGGGATGAAGATGGAGTAGGTTTTAGTTAATTATTTTTTAATTTTTGATTTTATGGAATTCATAATGGAGAATAATAACCAACGAGAAGGAGGGGAAATGGCATTAGAAAAAATTGCCAAGGAAAATTTTGCTGTTTGGGCGGATACCTTGCTAATGAAGGATCCGAAAAAAGTAGCGGAACTCTATTCAAATGACGCTACATTTCTGCCAACAATGTCCCCAGACTTCAAGCATGGTGAGCTTGAGGCAGAAGGATATTTCAAGCACTTTCTTGAAAAAGATCCCGAAGGGATGGTTATTCGAGATGAGGTGCAATCGCTTGGTCAGGGTGCATATCTGCATTCTGGTATGTATAATTTCGAAGTGGGAAAAAATGGAGATCGTTCGGTGGTTGAGGCTAGATTTTCTTTTGCTTGGCGAAAAGAGGCTGATGGAAAATGGAAAATCATTCACCATCATTCTTCAGTGAAACCCGCGTAGAGGGTCTCGCTAAAATTGTGCAACTACAACTTAGCGTGGCTTCTTAACAAGTCCCGTTCGGAAATAATTTCCGAGCGGGCACTTTTTTTATTTGACAATTCCGAAGCTATGTGCTTCAATGTGCTGTTAGTCGTAGCTCGTTAAAAATTTAATATGCTCAAATTAACGGGCTTTTTTCATGCTAATTAAATCCCAAGGCATTCGCTTTGGGGAAAATTATCAAACCAAAAAATGGAGGATGAATTATGAAAAAAGGTATCGTCAGTATTGTGGCAGTTTTTGTTTTTTTGACAATGGCAGTCGCCGCCTTTGCGACAGTTACTCCGGTAATTAATATTCAAGGCACCCACGGCAGTTATATCTGGCGGTCGGATTATTCTCCGCCAGCAATCTCCATCGGTATGCAAACAGATGAAATAGTTTTGGCAGACTGGTGGTTGTTGTGTCTCGCGCCGACAGGGTGGAAGTATTTTAGTGTGGCGTATGGATATTGGTTTGACGGTAGCTATCCATCATATCAGGGGAGGTTGTCTTCTTTCAACCAAACCACGATTCCCACGGCCGGACTGGATTTTACTCAGCCCGGGTCGTATCTATTTTTCTTTGGTATTGATAAGACCATGGATGGTCAAATTACTACCGAAAGTCTTGTATATGACATTCAGTCGGTCAATGTTTTTCCGGCTGGAAAAGCGGCAAAAACTGTGCTGATAACGATTTTTGATAGTTTTCAGGTAGCAGTATTTGACAAGCTAACAAATAGCATATTTGGTTTCTCGGTTGGCAGTGATGCTAGTCCGATTGACCCAACTCGGGTCAAAAAAGTAAAAGAAGTAAGTGATCGAGTTGGTTGGGCGAGTGATTCAGTCGCTGTTGTTGCCTATGATAGCAACATGGTGACAATGATTATTCCTAACACCGCAAACAATGACCGGTGTGAGTGGGTGCTGGAACTTTCCAATGGCGATTTTGCTTGGGCTAATCCCGATTGGGTGGCTTTCGCTGGAAAAACGGTCACTTGGAATGCGACAGCTGGACTGTTTGAATATGGTGGCTATCACAAGCAAACAGTTTATTTTTCCAACGGGCAGGCGTACTTGGATTTCGCCTGCAATTTGACGGATGGATTTGTCGCTCATATTAATCCGAGCGACATTTCTTATGTCAAATGGAATCAGGATGGCACGAACTGGGATGAGCTTCTAGCCTGGGGTACGCTACAGGTTGATGTTAATAGTGGTAACTATTATGTTTGGATGAATAGCGGTGCCGTAAGCGGATCCGGTTTGTTCTCAATTATTATGAGGGATGGGTCCACTGCTTGGATTAATAAAGACAAGTGGATTTATAGCGGCGCAACTCTCGTCGGGGAGAGAATTGTTGTAAATTAGTAAAATCCCCAGCATTTCGATGCTTCAAGGGCGGTTAGGATCTCAATGATCCCGACCGCCTGTTTTATTTTCCAAAATAAAAGCATTTTTAGGAAGTTTAAAAAGGTCATAAAAAGTAGGGCGAAATGGGGCTTATCTCGGCTAAAAATAGAATTTTGGGGTTTTTGATTGACAAATCTATTCTTTTCTGTTACTGTTTTATGTTAATTTATAAACGTCGAAATTCTATGTCAATGAAGAAAATATTGGAGATTATTAGGAAAAATGTGAAAGGCTTGTTTCTGGCCGGCGTGCTTTTGGGCACATTGTCATTTTTTCTGCTCGTTGTGACGCAAAAAAGCTCAAGGGCGACTACTGATCTTTTGGTGGTGCAAAACAGTGGCAATGCGACTGACTATTATGCCATGTCTAAATCAATTGATTACTTGAATGGGATTCTTTTGGAGTCGGTGTATAGTGAAAAATTTTTGGAAGAGATGAAAAATATTGACAGCGCCACGGTCAGTTTTTTGCCGGTTGATAAGGCTGATCGTTTGACCGCTTGGCAAAAAACTGTCATTTTGAAAAAAAATACCAACGCCGGGATTATCACAGCGCAAGTGTTCGGTGATAATGCCAAGCAAACCACAAAAATTTCTAATGTGCTGATTGATGTGCTCACGAACAAATATGCGCTTTTTTTGGGACAAGGACAAAACATTGAAGTTAAGGTTTTAAGTGGTCCAATTGTGGAAAAAAATCCGACCGTAACGCAAATTATTTTGGTTAGCTTGGGTGGTTTTGTGATTGGAATTTTGCTGTTTGGTTTTTGGGTTTTCTATCAAGAAGAAGCCCGAAAAAATTCTGCCATAATGTCTTTTGGCAAAAATACTGCTATAATTAACAACCAAAGCCGAGAAGAGGAAATATTATACAAAAGTCAATCAGAACAAATTGAGTTTTTTGGAAGCTAAGGCGTTAGCAACTTTTTGTTCAATCCCGAACGTTTCGGGATTGGCATAAGGTTGTTATGGATTGTCCATTGACAACTGAATAGTTAATAGAAAAATACTAAAAACGGGAGGATGGCAGATGAGAAAGATAATTCAGAAATTAGTATTGGTAGTGGCAGTAGCTGCTCTCCTTTCGGGATGCGCGGCTACGGATATGAGAATGAGAGGAGATTTTAATCAGGCATATCTGGATGTTCCTGCAAATTATCAAAAAGATTATGCAAGCAGGAATGTTCCAGAGATGATTTGGGATCTTCTCATAGAACCTAGTGACTCAACTGGACCGAAAGAAACTCCCCGAATGTTGGAGGGGAAATTCAGTTGCTATAGGGTGCCGTTTCCAGAAGAACTGAAAAACGAGCGGTACATACCAGAAAGGATTAAATGGTATGTATTGGTTAATGAATATCTTGGGCAACTCGTGTTAATGTTTAACGGCGAAGTGGAGCTTTTGGTTGATGGGACTGCTAAGGCATTGAAAAATGCTAAGGCACTCGTTCTCTCGACACGAGCTGAAAAAGTCTATGGGCTTCAGTCGGACGCGAAAGGCATTGATGTCGATCGCGGAAAGCTGATGACAGATGCGGATTATCGGAAAGATTTGATTGAGAAGTATGGCAGTAATCTTTCCGAATTTTCTCCGTCAAACAAGCTGATTAACGAAATCGGCAAATGGAATCGCTTTGATTCTCCGCGGGGATATATTTTAACCCCGTTGGATGAAAAGAGATTTCGGGAGATCGTTTCAATTAATCCTGGGTATACTTATTCTCAGCGATTGGTCAATCAGCCTTGGGTGATATCAACCAATCCGTTCGGTATGGTTATTAACAGCGTTGCGAATAATATCAATGCTGTTGCGGGATCACCAAACACGGAATGGCGATCAAAAAAACCAAACAATGACACAGGAGGAAAAGAAGAATGAAAGCAATTAAAAGTTTTTTAATGATGGCAATCCTACTGTGTATCGCTTGGCCAGTTCAGGCCAAGATATATACAGTGAAACTGGGCGACACGCTCGGCGGAATTGTCAAGGTAGAGGGATCTTCTGTTTCCGAGCTTGCTCGGATTAACGGAATTGTTGACAAAAACAAGATTAAGGTCGGTCAAAAACTTGAAATTCCTGAAAAGGGAAATCAAAAAATTGATCAGAGACAGGCAGATCGAAAAAGCGTCAAAACCAATCCAGTCATTATTGACGGAATGATTTGGCGAAAAGTTGGAGTCGACCCATATAGGGGAACTCTACAGTGGGCTGTTGAGCATTTTGATATTCCTGCTTCCATCAAGGAAGCGACCTTGCGAAATATTGCGAATAACAAGTTTCAATGGGTGAATATTGATGGCAACGAATGGTTGGGAGCGGTTACATTCGGTAAGAACAAGATTGCAAAGAATGTTCTAACTGGATGGGATCAATCTAAGAAATATTCTGCAAAGAACTATGGCGTCGGCGATTATGTTGTTGCTAAAGTATCTTGGTGTCAGAATATGGTGTGGCTGAAGAAAGGAACCACTCCGACAAGCACCCCTTCTATGCCGGAAGAGCAGAATAAGGCAGTAATTGAAGAAAAAACTGTGGCAGTTGTTATTCCGCAAGAAGGCCCTCGAAAGCCCCCTTGCAAAGAATGTCCCGACCAAGGAGAAGTCGACTCGGGTGTATACTGGATCGTTCACGACCCAGGCGGCCCCAATGAAAACAAGGGATGGGGCGCATTCGGAGAAATTCTCTTCTGGAGAAATTTTACTGAAGATTGCTCATCCGAATATTCATGGGGCGTTGGCGCACTGGCCAGCACCTATGGTTATACCATAACAAACAAGCCGGAAAGCGGAGACGGTTATCGTCTTGCCGCTCAAGGTGGAGTTAAGCGGATATGGACCAGGGAAGATGGCTTGTCTAGTAAATGGATTGCCAAAGGCCGTCTTGGTATCGAAAGCTCCCACTGGGAGAATTCTGATCGAGATTGGCGCATCGACCAAATTGGTCCGGTTGCTGGATTTTATGGCGAATACAGACACGAGCTTGTCTATGATAAAATCTGGTTGTTTGCCACCGTGGAAAGTTGGTTTGGACTCGGGAGTCAAAGTGTCGATAGTAGTTTTTCAGACACTAAGGCCGCCAGTCGAACCTTCGTAGAGGCCGTGGTCGGAGTAGATGTTAGGATTACCGACCAAGATATCGCACGTGCATACGCCGGTTTCGATTATCAGGGGTATGATGATTTATTCCCTGGCGTGATTGGTTTTGAAATCCGGCATGAATTATTGAATGATTGGGGCACAGTTGCCCTTGGCATTCAGGGAAAGTTTTACTCAACAATTAACCCCACGGCGTTGCTTTATGCCAAGTGGGAGATTACCAAACCCATCGCGAGATGGTATGATAATTGTCGGCAAGACAGTGTTCAACTGGTCGGAACCGGCATTGGTGGGAATCAACTGAGACCTGAAACAGCAGTAAAAGCATCGGCGGATCATCACAATATGTCGTCTACTTCAAACAATCGAATGGACGCGGTGGTGGCCGGTCTCGGAAATGCAAACAGCAACAGATGAGTTCGCAAAGAATCTTTTGCAAGTTTTTGAGTTTTTTCCATATTGCCAAGAGGGCAATCGAGCGTTCACGGTGCTTGTAGCTTAAGCGCAGGATGAATTGCGGAGATGAACAAGAAAATGAGCAAAGATTCAGATGACTCATTTAAGTGCTTGACTTTTTCATAGTTGTAGTGTAGTGTACGTAGTCAGAGAAGTGCGCATTCGCGCAAAACAAAACAAAAAATTTCAAATATGGGAGGTAAGTATGAAACGCGTTCTTTATTCAATCAGTATCGTAGTTCTGGCAGTCGTGGCGTTCGCAGGAATTTCATCTGCAGCGTCGGCAGCGAAACTCGTCAACACGCAGGTATCCTGTGACAGCAATGGCAACGTCACTATCGGAGCGATGCCGGACATTGCAAAGCTCGTTGACGTCGAGATTTACGACGACGTCAATGGGACGAAACCCGAAAGAATTGGACCAAAGACCAGCTTTAAGCTGGAACCCGGCCAGGGATTCAATTTTCTGTGGAGCGATGCAACAGGCGTTCATTACCAAATGATTACGCCGCAGACCCCGCCCCCCCAGGGATTGTCCATTGACAAAAGCTGGATCGACCCGCGGACGAACCAGCCGGCCTGCAAATATTTGCGACCGGCGAAATAAAAACATCCCTTTTTCGGGACAAGCCCCTTGAATCTAACGATTCTCGGGGCTTGCTTTTTTTTCTGAAGTATGCTATGATTTTAGGTTATAAAAATAATATATGCCCCAAATCAACCCAAAAAATAATGAACGAAAAGAGCTGGTCACGGCTGTTTTTGGCATTGCTTTTGGTTTGATTTTTCTTTTGGCCAACTTTTCCGTCGGCTTCATTTTGCCACTCTATCTTTTTGTGGCCGGCCTTTTGTTTTTCATTTCCCTCATTCATCCACGTAGTGGGCTATATATTCTAGTATTTCTGACCATTATTTTTGAACATTTCTTCACGCTGTTTTCACCGGTTTTTGATCGGGTGGAATATAAATTGTATTTTCCCGACTTGATTATTATCGGGATGCTTTTGGGTGGAATCATCGCGCTTCTGAGAAGCAAGCAACCCATCCTGCTAAAACTAAAAAAAGAAAGCCTGGTGCTTTTGAGTTTCATATTTCTAAACGTCGTCTATTATTTCGTCAGCGTTTTTGTGTTTGATTCCAGTGCTTACTTGTCTTTCAGTTCGCTCAAAAATTACACTTTCTATAGTCTCCTGTACTTTTTAGTCTTTTGGAACATTCAGTCGGAGGCGCAAATGAAAAGGCTTTTGCAATTCTATTTCTCCGCCACAGTTTGCCTTTTGGGTTTCATCGCCTATGGTATTTTGAATGGCAAAGGACTTTGGACCGAATTCACGCCACTTTCCACTGAAGGCGTGCGAATTTTGGCTTTCGCCCAGGGACTATACTTAGCCCTGGCACTTTTGCCAATCGGGTTGTTTGTGATTTTCAAGCGCAATCCGAAACTAAAAAAGTTCTTGCTATTTTTGCTCTTGGCGTTTTCCGTGGGAATCTTGGGCACAATGATGCGCCATATTTGGGTGGCACTGGGACTGGCCTTTGTCACAATTTATCTATTACTGAGAAAAAAAGCTAAAAAAGATTTTTGGGATATTGTTTGGAAAATTGTTTGGCCGGTTGTTTTGGGAGTGATAATTGTTTTCTATCTTTCTTTGATGCTTCCGCAATCGCAATTAGGGAAGAGTATCGACGGAATAAAAAGTGCGGTCTGGGAGCGGAGCGTTTCCATTTTGCATGCCGGCGCCGATGAGAGTTTTGCTTGGCGACAAGTGGTTTGGGAAAGCGCTTGGAAGAAATATCGCAATAATTTGATTTTTGGAATTGGAACGGGGCAAACGGTGACAATCGAAATTGCCGATTATCACGATGTTGTGGAAGTGCGCAATATGCACAATTCCTATTTGACAATTTTGATGCAACTGGGAATTTTGGGCATCGGGCTTTTCGGGTATTTCATATTTTTGCATCTCAAAAAGCTGGTAAAGCGCGGAGTCAGAGATGATTTCTATGGGTTGGCCTATCTGGCAGTGCTAATCATTTTTCTAGTGGCGTTTGTTTTTCAGCCATATCTGGAAACTAATTCGCTCTCGCTGTTTTTTTGGATCAATCTTGGTCTAATCAGAGTGCTTAATAATATGACTAAATCTAAACACGATGAAAATTCTTGAAGTTAATAAATTTAATTATCTCAAAGGCGGAGCCGACCGGCATTTTTTGGAGCTGGTTGAGTTGCTGAAAGCCGAGGGTAATGAAGTGGCGGTTTTTGCGATGGATGACGCGAAAAACAAATTTTCGCCCTGGAGCAAATATTTTGTCAGTTATGTTGGATATGGCGCGAATGATTCTCTCTGGTCAAAAATCAAAGGTGCCTTGACCCGCTTTTATTCTCTAGAAGCGAAAAGAAAAATGAGAAAACTACTGGACGATTTCAAGCCGGATGTGGTGCATATCCATAATATCTATCATCAAATTTCGCCTTCCATCCTTCCTGAGATTAAAAAGAAAAACATTCCGCTTGTGATGACGGTGCATGATAATAAGCTGGTTTATCCTCACTATCTGCCAGCGCGTGATTCAAATGATGTGCGCAATTTTAGTTTTTCAGATTTTGTGCTGAGACGAAAATTCAAAAATTCTTTGCTTAAAAGTTTTCTGGTGGCGCTGGAATTTGAAATAGTGCGTTATTTCAATCTTTACGATAAATATATTGATGCGTATCTCGCCCCGAGCCAATTTACGAAAAATAAATTGATGGAAGGGGGGATCGCAGAGGAAAAAATTATTGTTCTTCCGCATTTTTCTTTTCGGCAAAATCCGGTTGAAAAAAGTGAGCCAAGCCGAACTGAAAAATACGTGTTGCATTATGGTCGACTCTCGAAAGATAAGGGCGTCGATCGCTTGATTGAAATTTTCAAAGATTTGCCGGAAATCAATCTGTACTTGGCAGGGAAAATTGAAGACGACTTGAAAATTCCCAATCTGCCAAACATCCAATATCTGGGATTTTTATCACCAAAAGAAATTGAGAAGTTGATTGATAATGCTCTTTTGGTTGTTTCGGCGTCCAGGTTGTGGGAGACTTTCGGACTCGTTGCCCTGGAAACAATGCTCAGTGGAAAACCGTTCATTGGTTTTTCCGGTGGGGCATACGCGGAAATCGTGGAAAATGCTCATTCGGGCTATCTTGTCGAGGATGAGCAAGAAATGCGAGAGAAAATAAAAAAACTTGTTGATGATGAAAAGTTGCGAAAGATCTTTTGCAAAAATGCACTGGAACGAGCTAAATTTTTCTCAGCAGAAATGTATTATCCCAAGCTGAGGGATATTTTCCAAAAATTGACAAAAACAGAATAACCTGCTATGGTAACGAGTTAAGAATTTAGTAATAAATCAATGAAGATCGCCTATATCGGGCAAAAAGGAATACCCACAAAGACTGGAGGAGTGGAGAGATATGTGGAAGAAGTGGCAACACGGATGGCGGCGTTGGGTCATGAGGTTTTTGTATATGCCAGAAATAACTATACGGACAAAAATTTACCTGAATATGAGGGTGTGAAAATCATTCATCTGCCGTCAATCCCAACCAAAAATCTCGATGCAATCAGTCACACTTTTTTGGCAACAGTGCACGCGCTATTTCAAGATTATGACGTTATTCACTTTCATTCGATTGGCCCAACTTCACTGAGTTTTATTCCAAAATTTTTCAAAAGAAAAACAGCCGTGATCGCCACTTTTCAATGCCAAGATTATTTTCATAAAAAATGGGGCGTTTTTGCGCGCGCTTATTTGCGTTTTTCGGAAAAATTAACTTGCACGGTTCCCGACAGGACAATTGCTGTGAGCGAAGATCTGCGCATTTATGCCCAAAGAAGATATCAAAAAGATTTGACTCATATCCCCAATGGATCTGAGATCAGATTTAATACTAATGACGATACTCTTTCTGAGTGGAATCTCAAGAAAAATGAATATATTTTTTCCGCTAGTCGCCTCATCAGGCACAAAGGCATTCACTATCTCATCAATGCCTTTAATCAACTTTGCGAGAAAAATCTGGACCAAGGCAAAAAATTGGTCGTTGCCGGAGAGGGTGCTTTTACTGATGATTACGTTACCTATCTCAAGGAATTAGCCAGGAATAATAAGCAGATTATTTTTATCGGAACGGTTGGTGGAGAAAAATTAGAACAACTTTTTTCGCATTGTTTTCTTTTTGTGCAACCATCGGAATCAGAAGGAATGTCTCTGGCACTGCTTGAAGCGATGGGCTATGGCAAGGCAATTCTCATCAGCAATATCTTGGAAAATGTCAGCGTTCTGCGCGGAAGCGGATTTATGTTTGAAAATAAAGATGAAAAAGATTTGGAAGACAAGCTCCTCGGTATTTTGAATAATCCGGAAATTGCAAAGAGTGCTGGTGAGGAAAGTCAGAACATCGCCAAACAGTTTTATGATTGGGACAAGATTGTTTCTCAGATTGAAAAATTATACGAAACGGTCCATAGCGAAAAGAAGAGGTAAGAATAGGTCACACGATTGATCAAAAAACACAGACTCACTTATCTTTTACAGATAGGTGGGCTTGTTTTGTTTTGTGGCGGGAATTGTTTTTTTGGTGTATAATTACAGCACGTAAAAATAGAATTAATTTTATGGTGCCAGAAGATAATTTTGGAAAAAATAATGCAGGCGTTGGTGAAGACCCGAAGCTTTTACGTCAGCGTGTTAAAAAGGAAAAGGCTGATTTTGATGCGGGCGCGAAAACTTGGGAGGAGCTTAGTGCTGAGACTCAGGAGGCTATACAAAAAACAAAGAGAAAAGGACGACAAGCAAGAAAAATTATTGCCACTGGTGGAAGAAGAAATAAACCGGGAAATGTGGCGGAGCCTGCTATCATCGAGCAAGAAGAAGTTGAAGATATTCAGCAAGAAGCGGTAACTAATTTACCAAAATCGGTCGTTTCTGATAAAGAGGAAAATCCAATAGAAGAAATGGAGGCACTTAATTTGAGAAGAGAAAGGCTTGAGCAAGAGCTCGGACTGGCGGAAACGGAATTTGAAGAAGCCGAGTTAAAATATGAGCAAAAAAAGGCAGACAACAAGGAAACATTTAAGGGGCTGATGGCAACACTAAGAATCAAGAGCTTTGGTGGTGGGCAGGTCAAAGCAGAAGAGGAATTTTTTAGAAAAAAAATGGAGGAAAAGAAACAAATAGTCGAAGAATTGAAGAAAAAAATACAAGAGCTAGAACCAGAGCAGGAAAAAGAGGTGCCCAATCCCGTATTTGAGGGTTTCAAGGAACTGAGAATAAAAAAGGAGGAATTAGAAAAGATGGATGGATTTGAAAACTTGTCGGAAGGGCAAAGACTTTTGGTTTTGGAAAATTTGAAACAGCTGACATTGGGGAGGATCCAAGAAGAGGCGGTGGAAAATGTTAACAAAGATATTGCCGGGTCAAATATTTTGGGTAAAATCTGGAAAAATGTTAGTAAGAAATATTATATTGCCAAAAAAGAAAAGGTAAATGCCAAGGAATTGATGGGTGGCGGAATGAGTGTGCACGAGGAAACGTTGAAGCAACTGGTAGCTGGAGCAAAGGATGGACCGGCAGTGGAAATCAAAGATGGCAAACTAGAAATTCAATATGTCAGTGGTTTGAATAATTTAACACCAGAACAAGAAGGGCAAGTAGCAGAGTTTAATACTGTGGCGACAGAATTTAGCAAGATTCCCTACGAGTGGTCATTGGATACGGCTAGTGCGAAAGAAAAAGAAAAATATCAAGAAGTTAATGTGCGATATCAGAAAGCGGTTGAAAGTATTCTTGAAATTAAATCCAAAGAGGATCCTGGGAATTATGCTTCAACTATACTGTATGTCAACGATTTAGAGCGAAGCGTGAAACTCAATCAATTTTTAAATAGCAATCCGGATGTTGAAAGGCAGTTAGCGAATATTAAGGATGATAGTGTTTGGCAAAAGGCCTTGGCGAATGTTATTACAGAAAGAGGAATCTATGCTGGAGCGGGCTTTTTGGCTCGGACAGCAACTGTTAGCCTTATCGGACTCGCTGGCGTGCCGCTGGTAGCTGCGGGAATGGGTGGAATTTTAGCTCGAAAAAGGGCTAAAGAGACACTTAGGGATAAAGAGCGAATGGCAAGAAGAGGAATAGAAGATGAAAGTGCAGAGAAGAAGGATTTCGTTGATGCAATGTATTTGCAGGAATCTATCGGTGATCTTATGGAGATGATTAAAGCGGAGCCAAAAGATTCATCAAAAAGAGAGGAAATGCTAAGATCATTAAAATTTAATCTCTTTGATGCGAAAAATAAACTTGATGATGGGACGGTCAATTTTGGAAATAGCAAAGAAAAATTATCCAATCAATACGGATTGATGAAAAAAATTTCCGAAGGGGTTGTTTTTTTGGAAGCACATGAGCTTGAAATTAGCTTTGATAAGTACTTCGGAAACTTGGAAAACAAAGGTGATTTAGCGGTTATATTGGAATTTCTAGAAACGCAGGATTTGAAAATTACAGAAGCTCAAAAAAAGTTTTTACGCAAGCAAACCATTAAGGGAGTATTGTTGGGTGCGAGCTTCGCTTCAGCGGGTATGCTAGTGAGACATGTTAGTGAAGCTTGGTTTGGTTGGGGAGGAGCTGAAAAGGTGACCGGAGGAGGGACAGAAAAATCAGCAGAGACAGTGAAATTAGATCAAAATTTGGATACTAAAAATGCACCTGATTTGCAGGACAAGGGCGGTGATTCTAGTAAAATTTTTTCCAAAGAGCAGATGCCTGACCCGCGAGGGGAAAATAAAGTTCCGTTGAAAACAAAAATATCCACGCCAACACCAAAAGAGATGCCAAATCCAAGTGGTGTGGAAATAAAAGCAGCGAAACCTATTTTGGCAGAAAAATTAGTGCCAGGATCAGTGGAAAAAATGCTCGATGGTGTTGAGGTGAAGCCGAAAATTCCAGCAGATACTATGACTATTGGAGGAAAGGGAAAAGAAAGAATCCCAAATATTGAGAGAGGGTTGATTAGAAAGGCGATGGCTGAGTTGGGAATTAGTAAAAAAGAAGCGGGTGCCTTAGCTAGCAGGATGACGAGCAATTACATCAAAGAGCACCCACTCAGCAATCCTCATCTTGTGCATGATAATGATATTGTTGAAAAAATTGATTTTAAAAATGAAACTTATGGCTTAAAGCGTGTATCTGATCTTCATGGTGGTGCACATGGTGGAGGAGTGGCAGTAGAGGATGCCAGAATGAAGGCGATAACTGAGCAGATGAATCAGGAGGACATTAGTAGGAGCTATAATAATCAGATTATGGGAGAGTATGCTACTGTGCCAGAAGCAAAAACGCAGGCGTTTAGTTCGTCCGATGGCGATCGTTTGCATCAGGGAGAGGTGAAAACACAAGCTTTTAGTACATCCGATGGCGATCGTTTCAGGCAGGCAGAATTAGAAAAAACAAAAATGTTTAGCTCGTCTGATGGTGATAGGTTGCATCCAAATGCGCCAGAAGCTCACGCTGGAGCATCTGATGGTGATCGCTTTCATCCAACCGAAACAAGGAGTATTGAACATGCTGGAGCATCTGAAGGAGATCGATTTACTCCAACTGAAGCAAAAAATCTAGAACATTCTGGAGCATCCGATGGTGACCGATTTCAACCAACCCAAGCAAGGAGTCTTGAGCATGTTGGAGCATCTGATGGCGATCGATTTAATCCAGTTGAGCTCTCATTGCTGGAAAAAGCCAATATTAAAAAAGTAGCGGACATTTTTGATGACAGTATCTTTGGTGGCAATAAGCTTGCCAATCAAATTGCAGAAACAAAAAACCTAAAAGGCGCAGAGTTCTATCGGGCATATCGAGAAATTTATGCAAAAATAATCGGGAATACTTTTCGTGAAAATGGAATCAGCGCCTTGAACGCTGGCGAGTATCTGGAGGATGGTTACGGCAATAACTCAAAAATAGATGCATTGATAAAATACAATTCAAATATTAAAGGCTATAGCGTTGAGCCGAATGCGACTGAAACGATGGGGGAATGGATGACGAGGAACATTGATAAAGCGCTAGGGTCTTGCGGGATAGGTCTGAATAATACGCGCTTTAACAATCGAAACTGAGTCATGAAGTAGCTCAAAAAACAGGCCATACTTGATTTCAAGTAGCGGTCTGTTTTTGTTTTTCCGAACTTGACTTCTGGCTCATTTTGGTGTACAATAGACGGTTAATATAATTTGGCGATAAATAACCTTTAAACACCTATTTTATGCAAAAAAGTAACCGTAATTTTATTTTGTTTTGGATTTTTGCCATCCTGTTTCTTGTCTCTTGGTATGGATTTTGGCAGGTGAAAAATAACAAAGAATTTGGGACGATGAGTGCCGTTATCGATTTTTTGCCAATTGACGAGCTAAAAAAAGCCAAGTTCAAAACGATGGCCAGTTTTGCCGAGTATATGTTTGAAAAAGACGGCGAAGAAAAAACTTTCCTCTTGCTTTTCCAAAACAACATGGAACTTCGTCCGGGTGGAGGCTACATTGGCTCGTTTGGAATTTTGAAAATGCAAGATGGAAAAGTGAAAGAGCTCGCCACACATGACCTTTCCAATTTTGACGGGCGCGTGCCCGATGGCATTGTTCCACCTTATCCGATCAAGGAGACATTAAATGTCAAAGATTGGAAATTACGCGATTCTAATTTTTCCCCGGATTTTCCAACTAATGCGGGGAAAGCTGATGAGTTCTATCACTTGGGGCAAGGCCAAGAAAATTTTGCCGGAGTGGTTGCGATTAATAGTAATGTGATCACTTCTTTTCTCAAAGTGACCGGTCCGATGCAAATTGAAGGCTATCCTGGAATTTATGACAGCGAAAGCGCGGTCTTAGTTCTTGAACAACAAGTGGAAAAGGATTATTCCCAGCAAGGAATTGAAAGGGGAGAAAGAAAGGGCGTGATAAATCTATTGGCGAAAGAAATTCAAAAAAAAGTTTTCACGCTTAATGTGCGTGAAAAAATTAAATTAGCGGAAATTATTCTCGACGACCTAAACCGCAAAGATATTCAGCTCTATTTCAAAGATGAAAACTTGGAAAGACAAGCACAAAATGCACAGTGGGATGGTGGCGTTGATAAGATTTGGGCGGAAGATTACTTGATGCTCGTCGATTCAAACATGGGCTCACTGAAAAGCGACTACTATCTGCGTCGTTCGTTTAGTTACGACGTTGATTTGTCAGGAGAAACGCCAAAGGCAAATTTAAAAATTACCTACAATCACACAGCCAAACAGAAAAATTGGATGACGAAAGATTACCTGGATTATTTGCGCGTCTATACTCCTTCTGGCAGTTGGCTCACTGACACAAAAAATGTCGGAGACAAAAAATTTGGGGATGATTTGGGCAAAAAATATTTTGGAACACTGGTTAGCGTTCCATTGGGACAAACTAAAACTATTGAATTTTTCTATACTTTGCCAAAAGTAGCGGTGGAAAATTATGATCTGCTCATCCAAAAACAATCCGGTTCAGGCGAAGTGAAAGGTGAAGTGACTGTGATTTATAAGAGCCAGAAAAAAATGACTTATCAGATTGATCTAGCCAAAGATTGGAAGTTGAGTGAGAACCAGTAAGGCGCTTCGCTTAATTTTCAATTTTCAATCAAGTTCAAATTACCAAATTTATAAATTTAAAATTCATTTCAAACTTTTTGCTGCAAGCTTATCCTTTGAGGGCAAATTTTAAATTTTAAATTCTTGCATTACGCTCCTCCAATTCCCAAAATTGGCACTGGTTCAGGGAAAACGATAGAATTCAGCGTAGTGGCGCCAGCTTTAATGTCTGTAAAAAAAAGTTTCTCCAGGCCATTATTATGGATGACGAATGGAGAATCCAAATTTGTGCTAATGAGGTCAAGACAATTGCGATGATCACGCGCATCCAACTCAACTATTTTTGTGTATTTTCCGACGCTAAAAATGATATGCTCGTAATCCTTGTACCATTGAACATTCTTTAGATTTTCCGAGTAGCGAGTGATATTTTGTAACTCATTTTCACTGCGGAGTGGTTGCACAGTCCAGTCGCGCATGTAATAAACCGAAATTTCGTTATTACTATAAAAAAGCAGTTTTTTCCCATCATTGGAATAATGCATTTCTTCCACCTGACTTCCTAGGAGGCGGAAATATTCTTCATACTCTCCTTTATTATAGACAAAAAGATTTTTTGCTTGATCCAAAAAGGCAATCCGCGATTCGTCATAAACAGTAACTCTCTCAATGATTGGATTATTCGCATCAGGAAAATTATTAGTAATTTGGGTTTTTTCCACCTTTCCGTCTAAGCTGGTTTTAAATACGAGATTATTAGGGATTTGGACAAAATAGACCGCATTGTAGGAAAGATCATAGGCGCTGACGTTATCAGCAATCTGGGTTATATCTATAGAATCCTTGATGTTGGCGCGAAAGAGCGTATCGCCTTCAAGAAAGAAGAGATAGCCTTGCTCTTTCGGATCCCAACGAACATAGCGGACATCATTTTTTCCTAAAAAAGTATTCAAATTTAAGGTATTGTTTTGAGTCTGAGTGCGGTCGATAATATAATAGGCTGAAGATAGGACATCTTCTGCCGAGCTAAAATTTGCGGGTATATTTTTTTCTACCGGGACGGAAAGATAATTTTCTTCTGGCGACCACTCGATGTTTTCTTTTTTATCTTCCGCGAGAAGTTTCCAACCAAAAAGATCATAACTCTTTGCCACTAATTTACTGCTTAGGTCCAATTCTTTGATTGTGAGATCTTGATTGGAATTGGTCGTGAAAGCGACAAAGCGATTCTTAGGAGAAGTGAAAAACTTATCGATTCCATTTGTTTGGTCATAGTTGGTCCGGGCGTAATCTTTTCTCGTGAGGACAACATTCCAAAATTCACTGGAAACTCCACTGTGGACATCGATTTTTTTATTCCAAGAATAAAAATCCGGTGCCGAGATTGCTATTTCATAATCAGCCGGAATTAATCCTGAAAGGTTAAAGGAATTATTAATTCGGTTAAGGCTGGTGGTTTTGTTGATGGTGCCATTGAGGGCGGTGACGATATTTTGCGGGTTGGTTTTGAAAGAAATTGTTCCGCTGTAAACAAAAATACCCCGATGCCAATCAAAGCGATAACCTCTGGCCTCGAGGATGACAGTGGGGGTAATTATGAAGAAAATTAGAACGAGGGACCAAAAAAATAGCTTGCGTTTGAATCTTTCCATAAATAGATACTAGCGGGATTTCGGGTTCTTGTCTAGCCCCGCACTAACCTTGCACTAGCCTTCGGCCAATTTGCATCGGAGGTGCAAGTGCAAGGTTAGTGCGGGGTTGTGTGCTATAATAGAATTAAGGTCTATAAAAGCTTTAAGGCGTTATCTTGGTTTTTTATGCATATCATTATGAATCATAATAAAAGCATTTTTCTGGTAGGAATATTCTTTGTAGTCGTCATCATTTTTAGCGCTGTTTTTTGGCAGATGTTTAATCGGGATAATGACGAGGCTTTTAATAAAATAAAAAAAGAAGCTGAGGTTGGTTCAAGCAAAGAACAAGCTGTTTTGCCTGCCGGAAAAAATTCTGCCGTGGCAGGCACTTCAGCTGGAGCAACAACGAAAGCCGAAGCGAATGCGCCAGAAAGTGCACAAAATTCAACTCCGGAAGATATGCAAAAACCCTTGGATAGTGAAGCGGAAAAAACAAAAAATGAAACTGCAGATTGGAATACTTATGCGAACGAAAAAAACAAGTTTGAATTTAAATATCCCACCGATGCTAGTGTAGTGGCGAATGAGGGTTTGATTCGTATTTCTCAAAATAAGAAAACTTGGAAATTGAGAGAATTTTCTAATAAAGATAAGCTTGACCTGCAAGCTTGGTATAGCGATGAATTTTCCGAAAAGGAAAGGAAAAATTGCACACTTTCCGAATCAGCTACTTTAAAAGTGGGCAGTTATGAAACAAAATATGTTAATCCTAATTCCGGAAATACGGAATGTACTAAGGCCGGGTATTTTTCAATCAGCAGTGACAAAAAAAACGTGATCAGGTTGGAAATTGGCGATGAAACAGTGGAAAATGTAAATAAAATTTTGGTAACTTTTAAATTTTTGACAGAATAATTGATAAATAGTATAATAGAGAAAGTAAGAGAATTCCGCTAAGTCTTTTTTGACATAGCAGATGATAGCGATGGTGGACCGGTCGATCTTCCGAAGCCTTCTTACAAGTTAATAAGCTTTAATCTAGAATTGCGTTTATGAATACAATTCAAGTAACTGACGTAGAGTTTGTCGAGTATGTTGTGAAGCAAGTTGTAAATAAGCCAGATGATGTGAAGGTGGAAAGAAAAATTGATGAAATGGGTGTGCTTATTACACTGGACGTTAATCCGGAAGATATGGGAATGATTATCGGTCGCGAGGGAGCAACAGCAAAAGCTTTGCGGACATTGCTTCGTGTGATTGGCGCCAGGAATAATGCCAGAGTTAATCTCAAGATTAACGAACCGGAAGGATCTGAGAGAAAACCAAGAGAAGACCGAGAACCGAGAGAAGAAGTTAGAAAAAGTATCGACGACGTTGTTGGCGATATTGTCTAATAAATCTGAAATTTAGTGAAACGAAAAAGGCTGGCGAGAGTTAGCCTTTTTTGATTTATTTTGCTATGATAATAATGAGGGCGGATCATGTCTTGGTATCCGCCAGACATTCAAAGAGGCTTTATTTTTAGTATAAATGACTAAGTCATATTGTTGTATATGGAAATAATTTCAAAATATCTAACTGAGCTCATGACTACATTGGCGACCGGTAATGCGCGTGAGCATGCTTATCGGGCAGCCTTTCAACAGCTAATCAACACCTTGAAACCGGAACTTCAGGCCGTGAATGATCCTAAGAGATCGGAACATGGGGCGCCGGATTTCATTTTTTTGAGAGGCGAGATGACGATTGGTTATACGGAAACCAAGGATATTAATGTTGATCTGGATAAAGTGGAAAAGAGCGAGCAGATGCAAAGATATTTTGGCTATTCTAATTTGATCTTGACCAATTATTTGGAATTCCGTTTTTTCCGCAATGGTGAACGTTATGGCGAATCGATTAGCATTGGAATCTTGAGCGGTAACGCGATTGTCCCGAAGCCTGAAAATAGCGAATTGTTGGAGCGGACGATCAGGGATTTTCTCGACGCAAAACCGGAAAAAATCAAAAGCGGAGTGCGATTGGCGAAAATTATGGGTGGTAAAGCGCGACGCATCCGGGAAAATGTTTCGCACTATATCTTGGAAAAATCAGAAAAAAGCTCGGAGCTTTTGAGTGTTTTTGAAGTGATGAAAAAAATGTTGGTGCATGATTTGAGTCCAGAAAATTTTGCCGATATGTATGCTCAAACTCTAGTTTACGGTTTATTTATTGCACGCTATCATGATTCCACTCAGGAAGACTTCACTCGACAGGAAGCGCGCGATCTTATTCCGGCGTCCAATCCGCTTTTGCAACATTTCTTTGATCACATTGCCGGAACCAGTTTCGACAAGCGGTTGAGCTTTATCGTCAACGAGCTTTGTGAAATTTTTTCGGTGGCGAATGTGAAAGCAATAATGGAACAATATTACTCGCGTACCACGCTATGGGGAGAAACCGAAGAGTCGCCCGATCCAGTCATTCATTTTTATGAAGATTTTTTGAAAGAATATGACAGCGAGCAGAGAATAAAATACGGAGCTTTTTATACGCCTTTGCCAGTGGTGCGATTCATTGTCAAATCAATCGATGGCGTTTTGAAAAATAAGTTTAATCTTTCTGGCGGATTGGCCGATACGAGCAAGATTGAAATAATCAAGACGGTTCAGGGGCAAAAAAGAAAAGAAAGCATTCATCAAGCGCAAATTCTTGACCCGGCCACCGGAACTGGAACCTTTCTAAACGAAGTGATTCGTCACATTCATAAAAGTTTTGAAGGGCAGGGTGGGCGTTGGGCAAGCTATGTCGATGAAGATCTTTTGCCACGACTGCACGGATTTGAGCTGATGATGGCGCCCTACACCATCGCGCATCTGAAATTAGGAATGACTCTGCAGGATATGGGTTATGAAAAATTTTCCAAGCGCCTCGGGGTTTATCTGACCAATTCGTTGGAGGAAGGGTACAAAACGGAAAATAGTTTGTTCGGTTTCGGGTTTATGCAAAGCATCGCAGAAGAAGCGCAAGAAGCTTCTAAGATCAAAAACGAAAAACCTATTATGGTTATTCTCGGCAATCCGCCCTATAGCATCAGCTCGTCCAATAAGGGCGAGTGGATTTTGAATTTGATCAAGGATTATAAGAAAGATTTGAACGAGCGTAAAATAAACCTAGACGATGATTATATCAAGTTTATCCGTTTTTCCGAAAGCTTGATTGAGAAAAACAAGCAGGGAGTGATGGCGATGATTACCAACAATTCCTTTATCGACGGAATTACGCACCGGCAAATGAGAAAACACCTCTTGGAAACTTTTGACGAAATCTATATTTTGGATTTGCATGGTAACGCCAAGAAAAAAGAAGTTGCGCCGGATGGTGGAAAAGACGAAAATGTCTTTGACATCCAACAGGGAGTTTCTATTTTTATTTTTGTGAGAACAAGCAAAAACAAAACCAAATTGGGGAAAGTCTGTCACTCGGAAATTTTCGGCTTACGGAAAGAAAAATATGCAACATTGGACAAAAATTCTCTTGAAACGATCAAATGGAAAAACTTGGATTATAAGGAGCCGTATTATTTCTTTGTCCCGAAAGATTTTGGGTCTGAGAAAGAGTATGAGAGAGGATTTAGTGTGAATGATTTGTTTTCTGTTTCTTCAAGTGGAGTTGAAACCGCAAAAGATTCTTTAGTTATTGATTTTTCGAAAGAAATTCTTGAGGATAGGTATAGAGAATTTAATGAAAATGATGAGAGGTGGTTGATATCCAATTTCAAATATTCACTTGAAAAAATTCAACAAATAAAAACAGATATTCTTCGAGGTAAGGTGACCATAGAGGCAACTCAATATAGACCATTTGATAGAAGACATGTTTTATATAGCAATCTATCACAAGGAGTTGTTTGGCGTCCAAGATATGAAGTTATGAAACATATGTTACGCAACAATACCGGTCTAATTGCCAAAAGAGGATTTTCTGAGGAAAAATCTTCGGTTTGTTTTATTACTTCATCAATGATTGATAGGAGGGCTTGGACTAGACCAGGGATGCAAGGAGCCGAACAATTATTTCCTCTATATCTCTACCACGAAGATGGAACAAAGACTACAAATTTCAATCAAGAAATTTTGGGAAAAATTAAATCCAATCTTTCCGGCGAAGTGAAACCGGAGGATATTTTGGACTATATCTATGCCTCGTTGCATTCGCCGAGCTATCGCGAGAAATACAAAGAATTTTTGAAGATTGATTTTCCGCGCGTGTCCTATCCCAAAGACAATGCAACTTTTTGGCAGTTGGTTGAGAAAGGAAAGGAATTGAGGGAATTGCATCTTTTGGAATCGCCAAAACTGCGCCAATTTGTGACTACTTTTCCCGAAAGCGGCTCAAATGCTGTTGAAAAAATAAAATACGAAAATGGAAAAGTGTTCATCAATGAAACGCAATATTTCGGCAATGTGCCGGAAATCGCTTGGAATTTTTTCATTGGTGGCTACCAGCCGGCGCAAAAATGGCTGAAAGACCGCAAAGGTCGGACGCTCGGAAATGAAGATTTGGAACATTATCAAAAAATAATCGTGGCACTTTCCGAGACGGACAGGCTGATGAAAGAGATTGGCTAAATATAGTCTATAAACAAAATTGGCTTATGCAAAAATCAAAATCCATAATTTTATTCAATCAAAAACAAGTGCGTCGGCATTGGAATGAAGCGAAAGAGCTTTGGTATTTTTCCGTGATTGATGTGATTGAAATTTTGACTGATTCGACTATACCGAAAAGATATTGGAGTGATCTAAAAAACAAACTGGCCGATGAGGGTAGTGAAGTGTACGAAAAAATCGTACGGTTGAAAATGACCGCTCCGGATGGAAAACAGAGGGAAACCGATTGTTTTTCTACGGAAGATTTGTTTCGTCTAATTCAGTCAATTCCTTCTCCCAAAGCCGAACCATTTAAATTATGGCTGGCCAAAGTCGGTTATGAAAGAATTGAAGAAATGGAGGATCCGGAGCTGGCAATTGATCGGGCAATGAAAACTTATTTGCAAAAAGGCTACTCTAAGGAATGGATCAATCAGCGCTTGAAAAGTATCGAAGTGAGAAAGGAACTGACAGATCAATGGCAAGAGCGAGGAATGAAAGAAGGATTGGAATATGCGATTTTAACGGACGAAATAACAAAAGCCTGGGCGGATAGGAGCGTGAAGGATTATAAAAAATTTAAAGGACTCAAGAAGGAAAATCTACGGGATAATATGACTAATTTGGAGCTGGTGCTTAATATGCTGGCGGAAGCTTCAACGACAGAAATATCCAAAAAACAAAAACCAAGAGGTTTGAAGGAAAACAAAGTGGTGGCGCAAAGAGGTGGATTTGCTGCCAAAAAAGCCAGAATAGAGATAGAAAGACAAACTGGTGAGAGTATTATAGATTCTAAAAATGCTAAACACTTACGACTGAAAAGAAAAAATGTTTAACTGATAAGATTATGCAATTCCATATTGTCACAATTTTTCCGCGGATTTTAGACTCTTATCTTAAGGAGTCAATTATTGGTCGTGCGCAAAAAAGCGAGATTATAGAAATTTTTGCGCATAATCTCCGTGATTACACAACTGACAAGCACGGAAAAGTGGATGATACGCCCTATGGTGGCGGAGCGGGGATGGTGCTTCAAGTTCAGCCGATTTATGACTGTGTGGAAGCGATAAAATCCAAAATCCAAAATCCAAATTCCAAATCAAATCCAAAATCCAAAATCCAAAACCTAAAAACTAGAACAATCCTTTTTTCCGCCAAGGGCAAAAAATATACCCAGCGAACTGCGGAACGTTTGGCTAGGTATGATAATTTAATTTTAATCTGTGGCCGCTATGAGGGGGTGGACGAACGCGTAGCGCGGCACATCGCTGACGAAGAAATTTCTATCGGGGATTACGTGCTCACGGGCGGAGAGTTGCCTGCTATGGTTGTGATTGATTCAGTAACGCGACTTTTGCCGAGAGTTTTGGGCAATACGGAAAGTGCCAAGCATGAATCGCATAAAGAAAAGAATTATAAAGAACATCCGCAATATAGCAAGCCGGCAAATTTCAATGGCTGGCAAGTGCCAGAAATTTTGATGAGTGGAAATCATAATGAGATAAAAAAATGGCGGGAAAAAAAGTAAAATAAATTAATACTTACGCATTTGCCAAAAAAATAATAAAACTCTGTCATCCTGAGCGAAGCGGAGCGCAGTCGAAGGATCTGCTGTCCATTATCTCAGGCTTAATTATGAAACAGAAAGCTTCGGGTTATGCTTGGTAGATCCTTCGGCTACATCCTGGGTACAGGACTTCGCTCAGGATGACAAATTTAATTTAAACGCGTGAGTTGTAAGAAAAATAAGTTTATTTTTTTAAAGAAAATGGCAACACATAAAGAACACGGAGTAAATAAAAATTTATTATTTGTAGTTTTTCTGTTACTTATTTTCGGCTTGGCGATGATTGCTTCAGCCGGAATTGCCTATTCACGCAGTCGCTTTGGCGATTCTTATTATTTTTTCAAACATCAACTTTTCTATGGCGTACTGCCAGGACTTTTCGTTCTATACATCACTCAAAAAATAAATTATACTTTTTGGAAAAAAATTGCCTTCCCCTTGTTCATTCTTAGTATTTTTCTACTTGTGTTGGTTTTTGTGCCGGGAGTCGGTTCGAAGGTCTATGGCGCCAGTCGTTGGCTTCAATTGGGACCGTTCTCTTTTCAGCCTTCGGAGATGTTAAAATTAGCGATTATTATTTATCTAGCGGCATGGCTCGAGAGTCGCGCGGAAAAAGTAAAAGATTTTTATGAAGGGCTTATTCCCTTTTTAGCGGTGGTGGGAATGGTTAGTTTTCTCTTGGAAAAACAACCGGACATGGGAACTTTGGGTGTTATAATTTTCATTGCAATGTCAATTTTTTTCATCTCTGGCGCCAGGCTTTCCCACATGTGCTTAATTGTCATTTCCGGCTTTACAGCGCTCGGTCTACTCATTAAATTTGAATCTTATCGAATGGATCGTTTTTTGGTTTTTCTTCACCCCGAACTTGATCCGCGGGGAATTGGCTATCAAATCAATCAAGCGCTTTTGGCGATTGGTTCAGGTGGAATTTTTGGGGTGGGACTTGGGCATAGTCTGCAAAAATTCAACTATTTGCCTGAACCAGTCGGGGATTCTATTTTTGCGATAATTGGAGAAGAATTGGGAATGGTCGGAATTATTATTTTAATTTTATTATTTCTTGCACTTGCAATGATTGGTTTTCGCATTGCCAAAAATGCGCCAGATCGTTTTTCACAACTGGTCGCCGTGGGAATCACTTGCTGGATCACTTTTCAAGCACTCATCAACATCTCGGCCATTTCCGGTCTCATCCCACTCACTGGAATCCCTCTTCCTTTCATTAGCTATGGCGGAACATCACTCATATTTCTGATGGCCGGAGTTGGGGTGCTTTTGAATATTTCCAAGCAGACGAGTTTGAATAATTAATTTTTTTTATGAAAACTTATGCGTATCATACTTGCAGGTGGAGAATCAGGCGGGCATTTGACGCCACTGGTGGCGGTGGCCAAAAAAATTCGGGAAAAAGTGCCGGAAGTGGAGTTTATGTTTATCGGCCCAAAGGGCAAATTGGAAGAAGAGATTATGGGGCGGGAAAATATTCCGATTAGAAATATTATGACCGGAAAATTGCGGCGCTATTTTTCTTTCAAAAATATTGTTGATTTTTTCCGGATCCCGTTGGGAGTGGTGAAATCTTTGTGGTTGCTACTGATCCTTATGCCCGATGCGATTTTTTCCAAAGGCGGGTCGGCTTCTTTTCCAGTGGTGGTGGCCGGTTGGCTGTATCGAATTCCGATTCTCATTCACGAATCAGATTCTAATCCGGGACTGGCCAATTCAATGCTGGGAAAATTTGCCACTCGGGTGGCAGTGTCATATCCTGAAGCGGAAAAATATTTTCCTGCGGCGCAAGTTGTGCTTACGGGCAATCCTCTGCGAGATAACATTAATAAAGGTAGCGCGGAAAATGCTCGAAAACTGCTCAATTTTACTGAATCGCGGAAAATAATTTTTGTTTGGGGCGGATCGCAAGGAGCGAAAAGTATCAATGACAAGATTTTGCGCGTCTTGCCACAACTTTTGCGCAAATATCAAGTTGTTCATCAAACAGGTGAAAATAATTTCGAAGAAGTGAAACGCATAGCTGGAGAGCTTGGTTTTAAGGTGGGGCATGATGGATATTATGCGGCGCCATTTTTCAAAGAAGAATTGGTGGATATCTTAGCTGCAGCAGACCTCGTTATCTCACGTGCGGGGAGTACTTCGATTGCTGAAATCGCCGCGAACAAAAAACCGGCGATCATTATTCCGCTGGAAACTTCCGCTAGCGATCATCAACGGATGAACGCCTATTCCTTGGCGCGGATTGGCGGATGCGTTGTGATGGAGGAAAATAATATGGGCGAGCATATGCTAATGGATAAGATTGACGAAATTATGGAAAATGATGCTTTGCGCAATAAACTGGCGGAAAATATTGGAACGTTCTATCATCCGGATGCGACGGAAAAGATTGCCGATGGAATTTTGGGAATGATTAAAGAATAATTTTTAGTTTTAAAAATATGATTGATTTGGAGAAAATTAAAAAAGTGTATGTAATTGGCATCAAGGGCTCTGGAGTGGTGGGCGTGGTGGAGATTTTGAAAGCTAGGGGAATTGAAGTGCTAGGTTCTGACACGGCGGAGAAGTTTTTTACTGATGCGGTTCTCAAGAAAAATCAAATCAAATATTTTGAAAATTTTTCAGCCGATAACATTCCCGACGATATTGATTTAGTGATTTATTCCACTGCCTATAACGTTGGAAATAATGTCGAGTTTCAAGAAGTCATGAAAAGAAAAATGCCAATTAGTAGTTATCCGGAAATCCTTGCTCAAATTTTCAATGAGAAATATGGCATTGCGATTTGCGGAACACATGGCAAAACAACTACTTCAGCTTTTTTGGCTAATACATTAAAGGAACTTGGTGCTGATCCTTCGGCGGCAATTGGCAGTCGCGTAACGAACTGGGAGGGTAACGCGCTCACAGGAGCGGGAGAATTTTTTGTGCTAGAAGCGGACGAATATCAAAACAAATTGGCACGGTATAATCCCAATGCAGTTATTCTCACCAGTTGTGATTATGATCATCCGGATTTTTTCCCGGATTTTGAAGCGTATAAACAAGTGTTCAAAGATTTTGTGGCGCGGATTCCTAAAACCGGTTTTCTGGTCGTTTGTGGTGATGCCACTTCCACGCTAAAGGTCGCCTCTTCGGCTACTTCAACCGTTTTAAGTTATGGTTTTTCTGATGATTGTGACTATCGGATAATAAACCTAGAATTAAAAAAGGTAGAGGGGACAATTCCTAGCCAGGTATTTGAAGTAATGCGAGGAGAAAATAATTTAGGAAAATTTGAAATACAACTATTCGGCAAGCACAATGCCTTAAACGCTGTGGCAGTGATTGCGGTTTGCCATAAGCTCAATTTTAGCGTGGAAAAAATTCAAGTAGCGCTCAAAAATTTTCAAGGAACATCCAGGAGATTTGAATTGATTGGTGAGAGAAATGGTGCAATCCTCATTGATGATTATGGCCATCATCCGGATGAAATCCGTGCAACACTGAAAGCAGCGCGCGAACTCTACGGCGAAAAAAATATTTGGGCGGTTTTCCATCCGCACACTTTCACCCGCACCAAAGCCTTACTTTCGGAATTTTCCCAAAGTTTTTCCGACGCGGACAAAGTGATTATTCTTGATATCTACGGCAGCGCCAGAGAAGTGCAGGGTGGAGTCCACTCGAAAGATCTTGTGGATTTGGTTAACAAATACGACCGTGGAAAAGCCGAGCATATCGCGACCATTGATGAAGTGGTGGAATTTTTGAAAGACAAAATTGGCGCGGATGATGTCGTTATTGCCATTGGTGCGGGTAATGGCTGGGAGGTTGTGGATAAGTTAAAATCCAAACCATGATTTGCATGATTAAAGGATTGGCTTGATTTTCTAAGGAGCAAGTTATGCGAAAAACAGAATTTGCCAATGGCGAATATTATCACATCTATAATCGCGGAGTGGATAAGCGGGAGGTGTTTTTGGACGAGAAGGATTACATGCGATTTTTGACTAGCATCAGAGAGTTTAATCAAAAAGAGGCGATTGGGAGTTTGTATGAAAAATATT
>Ga0268283_1000364_pt1 | contig 33718 bp, 38 predicted proteins | sample saktaG_13_FD_190140 | JGI IMG/M metagenome (GOLD analysis project Ga0268283, IMG submission 190140) | Saline water microbial communities from Sakinaw Lake, British Columbia, Canada - sak_2013_06_06_36m | ecosystem: Environmental > Aquatic > Non-marine Saline and Alkaline > Saline ...
AAACTTTTACACTTTGGACACTTCTTGCTGCTTTTTTAAAACTCATTTTAGATGATCCTTTACAAACCACCATGGTAGCGAGGTTTTCTAAGGGTTTCAGCCTCTATTTTTTTTCATTACGCCTCAATACCTTTAAAACATCACAAAATAGGGATTAGATGGTTGAGAGATTGCCACCACCTTCACTTCCAAAAACAATCCAAATACATCAAAAAACTTCGGTTTAAGAAAAATTACTTAACTGGTCTACGCTTATCCTTGAATTTATGAACTCTATCATAGACAATCGCACTCAATGAGATCAACCATAAAAGGTTCATAACCAAACTTGTTTTGAAGGGTGTTAGCGTATAAAGCAGCGGAACCCCTATCAACGCGGGCCATTTGGCAAAATATAACAGCATCCATGCGGAACCGTATAGATACCGTCGTAGCTTTACCACATTCCTGTTCCAGCACCAAGGGATTGCTTGACGTGCTCTGCGGCCATTGAAATATTCCATGCCGGTTCCCAGACTATCTCAACATCGCACCCTTCAACCAATTCAATCTTCTCGACGGCTTCTTTAACCCAATCAATCATGGATTGGTGTAAAGGGCATCCGCGTGTCGATAACGTCATCGTCACGTTAACATGATTATTTTCATCTATCTCTGCTCCGTAAATAAGTCCAAGATCAACGAGATTACATCCCACCTCCGGATCGATTACGGTGCTAATCGCGGCATACACTTCTTCTTTTGTTACTGATTGCATTTTTTCTCCTATTTAAATCTAAGCATCCACGTAATATTGTGAATCAAAAATAGACTCCCGACCAATAAGAACGAGAGCCCGCCATACCATAAATCGTTATTCTCTAATACGAGAGAAAGCGCTACCACAAATAGTCCGATACTCGAATATCCCCATTGAAAATCAGCACTGCGCTTAGGGACCATTTGATGCAGCATCGGTACTTTTTGCTTCCCGACTAAGGGACTAAACTTCTCAAACCATACTAAAAAAGGGATAATCTTATACAAATGTCCAGTGATCATGAACCCTAAAAAACCAATGCCGAACAACCACCCAGCGAGTATCCATGCCCGGTCATCTCCGCTTACCAGTGCAAAAATCACACTTGCAAGGGACAACACCAAAGAGAGATAGGCTACCGCCAATGAGCGAAACCAAATATCATATTCACGGCGCCCTTTTTTACGGGCAATAGCAACAACTTGTACAATATGGGCACCCACAGCAAGAAGAATCGAAATCATCCCAAGGGTCTGAAGAATATTCGAAAAGAAGATCTCACCGCTTAGATACAGCATAACGCCAAAAACGATCAAACCAAATGCCCAAGTTGCCGGTCTAGTATCAAAGCCATGCGCCAGACCAAACATTGGCAATAGTATTTGAGCTAAACCGATAAGGATGAGCATTACCCCTCCTGCCAATAATGTTGTAGCATGTGCATCAATCAAACGTGAGGGATCAATTTCCACTGTTCCCGCTAATCCAAGGGTCATCACCCAGCCCAATACCGTTCCAAGGGTTAAAAACAGTATAGCAAAGCTCACCGCACGCGTCGATAGGCTCCGCCATAAACCCTCCTTGCCCGTCAGAATCAGCTCAATTCCAAAGATAGCAAAGCCCAGTACAATAATGAGCCCTCCATACGAGAGGAGAAGAGGATACGCCAAAAATCCCATCAGCAAGAGTAATGTACCCAAAGAAATGAAGGTAAAAATGATCGGATAAAACCCGACACAACAATGCCCTCTCTCCAATACAACGGGGAGCAGCTGAGCCATCGCACCGACAATGATCAGCATCACAAAACCGATCAGATACGTATGGACAAATCCGATCCAATGAAGATTAAGCCATACAATATGGGACTCGAGGGTAAAAAGCCCTACGATACTGAGGATATAAAAAAGAACTCCAGTGATAAAAAACGGAGAAATAATCCTCAGCGGAGGGGCAAAATTACTCGAAATTTTCACAATTCATTATCCGTGGCACTTTGCACTGTAACGAGGGTCATTCAAATTTACAGAACCTTTAAAGGCAAAAACAACTTCGGCTAAACCATCTTCTCGGGTACACGAATCAATCTCAAAATCATCCTCCATTTTACTAAAAAGCCCCATCGGCATTTTATGATTGATCATAATCAGTCTTTTCTCAGGTGCGTCGATCAGACGTAATCCTGCCATTGCATTTACCATCGGTTCAGGTGGACCACAGCGGGAGGTATCAAACGCGTAGTACGTCAATCCGTCGTCTTGAAACACGACAAAATCGACCGTCGAACCTTCAACTTCAATTTTTAGTGCATCATTTGGTATCGTTATCATTATGTTTCTCCTGTTTATAGTAGTGTTCGAATATTCATTGCAACCCATAATATGGCAAGGTTTAAAATGAAAATAGCCAATGATCCTCCGCGAGAAAGAAGCTTCTGACGCAAGGACCGTGTTTTTTGATGGGTAGAAAATGCAATATACAAATGGATCAGCGTCGCCAAGCTCAGTGCTGATACCAACATCATTTTGGTTGTAAAATAATAAGCAAGTTCACTGTCGCCATTTCCAATCAATGAAAACAACTCATAATGTTCTCCTAATAAAAATCCCGTCGCAATCAAAATTAAGAGCCATCCCGTCTCGAAATAGCCATAAAATGGACCAATTGCACCATATACCGCATCTTGAGTTGATTTATCTTTTAAAAAAAGCCCCAATCCAAACAGCACAATACTTCCCCCTATCCACGCACACGCCGCGAGAATATGGATGTATAAAATCCAAGGCACATTTGCTCCTTTTAAAAGTTTCGAGATTATAGAATGTAAAACTCAAAGATACATTGATATAAATCAAGATAATAGCGTTCCCTTTTTGACCTATATCAACCATTCTGCTCATCAATTAGTTTAAAATACCCTAAAAACATGGAGGGCTTGATGAATACCCAATTAAATAATATTTTCTTATTCAAACAACTAAATGAGAGTGATCTCACCAAGCTTGGTTCCATTAGTAAAATAAAGCATTACAACGCAGGAGACATCCTCTTTTATGAGGGAGATCCATCAACAAAACTTTATATCCTCCTAGAAGGTATGCTCAAAGCATATAAAACAGATATGAAAGGGAATGAAATCGTTTTGCATTATTTTTATCCCGTTTCCATGGTTGCTGAGATGGCCAATCTTCATCGTATCCCGTTTCCCGCAACGGCTGAATGTGAGACGGATGTTATCGTTGTGGAAATCGACTATCTCCCATTTGAAGAAGATTTTCTTAAAAATCCTCTGATTTCCTTGGAAGTGATCAAATCCCTCTCCCAAAAAATAAAATTTCTCGAAAATATTATCACAACCCATTTGACGCTCGATGCAACATCTCGTGTCGCAAAATTCCTGTACGATAACGAGAAGCTCTACCTCACGATGAAACACAATAAAATTGCTACGATTCTCAATATGACTCATGAAACTCTCTCTCGAACACTTAGAAAACTTAAAACGCTAGGACTCATCAGTGATGATGGAAAAGATTTTCAGATACTTAATAAAGCGGGGCTGTATGAACTTTTTGCGTAAGCGCTGGAAGGCTAAAATATTTCATCTGATAGCAGCAGCAGCTTTTTTTACCCTAGCAGGGGTATGGTTTATCGACAAAGAAGCGCAGTTAAAAGAATATAAACAAAACCATCTAAAAGAATTAGAAGCCATAAATGCCAATAATTTTCTTTTGAATAATAATAGTAATTTAGCTCTTGAACTAAAAAGATCCTCGTTACAATACCAAGAAAGTGAAGAATTTATTCCCAGTCAAATGTCATCTAATTTTGTCTCTCAAAAAAGAGCTGAAAGCAATGAAACCATCACGAAAATCAATCTATCCTTGGCAAAAAAAGTCTTTTTAACCCTAGAAAAATATCAACCCTTTATGATGACAACAAAGGCAAAAGGGAAAGATTATGTCGTTACATTTCTCCCTATACGCTTTAACTCCACGGGTGCAGAGGGATATTTGGTCTCTTACATCCTCGATGATACCCTTATCAAAATCGAACGGCACTTTACCGAAAAAATATTTTTGCTTGTCATGGTAGCTTTGTTGCTCAAAGGGCTGTTGATGGGGTGGTCTGCATATCGGAATGTTAGGAGTAATGATTAGCATGGAAGTTGCCTCAAAAAAGCTGAATAAACGGGAGCGCTACAAAGCGAAAATGATTCCGTATGACTATTATCCGCAAATCGAAACCCTTGATTTTAGTGCCATCAGCGAGGCGGATGTTTTTTATCTCCAAGATTTTGGTATTTTTAATAACCCTTTGGATGAAGAGGAATTTACCCTGCGCTTGCGTATCACGGCAGGGCGAATCACTGTACAACAGCTTCACGCTGTTGCGAACATTGCCAAATCTCACTCTCTTGAGATTATCCTAACTGCCCGTGCAGGAATACAGCTGCATGGATTGAACAGTGAAAATGTATTGAGTGTTTTTCACCAAATCAATGCAACGGGAATCACCACATGGCAGACATTTGGTGATAATGTTCGAAATATCGTGACGGATGTGTATGACGGGAGGGGTGATGCGTGTGAGATTGAGACCTATCCGCTTATCCTGGAAATGGAACGGACTATCCTCAAAATTCCTCGCCAGGTGGGGATGCTTCCACGGAGAATTTCGACCGGAATTTCCGGAAACCGCGCAAATGTTACCTCATTTTTTGCCAATGACCTCTATTTTGGATTGGCAAAAAAAGGGGATATTTTCGGATTTAACGTCTATATGGGGGGTAAAAATACCGAAATTGCCCGCTGTGCTAATATCTTTTTACCTTCTGAGGAAGTTGTACCCTTTTTTAGTGCTTTTATCGAAGCATTTAACAAACACGGTTTACGCACTACTCGCTCGCAAATACGTCTTTTTTATCTCCTTGAAGCCATCGGCATCGAAACGTTCAAAGAATACATCGCACACGAGTACCAAAAATCGTGGCAAACCGCAGGGACGCTGATACTGGAAAAAAGAGAATTTTCGAAGACAGAAAAACTTCAAGACGAGAGCTATGCCTTTTGCTATGAGAGCGATTTTGGACGAATAACGCCCGATGAGCTTACTCGTATCGCTACTTTTGCCCATATACATGAGGCGCAAGTACGACTTACTACACAGCAAAATATTGTCATTTTGGGACTTTTTGAAAAAACAACCCCTTTTGAAAATCTCCCAAAAAGTGCTACAGTGATTGTGTGTGCAGGGAGCAGTTATTGCCCGTTTTCGTTTTGGGATTTAAAAAATGAAGCACTTTTGTTGCCTCTGGAAAAGATACAAAAACACCGTATTCAAGTGGGTGTTTCAGGCTGTGCCAAAGGGTGCGGCAGACATCAGCACTGCGATATTGGGCTCATTGGATTGCGTACGAACAGTTTTGGAGATGTGGATAAAGCCGCACGTATTTATCTGGGCGCACAGCACTCTGCTGGAGAGAGTGTTGGGAGAGAGCTTTTTACGATGGTTCCTCTCGAACATATAGGCAACGTTATAGGGATGATTATTGATGAGTATGAAGCCAGTGGGTATGAGTGCTTTGAAGATTTTTCTATCCACGTACTTAACCATTTTAGTGAAGAATTTTGTGCGTTATGGTTTTTGGCAAAATTTGAAACTGATAAAAAAATCACACTGCATACATTGAATATACCAACCTCCATTCATTTTACAACAGAAAAAGAGTTGCTGGAAGAGTATTTTGCTGAAGAATCCTTTTTATCCCTGATTGAGGATGATTTTAAAGATGCCATACGCCACCTAAGTAAAAAACTGTGGACGATTGGGAAAGCCGATGAAAATATTTCTCCCCAAATCAAAAAATTAATGACCAGTAAGAAGTATTGGGAGCTGTAATATTTCTCCTTATTCTTGATAACAATCAACTGCCAACTGACTATTTTTTGATATTATAGGCTTAAACAAAGGGATGAAATGAGCGAATTTTTAAACCAAAAAACGGCACAAGAGTATTATCCGGCTGGACATCCGGTACGGGTATATTTAGAAGAGAATACTTTAACACGAACTCTTATCGGAGAGATAGTTAAGATTGATTTTGATACACAGATGGATCAATTTGAGGAGCTTTTTCTAAAGCTTTCAGGAATTGAAAAAAAATATGCACGAAAAGAAAATCAACTTTTCCCCTATCTTGAAAAATATGGCTGGACTTCTCCAAGTCAAAATATGTGGGCATTTCATGATCAAATACGAGCTGAAATAAAAGCAGCTAAAGGGGCCTTAGAGCAAAAAAATCTTCCCCTATTAAAACAAAACCTTTCGATACTTTTTAGAAGTTTAGATCATATTATGCAAGTTGAAGAGGGGAGACTTTTCCCAAGAGCCATGGAGATGCTCAGTGCTCAAGATTGGAAAGAGATGCGAGAAGGGGACAAAGAGATAGGATGGATGCTAGAAAATGAGCCGCCAATGTATCCGCCACAAGAAGAAAATGAGTATGAACATCCAAGCCTCGCCAAGCCAAACAAAAAGCTTTCCTTTAATATAGAAGATAAGACCCATTATGACGAAGGGTATTTAACCCCTGAACAGGTTAATTTTATCTTTAAATTTCTCCCTGTAGACATCACTTACGTTGATGAGAATGACAAAGTTGTCTTTTATAACAGAGGAGAGGATAGAGTTTTTCCAAGAAGTGCAGGTATTATAGGGAGAGAAGTAAAATTTTGTCACCCTCCTAAAAGTGTTGATACGGTTTTGCGAATACTCGAAGAGTTCAAAAAAGGGACGAGAGACGTTGCGGAGTTTTGGATTACTTTTAAAGAGCAGTTTATACATATCCGATATTTTGCCGTCCGAGATGAGGATAAAAAATACCGAGGCGTTATCGAAATGTCGCAAGATGTTACCGATATACGAAAATTAGAGGGGCAACAAAAACTTTTAAATTGGGAATAGGTCTACTAATAAAAAGGGTCTGAGATGATAAGCAAATTTCTTTTTTCAAGCAGTTTTATATACGCTGTATCACAAAGGAAAAACTATGAATAAGGCCGAATTTGGCTTTTGGTTTCTTATCACGGTTTCCATTATCCTTCCTGCGCTCTACTTTGTCTCAACCGAACGCCTTCCAAGCGAATTTTCTTATGAGATGCAAGAACATGCCAAGCTTGGAGGGAGAGAGATTCTCCCCCTTCCCAAAGAACATGATTTTAACGCAACCAAAGCCTTCATCGGGAAAAAACTTTGGTTTGGTAAGGCGCAGTGCGAAACGTGTCACACCCTAACCAACGATCGTCCGGATGTCTGTTTTGCCGTCTCTGAAACCAACTGCCGAACATGCCACGTCGCCCCTATACGCGGAAGCGGAGGGGATGGAGAATCGTTAGCGAAAACAACAAAACGCAACACCCTCTCGGTATGGAATTCTCGCTATAACGTAGGCTATGGCTGGGAGGGAAGAGAATTTGAATTAAGCAGTTTTATCGCATCGCATTTAGAGGATTTGAATATTTCAACTGACTTAAAACCGCAAGAAGCTTCGGAAATGTTGGGTGAATACGTTAAAACGCTTGTGGCCACGGATAGCCGCTTTGATCGATATTTACGCGGTGAAACCAATGCCCTAACCACGCATGAAAAACAAGGATACAGAGTTTTCAAAGAGCAAGGATGCAGTGTGTGCCATAATGGAGTCAATATTGGAGGAAACTCCTTTAAAATTTTTGGTACCTATAAACTCCATAAACTTAATGATCCTTTTGGATGGTATGCTCTGCTTGGAAATACCTATGAAGATGAAAATCTGAGACGTATTGATCAAGGAATGTACACTTTGACGCAGCGTAATGGCGACAAATATCGCTTTCGTGTAGCAAGTTTGCGTAATGTGGAGATTAATCGTCCCTATTTTACACAAGGTCAGGTTTGGGAACTCTCCGAAGCCATTCGTACCATGGGTCGCGTTCAACTGGGAGTCAATCTCCCGGATGAAGATGTGAGTGCGCTTGAAGCTTTTTTGGGGACACTTACGGGGAAAATACCGCGAATACAGCCCTCTTCAAAGGATCTACCATGATGCATATTTTTTCCCTGCTCCTATTGTTTATAAGCGGCTTGCTTTTATGGGATTGGATTGACTTAGGATGGGGAAGCCAACGATGGATTTTATTTCTACATGCCCCTCTCGCTTTTGCAATCATCGGCTATTATTTATTAGCGTATATCGTCCCTCATCTCTCGTATCATCTGCCCAGAGCAAAAAAAGAGACCTCTTTTAAACGCACTAGCGGAATGGCGTTGGGTGTGATGATTATGCTCTCTGTTTTAAGCGGTATTTGGTTGATGATTATCGGTCAACGGGGGGATCTAATTGGAAAAATTGCCCAATTATCCCATCTGACTTCCTCATTATTGATTGTTCCCATTTTTCTTCTTCATTCCGCTTTATTTAAATCTGCTCAGAGTGTAAAACTACTCGCTTTAGTTGCTGTGCTCATTACTTTAACAACGCCATCATTACAGGCGCAAGGAGACAACTCTTCGTACGCACGCGGAGAGGTACTTTTTAACAGCACAAAAGCCAGTGGTATTGAGGGTTTACGCATGGGAAATGGGAAGCAAAGCTGTGCAAGCTGTCATAAAGGCGGTTTTAATGAATCCAATCATCTTCTCTTTGCCGCTGCCAAAATTGATCCTAAAAAATCGGCGGTTATCGGGCATAAGAATTTGAAACATTTTTTTGCCAAAGACTTTGTTGAAGATTATCTCCTCGCCATTCAAGAACAAGGGGGGAGCGTTCAAAATCTTCATAAACCCTCACCAAAAATTATGCAAGCAATGGGCGATTTGCATCTCTTTATCCGCTCCCGTCACAATCTTCCGTTTTTCTCAACCTGGGTACGACTCGATGAAAACATAACCCACTACCACCCAAAAGAGTGGCTCAACTCTGCTTCGTGCAAAAGCTGTCACCCGGAAATATTTAACCAATGGGCAAATTCCAATCACCGTCTCATGGGAGGTTCCAATCCCTATTACAGCGTTTTGGAAGATCTGGCCGCCAAAGAAGAGGGAGAGGGAATCCGTTTTTGGTGTATGGGGTGCCACTCTCCGGGAGTTTTGACCAGCGGAGGACGACGAACCGCCAAAACTTCACATCTTTTTGATAAAAATGGCTCAAATCTCGTGGAGACATTGAATCAAAAAGTAAGCGAACCTGAAGAGGGAACATCATGTCTTTTTTGCCACCGTATCACCAAGCTTGAAGAGGTGCGGGGAAATGGGGGATATACCCTCAATCTTCGAGATCGTCCCCAATATCTTTTTGAAGATCGGCACGGGCTTTTGGGTGCCACGCATGATTCGATGATTAATGCAAAGCCAAAACGTCATGCCCAAAGTTACAGCAAACCTTTTTATAAAGACTCCAAATACTGTATGAGCTGTCACGATGAATTTGCTCCCGGAAATGGTGTTAAGATCGTCGACACCTATGGAGAATGGGAAAAGTCACCGTACAACAAAGGCTCTAATAATCCGAAGACCAAAGGGTGTATCGATTGCCACATGAATGCATCTACCTCTAATTTGGACCAAAAAATTCCCGGGTATTCAACGGTCGGAGGAACATTAAAACAAAGTGTTAGAACACATAATTTCGCAGGTTCAAACCATTTTTTGAGTGGTTTGAGAAGCTCTGAGCATGAAAAAATGACGCTTGATTTGCTCAAGAGTGCTGCCGCAATCGACGTCAAGTTTTCCAAAAAATCGTTAGTGGTTCGTGTACGTAATGTAGGTGCCGGGCACCATCTCCCCACAGGAGTAGCTGATTTTAGAGAACTGTGGCTGGAAGTAACCCTCAAAGATGCTACCGGGAAAATCATCCTCTCCAGCGGAATGATCGACGAGACAGGCGAAATCGAAAAAGGGTCCCGATTGTTCCGTAAAGTTTTTGGGGATCGTAATGGAGAGCCTGTAGGACTGAAATTTTGGAAATATGAAAGACTGCTCGAGGATACCCGTATCCCTGCCAAAGGGTTTAGAGATGAGAGCTATCCCCTTCCCTCAGAAATTGTCTATCCTGTAGTTGCGGATGTGAAACTTCGATTTCGTATCTATCCTCAGTGGGTAACGAGTGCTGTCCAACACGTTCGCCCCCAATTACCGACACCACCCGCCATTACACTCAAAAGCCTAACCAAAATAGGGAGACAACCATGAAAAAATGGGTGGCATGTTTACTTTTCATTGTTCCGTTTTTACTCACTGCTTCCCCGATAAGAGTTCAAACCCCTCCGAAACTTGAAAATTTTATCCTCAAAAAGATAGGGACAGAAAACTTCTTTCAAGGAAAGAACACTGGGGTTAAAACGATAAAAATAGCGATAAAAAAAGATAATCTATATTATCCCTTTGATCTCTACAAAAGCGTGAGCATGGGAACAGGAGTCCCCTTTGATGTGTCACACACAACCTATTATTACCGTCGTGGTGAACAAAACTATACCCTCTCTCTCCATTTAGAATCCGCACACAATCCAGTAACCCACCTCAAAAATTCCGTGGTTGTTTTGATCTTCACCTCCATATAAGATAATTTTATCTTAAAAAATTGATATACATCAAGATATAGAATTTTGTTTAAAGCTATACTTTGAATAGTGATGAGAAGGAGGTACTGTAATGGAGTATTTAGACCCTGAAAGTTTTTTAGGTATATTTGCGTCAGCTGCTGCTGTCATCATGTTCGGAGCTATCTATGTTGGGATTTTCACTCTTGTCAAGATAGAGAAAATTAAACCGCTTTATATTGCTTTGGCATATTTAGCATGGGGTGTACAGACGTACAGTATGGTGATGTTGGGGATATTGGTTAAAAGCGATCCGTTTACCGTAAAGATTTTATTTGCGGCAATGGTTGGCTATTTACTTCTTCCCCATTTTATTTACTTTTTGGTTCACCGCACACACGAGCGGTTTGAACATATATAAAAGGAGCTCTTCATGAGTGAAGATTATAAAGAACCGGAATCAGTCTGGACGAGCAACCGTTTTTGGAGTCGTTCAGCAGGTTGGGTTACGGGATTTAGTGCCGTATTGTTAATCCTTCTAACAATGGATACATTGGGGCAGATTACAATGGGTTCAGCCGAAGATTTGGCAAATAAGGTGACCAAGCGTGTCCCTTCAGCTTCGGTTATTAACTACAAAGTAACGTATGAGTACAGTGCTGCTCGAGGACATGAAGTTCCCGTTATTGGCGAAAAAGAGCTGTTTTTCGGTCGTAATGATTACAGCGAAGCAGAAGCAAATGCCCTTCTTGAGAAAGGTAAGTTGACCTCTCAAGCAAAAAACTGTATGAATTGTCATACACTATTGGGTAATGGTGCGTACTATGCTCCAGATTTGACCAAAGCATGGCTTGATCCAGCATGGCAAGCAGGTGGTGTAATGCAGGGTATGACAGGGACTACATCAACAGATGAAGCAATGTTAGTATTCTTCCAAAATCCAGACAAATATGCTTCTCATGCACGACGTATGCCAAATCTTGGAATTACTCCTGAGGAAGCAAAAGGGTTAGTGGCATTCTTGAAACAAATGTCATCCATCGATACCAATGGATTCCCAAGAAATTTCAATAAAATTCAAGGGAGCACACAAAAATGAGTATTGCAACCCCTAAATATTTATCACAATCATTGGCTATGAAATATTTCTTTGTTGCTGTTGTCCTCTTTGGAGCACAGTTGGTAATGGGTTTGATCGCTGCGTATCAGTTTGTCAATCCAGAGTTTTTGTTTAATGTCTTTAATTTCTCAACGGCTCGAATGGTACACATTAATGCACTCGTTGTGTGGATGTTGTATGCGATGATAGGTTCTGCCTATTGGATGCTGCCGGAAGAGACAGGAATTGAAACGGTTGGAATAAAACTTGGAACACTTGGTTTCTATGTTTTAACGCTTGCGGTTACGATAGTTGTCGGGGTGTATATCCTCGTTCAAGTAGGTCCTGGTACAGAAGCTAGTATTTGGTTGATCAATGAAGGTCGTGAATATCTCGAAGCACCACGTTGGGCTGACATCGGAATTACTGTTGTAGTTCTTATCTTTGTTTACAATGTTTTTGCAACGGTTATGAAAGGCAAACGCACAGGAATCACTACGGTTTTAATGGCGGATTTGATTGCTCTTGCAGGTCTTTATCTCGCAGGAATGTTCTATACAAGCAATATCACTATGGATCAGTTTTGGTGGTGGTGGGTTATTCACCTTTGGGTTGAAGCTACTTGGGAAGTCTTTGTTGGTGTACTAATCGCTTACGGTCTTATCAAAGTTATGCACGCTAACCGTCAAATCGTTGAGATGTGGTTATGGATCGAAGTAACAATGTTGTTTGGATCTGGTATCTTGGGTATGGGTCACCACTACTTTTGGATCGGAACACCGGAATACTGGTGGGAAATCGGAGCATTGTTCTCAGCACTTGAACCAGTACCATTGGTTGGGATGCTCGTACACGTTATCTACGATATGGGTAAACACAACGGAAAAGTCAACAATGGTCCTGCATTTAACTGGTTTATCGTTAATGCGTTCGGAAACTTTTTAGGAGCTGGTGTTTGGGGCTTTATGCACACACTTCCTCAGATCAATATCTATACGCACGGTTCACAGTTCACTGCGGGTCATGGTCACTTGGCATTCTACGGCGCATACGCTACGATTTTGATCGGTATGATGTACGTTGCAATCCAACGACGTAACGGTATCGAAGAGATGAGAAGTACGGCTACCTCTAAATGGGCAGTTTCATTGATTACAATCGGTGTTCTTGGGATGACGGTTGCATTGACACTTTCAGGTTACGTTCAAGCATTTGTTGAGAGAGCTGAATACGGCGCAACATGGGATGGTTATTTCATCGCTCAGGGTGCTACGTGGTTTACTCAAGGAATTGATTGGCGTCTTGCGATGGGTGTAGTTACCTTGATCGGTTTCTTACTCCTTGTCAAAGATCTTCTCACAATTGCTAAGCGCTCAAAAGCCTTGGCTAATTAAAAAGGATAAGTTATGTTTACAGAATTTACCGACATCGTCCCCAGTTTCTGGGGAATGCTTAACCAAGGTCCGATGACCTTGACAATCTTTTTACACTCGATTATCGTTCTTCCGATGTATTTCATCTATAAAGCTGAAAAGAAACGGATAGGACACTAAGAAATAGTGTTAATAAAGAAGAGTTGGAGTCAATCTTAATTTATATAAGCCAAGGAGTAATGAAATGAAAAAAGTTCTAGGAATAACTCTTGCGGGTGCCGTATTTGCGACCCTTCCACTAATGGCTGGCGAGTCCAAAATGGACGTTGCCAAAATGTTTGAAAAAGAGTGTCAAGGGTGTCATGGTCCAAACCACGAAGGTGGAGTCGGAAGCAGTCTTGATCCAAAAGTAATCAGTAAAAAGAACGCCTACTCGCTTGTAGATACACTTTTGGGTGGTCGTGCAGGGACGGCAATGCCAGCCTTTAAAGATAAAATGAATAAAGATGACGCCGATAAAATGGTAGATTATCTTCTCAAATATGAGCGTCAACAAATTAAAAATCTTACCCTTGATGATGTATCAGCAACCCATCAAGTGCTTCAAGACCGTGAAGAATTGTACAAAAAATATCCAAAACCAACGGATGTTAAAAGTGTACAGGACATCGTTGTCTTTACAGAGCGTGATGCGTCTAAGGTCGGATTTATCGATGGGACAACCAATAAAGTTCTCTCCAAACATGAATCAGGATTTGCAACACACGTAACCGTAGTGAACAAACGTATTCCTCGTTATGTTTACAATATCAGTCGTGATGGTTGGGTTAACATGTTTGACCTTAATGCTCCAGGGCAGCCAATGATTGCAAAAATTCGTGTTGGTAGTGATAGCCGTGGTTTAGCATGTACTCCAGATGGCAAATACGTCATGGCAGGTAACTATGTACCGGGTGGTGCTATTCTTTTGGATGCAATGACACTTAAACCACTCAAAGTATATCCAACCAGCAGCGTTATTGATATGGATGGAAATATTGGTTCATCACGTGTTGCATCAATTGCAGATACCCCTTATGGACCGTTTATTGCCTTTGCTCTTAAAGATGCGGGACATGTCTACATCGTCGATTACTCTAAGCCTGATTTCCCAATCGTAGGAGATATTCCAGGAATTGGTAAAATCTTGCATGATGCATTCCTTAACGAAGGTGATGAAGTGGGTCGTTACTACATGATTGCTTCTCAAGGAAGTGACGTTGTGGGTATCGTAGACTTTAAAACCAAAGCATTAGCAGGTAAAGTCTACACAGGTCCGGGAAGTAAACCGCATCCAGGACAAGGGTCAAGCTGGTTCGCCGAAAAATTGGGTAAACAATACCATGCAACGGTCAATATGAACCTAGGTCAAGTTACCGTTTGGGATAACAAATGGAATGTAACCAAGCAGATCAAAACAGGCGGTGGCGGTTTGTTTGTTGGAACCAATGAGCACACTCCATACGTTTGGGCAGACAATGTTATTGGGGGCGAGGATAATTACAATAAAATACACCTTGTCAACAAAGAGACAATGATGGTCGAGCGTATTATCGAAGCAAATAAAGACGGTTCGATCAAGTTGATCAATCCAGCCACACATAAAGTGATCAAAGAGTGGTCAGCAGGTGTGGTTAAAAATGCAAAAGGTGAAGCAGTGACACCACGTTTGTTGCATGCAGAACCTGCAATGCACGGTGAACACATGTACATCTCTGATTGGACAGGTGGACGTATTTTAGTATTTGATGCCAAAACTGGTGAATACATTACTCAAATCGAAGGGCTAACAACGCCTACATTTACCTACTCTATCGAACACCGTATGGATCTTCCGGGTGCATAAAGGACTAGTGGGAACCCTTGCGGTTCTCTTGAGCGCACTGAGCATAAGCGCCAATGATGTGAGAGAGGGTGAAGCCCTTTTCCTCAAACTCTGCTGGGGGTGTCACCACCCAACGGCAGAAGCTTTTGGACCCTCATTTCAAAGCATTGCTCAAAAGCGTTCTGATAGTGAAATTCAAGGGCAGATAGTCCGTCCTGATCTTCTCTATAAACAGCTAGGCTATACCCGTAATGCTATGCCTCCCTTCGCCTTGTCTGGCGAAGAGTTGCACAACATTACGGTCTATATTAAAAGTTTTAAGTAGGTTTTGCGTTTACATACAATAGTATTTTTTGTCGGGGTTGTCTCGTTATTCTCAAGACCTCCAACTCTTTTAACGAGGCAACTCTGACAAAGAATACTACACACGATTATTGTTAAATCAAAGAGTATTGGAGGTACTACAATGTTAAGAGTTTCAAATTTAATTCGCGCTTCGATTGAAGGGGGAAAAGAACGGGTTCTGGATGGTGCGATTGCCATTTGGAATCTTACTAACCGATGTAATCTATCGTGTTTGCACTGCTATTCCAAAGCAACTTTGGAGAGTGAAGATGCTTTGGATACCGAAGAGATTTTTAAAACGATGTCAGATATGGCGCAAAGCGGTATCAAATTTATTATCTTTTCAGGGGGCGAACCGCTCACCCGTCATGATATTTTTGATATTGCTGCACGTGCCCGTGAGCTGGGTATCATTACGTATCTCTCCACGAATGGTCTTTATGTCCATAAAAGCAATGTTGAGAAAATTGTTGCCGCATTCGACTACATCGGGGTAAGCATTGACGGTCGGGAGGAGACGCATGATCATTTTAGAGGGCTTAAGGGATCATTTAAACTCTCGATGGAAGCTATCAAACTCCTGCTGCAACATTCAAACCGTGTGGGGATCCGCTTTACCCTCACCACTCAGACATTAGACGATCTCCCCTTTATCTTCGAGCTTGCCGAAACACTGAATATCCCTAAAGTCTATATCTCTCATTTGGTCTATTCAGGGCGTGGTCTGGAAAATCGTGCAATGGATTTGAGCACCCAACAACGTATTGAGGCCGTTAAATTTGTCCTCTCTAAAGCCTTTGACTATTACAAAAGCAATAAATCTATTGAAGTTGTGACGGGGAATATGGAGATGGATGCCATTGCCCTCTTCGAAGAGTTTTCACGCCGATACCCTGAGCATTCATCCAACATGCATGATCGCCTCCTCAAATGGGGAGGAAATTCAGCGGGACGAAAACTGGTCAATATTGACAGTCGCGGCAATGTCAAGCCCGACCCCTTTTTCCCCGTAACACTTGGCTCGATCAAAGAAAAACCTTTTGGGTTGATTTGGAATGATCCTGACAATAGCCTCCTCACCGCACTGCGCACGCACCCTCGAGCGCTTGAAGGGAAATGCAGTGAATGTGAGTATCTAAGTATCTGCAATGGCGGCTCACGTGCCCGAGCATACGCCGTCCACGGTACGTTAAACGGGGATGACCCTTCGTGTTATTTAGATCAAATTTTTCACAAGGATATTGCATGAAAATTTTAACTTTTTTACTCTTAGTTTTAACCTCGTTGTGGAGTGATGAAAAAATCTTTGTCGTTGAGCGGGAAAACTCTTCTCTTGCCGTTATTAAAAATGGAATATTAAATGACCGAATTGAGAATATGCGCAATACCAATCACGCCACGGTAAAATTTGCCGAACATGATGGATACATGATTACACGAGATGGATTTGTAATCAAATTTAATCCTGAAACAAATACAAAAACTGCCGAGTATCAAACAAGCAAAAGTGCTATCGGATTTGTAGTCGAACCAACGTTTGTCGCAGTGGCAAACTACGATAATAAAACCGTTGAAATTTTAGATCGTAATCTCAAGCCTCTGCAAACAATTCAAACGGGCTCAAAAAATGTTGGGATTAAAACCTATAAAGACAAAATGATTTTTGCCCTGATGGACAAAGATGAGTTGTGGGTTTTGAAAAATGACGGAACTAAAACTCCCTCATTTTCATTGATTAAAAAGTTTGAGGCTGTAGGCGAGATTCCCTTTGATGCGATGATTAAAAACAACCTCTACATTGTCGGTTTTTTCAATTCTCCGTGGGTGGGAGTCGTTGATTTGGATACCATGAACTATAAAAAAGTTCCGATGAATAAAGAGGAAAATAAACCTGTTCTCAAAGTGCCTCATTTTGGATTCTGGAGTATTGGAGATCATACAATTTTTATCCCAAGCGTAGGTGAATCCGCAATCATGGCATTTGATAATGAGTTCAAATTCTTGTCTCGAATACCTACCGAGGGACTTCCTGTCTTTACGGCACTTAGTCCTGACAAAAAATTATTGGCAGTGACGTTTAGCGGCAAAGAGTTTCCGGTGGTTCAGATCATCGATACGACAACGTTAAAGATTATTCAAACCCTTCGATTTGAGGGAACGGTATTGCACGTACGATGGAGTGATGTATCACCCAAACTCTTTGTTGCAGTCAACACTGCCGATGAAGTGCAAATTCTCGATACAATAACGTGGGAAAAACGGGGTTCTGTCCCTGTGAAACGCCCATCAGGAATATTTTTATACCAAGATTCAAAGGAGAGCAAATGAGTGGTAAAGTCTATCTCACGGGAGCAGGTCCCGGTGATCCTGAATTGTTGACGATCAAAGCACGGCGTGCTATTCGCCAAGCTGATGTTATTTTGTACGATCATCTTGTTAATGAAGAGATTTTGAATGAAGTCAAAGAGGGGGCGATTCTTATCTATGTGGGCAAAGAGGATAAGCATCACACCATGCCCCAAGAAGACATCAATGCTCAGCTGGTTGAATATGCTTTAAAATACGCTAAGGTAGTTCGTCTCAAAGGGGGCGATCCTCTCGTTTTTGGACGTGGTGGCGAAGAGGCACTCTTTTTAGCTGAAAATGGGATTGCCTTTGAGTTTATCCCCGGAATCAGCTCGGCTGTCGCTGTACCTACCTATGCAGGCATTCCGCTTACCCATCGGGGGATTAATACCTCTTTTCGTGTAATGACGGGACATCAAGCCGCATGTCATAAATGCGGTAAAGATCACAACTTTGATGCGGGAGTATTACGTGAAAACGAAACTCTTGTAATTTTGATGGGATTGCATGGATTGGCAAAAATTATTAAATCATTGGTAAAAAATGGTGCCGCACCCTCAACTCCTTGTGCTGTTATTGAAAATGGTACTATGCCAACACAAAAATGCATTACCGCAACACTGGAAACCATTGTAGAAGCATCCCGAGACATGAATTCACCGGCCATTGTTGTCGTCGGAGAAACAGTAGGACTGCAAGAGCAATTGCAATGGTTTGGAGCTTAAGATGAACAGTGGTGATTTTTTAGCAGTACTGCAAGAGGGATTTCCCCTTTGTGAGCGTCCGTTTTTAGAGCTGGCTACACGATTGAACGCTACAGAAGAAGAGGCTATCGAGCTTTATTCACAACTCAAAGAAGAGAAGATTATCCGCCAAACGTCAGCGATTTTAGATACCAAACGTCTGGGCTATCTCTCATCGTTAGTTGCCTTCAAAATAGACGAAGCTCAAATCGATGATGCAGCAGCATTTATCAGCACCCATCCGGGAGTGAGTCATAACTACAAACGAGCACACACCTATAACCTCTGGTTTACGATTGCTGTCCCTCCCGATTCAGCACTGGGACTTGAGGGGACGGTTGCCTTACTCGCACAAAAAGTGGGTGCTGTGCAATCCATGCTTCTGCCGACACTGAAGATGTTTAAAATTTCTGTCAAACTCGATACGAATAACTCCAAAGAGCTCAAAGAAAAAGTGATTAAAAAAGAGATTGTCCCTGTCGAGCTAACCCCATTGCACTATCAAATCATTGCTCAAATACAAGAAGATTTAACCGCCTGTGAAGAGCCATTCGCACAGATGATTACCCATTTAGGTATCGATTATCCTCTCTTTTTTGAGTGCATCAATGATCTCTCTCGAGGTGGGTATATGCGTCGCTATGCCACCATTCTCAATCATAGAAATGCAGGCTTTGTTGCGAATGCGATGGTAGTGTGGGATATTGATGATTCTATTGCCGAAGCTATCGGAGCCAAAGCTGCTGAATTTTCCGCCGTATCGCATTGTTATTTACGCCCACGGTTTAAGGAATGGCCTTACAATCTCTTCACCATGACCCACGCCTCATCAAACGAAGAGTTGGAGACAGTAATTGAGCAAATGGGAACCGAGTTGGGGGCACGTGATCATTTTGTCCTCACCTCTTTACATGAATACAAAAAAATACGAATTAAATATTTCACTCCCGATACCTACGCGTGGGAGCAACAATTTACCCTAGGAGCAATCTCATGAGCCATTTTTTTTCTATGGAATTACCGTATATCTCTATCGCTTTATTTATCCTTGCAGTGACTCTTTTTATCGGGACACGGTCGTTTATCTCTCCATTTGTACTACGACGCTTTCTCCCCGCATTGGCTATTTTTCTCTCTCTTACAATTGCTTTGCATTTTAAGATTACTGAAGATAGAGCCGTAGAAGTCAAAGCCGCATTTGAAAAAGGAAAAGTCGTTTTGTGTTCAGAGCGACGAAGTAAAATGGGAGATCGAAATATCGAAATAGAGAACGGATCGGTATGGAAAAGCGATGGAGAGTTTTTTACGAACAGTGCTGGAAATAAATTTTCAATACGACAGTGTGTTGTAAAATAGCTTTTTAGTGAAAAAATCTCTCTTTATGTATTAGACTTCTTGCATAACCTTCTAAAGATGGATCCCCGTGTCAAGCACGAGGATGACGAAACTCCGTCATTCCCGCGAAGGCGGGAATCCAGCTCTTCTTAAAAAGTTAGTTATGCAAGAAGTCTATTTTATACATACATTAATTGGGAAAGTATGATGATGGATAAAACCAATATAAAGGGTAATGTATGCGACGTAAATACCCATGGATTTATTTTAAATACCTTTTGATTAAAGCCCCGTACACCAAGCCAAAGTCCAAAAATTGCTTTAATGAGAAGTAGTATTTGAAAAGTGCTTAGTCTGCTATCATTAATCTCACCAAAAACTTGACTGATGAGATAAACTCCTGTTCCAACGGCGACAAAAAGGCTATAGGGGACAACTTTGCGTACATGCATCATAATCGCTTCTCGTGCTTTGCTTTGTTCTTCTGGATTTAATGTCTGTGACATTTTAGAAAGAAAAAAGAAATCGACAAATAAAAAACCACCGTACATAAAAGCGGAAAGCAAATGTACCGTATGTATAAGTATGTAAATAATGATCATCCCCCCGTCTGGTAAAACGCACGTGAGGAGATCTCGACATTTTCGATTCCCCAGAGATTTTTTTCAGGCTTGTTATCGACCACATCGGCTAACATTTTATACGCTTCACCGGTATTGCCGCTTCGGATTGCCTCTTTAATATTTTTTGCCCCCTCAAAGTACAAACACCCGATCAAGTCCCCTTCCGCACTTAAACGAAGGCGGTCACATGTTGCACAAAAATCGTGGCGATGGGGTTCAATCGTTCCAAAACGATACCCTTTGGAGGTCTCATACAAATTTGCCGGACCACTTTTTTCATTTACGATACGAGAGAAAGAGTGGATTTTGGAAAGTTCTGCCAGTATCTCTTGGCTTGAGAGCCCTTTTATTCCATCAGAGGCATGAATGTTTTCCATGTATTCGATGTAACGTATTTGAGCACCAATGTTTTGTGCATACTCAAACAAAGACCCTATTTCATGATCATTGATTCCCCGTAAAATAACACTGTTGATCTTAACGGACAACCCTGCATCAATTGCTGCTTCTATCCCTTTAAGTACATGCTCAAGTACATCTTTTTGCGCAATATAATGAAGCGTTTCACGTTCCAGCGAGTCAAGGGAAATATTGACCCGTTTTAGCCCTGCACTTTTTAGCTTTTCTGCCATCATAGGAAGTAAAAATCCATTTGTAGTAAGCCCTATATCTACATCCGGGGCGTAAGTATGGATCATGGCAACCAACTCATCGAGATTCTCCCGAGTAGTTGGCTCCCCTCCGGTAATGCGAATTTTGCGAATACCACTATCGATACTGATCTTTATAAAAGCAAAGAGTTCTTCGTAACTGAGTAAGTTCTCTTTGGGCACCCAGCTAAAAGGTTTTTCACTCATACAGTAGCGGCACCGAAAATTGCATCGTTCGGTAACAGATACACGTAAATAAGTCACTTCACGATTAAAACTGTCTCGTAACATGATTACCTTCTTCATTATTCTTGATGTCTTATGGTAACCTACGCTTGAGATTATCTTCTTGACATACATCAATTCATGGGTAGTCCCGGTATGTTATTATAAAAATTAGATAGAGGAAAGGGTATCTATGGGATTATTGCTAGATCAGCTCGATTTCTTTAAAGAGTGCGACCCTCAAAAATTGCAGCCTTTATTATTGAGCACAAAATTTAAAACGTATGAAGCTTCTGACATATTAGTATATGAAGATGATGATATTAATCGTGTCTATTTTCTTCTTGAGGGAGAGGTAAAATTGTATAAGGTTGACAGATTTGATAATGAAGTTTTTCTTTATACTCTAAAAGATCAAGCCTTGCTCACCAATATCGGTTCACTCGATTGTGATCGTATCAGTTGTTTTAGTAATGTTGAGTTTCTTCTCCCCAGTCGTGTAATATCATTTGATTTAAAAATATTTAAAGAGGTAGTTAAAACCGATACGACATTGCTGATCAATCTCGTCAATATGCTGGCTGATCAAAAACAGATGATTGATTGCATGGTTACCATGGGAATGGTTCATGACGTCACCGCGAAAGTTGCTAAAATGATTTATGAGCACTTGACTTTGTACAACAGTTTGAAAAAACAAGAGATATCCTATCGTCTCAATATCCAGCCTGCTACTTTATCTCGAGTATTGGCAAAATTTATCCGTAAAGGGATTATCATCGAAGAAGATCACAAAACGGTTATCCTATCCAGAGATGAATTAGCACATTATTTTACAGAGGGGCTCTAATGCAATCCATATCTACTAAAATTCGGTGGATCGTTGTCATACTCTCCATCAATCTAATTACTATTATTCTGGTAGACATCTGGCTCAATTCGTCTCAAAAACTTGATGCAAAAGTAATAAACACTGCCGGAAAACAGCGAATGCTCTCCCAGCGTACCGTTTTGGAACTGCACCGTCTTCTTGTCGATGAGGATGGAGCATATGAGCGCCTTCAAAAAGCCAGAGAGGAATTTGATCGTAATTTTAAACAGCTCAGCACAACTGCCTCAGAATATCATAGATATAAAAATGATAAAATTGATGTAACTATGATGGAAGTACATGCCCATTGGAGCCGGATGGGGGGGTTGATCGATCGCTATTTACAAGGTGATCATAATTTGTATGATCTTAAAACTATTTATGAGAACGGGGATCAAACCTTAGCGCTCATGGATAAAGCGGTGAACCAATACGAAGAATCCATGATGGACAAACGGATGCTGGCACACCGTATTCAAATTGTACTCGCCCTTATCTCCTTTGGGATTATCCTCTATATGGCGCGCACAACTTTACAGATACAGCGTAATTTTGAGAAATTTTTAAAACATTCAAAAAGTATTAGTGGAGAGGAAAGCCTTAACCATGGCGGAAATGAACTCGACATTGCCTGCTCGCATATTGAATATTTTTTACATAATGTCGAAGAAGCACTCCAAAGTGCTACGGATGCGGTAGAAAAAAGTGAAGCGGCAACCGCTACTTTGATGAGCTCCACCCCTGAAGCGCAAAGTTTGATAGAGCAAAGTGAAGATGTAATGATCCAAGTAAGCGAAGAGCTGCACCAAACTTCTCTGCGTCTTAAAAAGCTCAAAAATAATCTCCAAAAAGCAAATGAGATACGAAATTCCTAAGGGGATCTCCTCTTCCTTTTGACTTAAGTCAAATACTTTTTCTCCCTATTTCTTTATAATGTTTGAAGTGCATGAATTATTTCATAGCATCAGGAAAACTTAAGGAGTTCGTCCATTTTGGTTCGAACAAGTGATTCCACTAAGGAGGCTTTTATGTCATTGGATAGAAGAGAGTTTTTAAAAAGTGCAGCAGCAGCGTCAGCCGCCACAGCAATAGGAATGGCGGTTCCCGCTTCAGTAGAAGCGGCAGCTGTTGAGGGTCAAGCAGGATGGCGTTGGGATAAAGCGGCATGTCGTTTTTGCGGAACGGGATGCGGTATTATGATGGCGACCAAAGATGATCGTATCGTTGCGGTCAAAGGTGACCCTCTAGCACCGGTCAATCGTGGTCTTAACTGTATCAAAGGATACTTTAACGCCAAAATTATGTACGGTGCAGATCGTCTTACTCAACCATTGTTGCGTATGAACGATAAAGGTCAGTTTGATAAACAGGGTAAATTCAAACCCGTTACATGGCAGCGTGCATTTGATGAGATGGAAATACACATCAAATCTGCTCTCAAAGAAAAAGGACCGACTGGTATCGCAATGTTCAGCTCAGGTCAGCAAACGGTCATGGAAGGTCACGCAGCACTCAAGCTGATGAAGGCAGGGTTCCGTACCAATAACATCGATCCTAATGCACGTCTTTGTATGGCATCTGCCGTTACAGGATTTATGAACGTCTTTGGAGCGGATGAGCCATCGGGTTGTTATGAAGATATTGAACTGGCAGATACAATTGTTGCGTTTGGTTCAAATATGGCAGAGATGCACCCTATTCTTTGGTCACGTGTCAGTGATCGTAAATTAAGTAATCCTGATAAAGTACAAGTCGTCGTTCTCTCAACGTACAAGCACCGTACTATGGACCTTGCTGACGTTGAAATTATCTTCAAGCCGAATACCGATTTGGCAATTTTTAATTACATTGCTCGAGAAATTGTTTACAATCACCCTGAAGCAATGGACCAAGAGTTCCTTGATAAAAATATCGTATTTGCAACAGGTCCTGTAGACATCGGATACGGTATGCGTGAAGATATTCATCACCCTAAATATGGGGCAAAAGAACTTGATACCGCAGCCAAACAAAAATCCAAAGTTCTCACTGCCGATGAGGGAGTCAGTCTAGGGTATTTGGGCTACAAAGCGGGCGATACGCTAGAGATGAAAAATAGCGGTGATGCGAACAAACACTGGAAGATTACATTTGAAGAGTTCAAAAAAGGGCTTGCTCCATATACACTTGATTATGTAGCTCAAGTTTCCAAAGGTGATCCGGATGAAAGTCTTGAGAGCTACAAAGCAAAACTTCAAAAAATGGCAGATCTTTACATCGAGAAAAAACGTAAATGTTTGACTTTCTGGACGATGGGATTCAATCAGCATACGCGTGGAACGTGGGTAAATGAACAAGCCTATATGATTCACTTCCTTTTGGGCAAACAAGCCAAACCAGGAAATGGAGCATTCTCACTCACAGGTCAGCCATCAGCATGCGGAACAGCACGTGAAGTAGGAACATTTGCTCACCGTCTTCCTGCGGACATGGTCGTAACGAATCCTGCACATCGTAAAATGGCAGAGGGTATCTGGGCGATTCCTGATGGAACGCTTAATCCAAAAATGGGATCTCATTTTACCCAGATTCACCGTGACCTCGAAGATGGTAAAGTGAAATTTGCATGGGTAAGTGTTTGTAATCCTTACCAAGATACAGGTAATGCAGAGCACTGGATTAAAGCAGCACGAACAATGGACAACTTCATCGTAACATCGGAAGCTTATCCGGGAATTTCGGCAAAAGTATCCGATTTGATTTTGCCAAGTGCTATGATGTATGAGAAATGGGGAGCGTACGGTAATGCGGAGCGCCGAACACAACACTGGCGACAACAAGTTACTCCAATGGGTGACTCAATGTCCGATACGTGGCAGTTTGTCGAACTTTCCAAACGTTTCACGATCAAAGAAGTATGGGGTGCTCAAAATATTCCAGGGCTTGAGGGCGGATTACCGGATGTTATGGCCAAAGCCAAAGCAATGGGATACGACGATAACTCAACGTTGTATGACATCCTTTTTGGCAATGCACGAGCAAAAGCCTTTGCATGGCCTGACGCTGTAGGCAAAGGGTATCAAAACTCTGAAGTTACCGGTGATAAACGTAATGTTATCGGAAGTGACGGAAAACCGTTCACAGGATATGGCTTCTTTTTGCAAAAATATCTTTGGGAAGAGTATCGTAAATTTGGTGACGGGCATGGGCACGATTACGCCGATTTCGACACGTATCATAGAGTACGCGGTCTAAAATGGCCGGTTGTTGATGGCAAAGAGACTTTCTGGCGTTACAATGCAAAATACGATCCGTATGCGAAAAAAGCAAACAACGGTGCTTTTGCATTCTACGGTCATGCATTCAAAGAGATTCCAAGCGGAAATCTAAAAGGGGTTACCGATACTACGAAAGTGAATTTGGGTAACAAAGCTAAAATTTTCTTCCGTCCTTATATGGAACCAACAGAAGTACCAGATGCAAACTATGATATTTGGCTCTGTACTGGTCGTGTACTCGAGCACTGGCACAGTGGGACAATGACAATGCGTGTTCCTGAACTCTATCGTGCCGTTCCTGAGGCATTGTGTTATATGCATCCAGCTGATGCAGAAAAACGCGGTGTTAAACGGGGTGAAATGGTATGGGTTGAATCACGTCGCGGTAAAGTAAAAGCGCACGTCGAAACCCGTGGTCGTAACCGACCACCGCGTGGATTGGTATTTGTCCCATGGTTTGATGAAAAAGTATTTATCAATAAAGTGTGTTTGGATCATACATGTCCAATCTCTAAACAAGTCGATCACAAAAAATGTGCGGTCAAAATTTATAAAGCGTAATGACTATGAATGCTAAAACTCCTAATGATCGTCGCCGTTTTCTCCTCTCTATTGCGAGAGGAATTGGGCTTAGTGCGATGGGGGCTTTGGTTTGGAGTGCCTACGTAGGGGAAGTCAAAGCAGCGCCTTTGGTTTTACGTCCTCCGGGAGCATTGGGTGAAGCAGACTTTATCAAAAACTGTATCAAGTGCGGTTTGTGTGTGGAGGCGTGTCCGTATGATACGCTGATATTGGCGCGTCCGGGGGATAATTTCCCCATAGGAACTCCTTTTTTCACACCACGAAGTATCCCTTGCTATATGTGTACGGATATTCCTTGTGTCCCTGTGTGTCCCAGTGGAGCATTGAACGAACCCTCCGTGAGCAGCTATGTGAAAAACAAAGCTGTTTTGGACATCAATAAATCGCGTATGGGGTTAGCGGTACTTGATGAAAATTCGTGTATCGCGATGTGGGGGATTCAGTGTGATGCATGTTATCGTGCGTGTCCCCTTTTGGGTGAAGCGATTACCATCGAGACATCTAAAAACGATCGCACCGGCAAACATGCTATTTTAAAACCTGTCGTTCATGCAGATGTGTGTACGGGATGCGGTATGTGTGAACATGCTTGTGTTACCGAAATTGCCGCTATCCATATCCTCCCCAGAGCATTAGCGATGGGGAAAGCGGGAGACCACTATATCAAAGGGTGGGACAAAGCAGATGAAAAACGGCTAGAGGGAGCCTCTATAGAGGTAACCAAAACCAAAATGAGTGAAAAAAGTGCTCTTGATTCACTCAACGATGAGGGGAGTTTGTGATGAAAAATTATCGCTATCTGCTTCTTCGTCGTTTAACACAAATTTCTTTATTGGTTCTCTATGTGGGTGCCAATGTATGGGGATGGAAAATAATTCAAGGTAATCTTAGCAGCTCGTTAGTGCTAGGAACCTTCCCCCTTAGCGATCCCTATGCGGTGCTTCAAATCGCCGTTACGGGTGCAAGTTTAGGGATGGATATACTCCTTGGAGCATTAATCGTGACTCTATTTTATGGAGTTATCGGTGGACGTAGTTTTTGCAGTTGGGTGTGTCCTATCAATATGATTACGGATACAGCGGCATGGCTGCGTCGAAAACTTAAGTTTTCTGAAGTGCAAAAACGGTTTTATATGAGCCGATCGCTGCGCTATTGGATATTAGGGCTTAGTTTAATTCTCTCTGCTCTTATGGGAACAGCGGTATTTGAACTCATTAGTCCTATTTCGATGGCTCACCGTGGGCTTATTTTTGGTATGGGAATGGGTGGCGGTGCGCTAATCGTTATCTTTTTATTTGATTTGCTGGTGCATGAAAATGGATGGTGTGGGTATATATGTCCTCTGGGCGCAACCCATTCGCTTATTGGGAAATTTTCCCTCATCCGTGTTTCTCATGATGCCAACAAATGTACCGACTGTCGTGATTGTATTACGGTGTGCCCCGAAAAAGAGGTACTCCATATGATCAATCGCAGCAGTGAAAGCGTGCTTATGGGTGAGTGTACCAATTGTGGCAGATGTGTTGATGTCTGCCAAGAAGACGCACTCGGATTTTCTATTCGAAGTCAGTTAAAACAACCAAAGGATGAGGAATGAAAGCAAAACAACTAATCGGCAGTCTAATCGCTGCTTCACTAATCGTTAGCAGTGTTTACGCTGTTAATACAGAGGTGGATGAAACCCAATTGGGATTACGTAAAGTAGATATTTATACGGAAGACACTGCGGTCCCTAATGGTACGAATTACAATAAGGAAGCACCAGGAACGTCAAAACGATTTGATCGTGCTTATACCAATGCACCGCCAATGATCCCCCACGATATTGATGATTTGGGAGAAATTGATAAAAACAACAATGCGTGCTTAGGATGCCATATGCCTGACGTTGCCAAAACTATGAAAGCAACGCCAATTCCTAAAACACATTTCACCAGCTTTAGAGCAAGTATAGAAGTTGATAATGATGATAATGTTAAAGCAGAAAGTGAAGATCAAATCATCAAAAAAGATCTCCATGGAAAGCTATGGCAAGGACGCTATAACTGTTCAGCGTGTCACGCTCCGCAAACAAAAGGGGATTTAAAAGTAGCCAATACATTTAAGCCTGACTATATAGATAAAAAAGGGCAAAAACACAAAAATAAATCGTATCTTCTTGATGAACTTAATATCGGTGTTCAAGTCGGAAACGGGCTCTAGCCATGCGATCTGAAGGGCGAGGAGGATTTTTTGGTGCACTCTCTGCACTTTTTAAAGAAGAGAAATCTCTCCTTGTTCGACCCCCTTATGCCGCGTTAAACGAGACGTTTGATGCGTGCAAAACATGTGAAGCGATGTGTATTGTCGCATGTGAAGAAAAAATCATTCGTCTCGATAATCATAAAACCCCTTTTTTAGATTTTAAAACAACCGGATGCAGTGATTGTCACAAATGTCTTGAAGTGTGTACTCCTAATGTACTCAGTGATTCCCAGCGATTTATTAGTGGTCATGCAAAAATTTCCATGACAAGTTGTATGTCGCATCACGAAACAATCTGTTTTACATGCAAGGAGCCATGTTTGGAAAATGCAATTATTTTCAAAGGGATGTTTAATCCGATTATTCTTCCTGAAAAATGTACGGGTTGCGGATATTGTATTGCCGTGTGTCCCAGTGCCGCAATTGAGATGGTAGCATGAAATTTATAATCCTTTTTCTTCTTTTTGTTACCCATAGTATTGCAGGTGCGATTTCTCCTTTTGCTACGCTGAAAACCGAGGGATCTATCAGTGATATGGTGATTGCTGAGGGTAAAATAGTGGTTTCTACTGATGAGGGTCGAATCAATATGTTTGACGTGACTACCCGTAAAAAACTTCCTTCTATTGCTTTACCAAAAGTTAAAAATTCCGATGGAACTTCTTTTATTCCAAAAATTTATTCTATGGATTATTTAGCGGGTACAAGTGCTATGGTTTCGGAGAGCGGTAGAGACTTTCGAGAGGTGTTTCTTCATAAAAACGGGATCATAACGAAAGTTATCGATCATACCCAAGGGTTACTGATTAAAAAAGTCCGTTTCCTTGATGCAGGTCATTTACTCTTCGGACTCTCCGGTGATACAATCGTTCTAATGGATTTGGAAAAGAAAAAGCTCATTTACCAAGTTCAAGCAGGTGGAGGAGTGTTCGGTGATATGGAACTTAGCCCTAATAAGTCACTGGTTGCAGTGGGTGATGAGGGTGGAGAAATTACGATGATCGAGACCAAAAGTGGTCGAATAATTAAAACACTTCGAGGGATCAATCTTGATGCGATCAATCGTCTCTCCTATCAGCAAAACACCATTATGAGTGCAGGGCATGATCGTCGTGTCGGTGTGTATCGTAAAGAGGGAAGTTATTTTATTGACACGGGCTTTTTTGTCTATGGGGTGGGTCTTAGCCCATCAACCTCCAGAGGCGTTTATACAGATGGAGAAGAAAACGAGCTGCAAGTGATTGACATAGCAACACAAAAAAAGATCTCTCGCCTAAAGGGGGGAGAGGTGATTTACGATAAACTTCTTTTTGTGGACGATCATCTGTTGATCGGCTCTGGAGAAGAGAATAAAATTTATTATTGGAGAATACCGTGAATATTTCAAGTATTGTAGTACAGACCAACCCAACCTATACCGAAGAAGTAGTAGAAATACTCAAATCGGCTGATTTTTGCGATTACCATTTTCACGATGAAAAAGGGCGTATTATCGTCACCATTGAAGGCGAAGGTGTCGAAGAAGAGATTGCAAAGCTTGTTAAAATCCAAGAGATGGCACACATTATTTCTGCGGACATGTCGTTTGCGTACAGTGAGGATGAACTCAATGCTGAGCGTGATAAACTTGAAGCGGTAGGTGGTGATTTACCCTCTTGGCTAAATGATGAAAATGCTACAAAGCGCGACATTAAATATAACGGTGATCTCAAAGATCGTTTTTAAAATATTTTTGACTAAAGTCAATGACAAAGGGTCTCTGTTTACCCTACAATAAGCCATTCTTTTTTCAAGGGTAGTGGGCATGCAAGTTTTAAAACGTGACGGATCGACAGAGCTTTTTCACCTCTATAAAATTGTGGATGCAATCAAAAAAGCATTTGAAAGTGTCTCACGTCCTTACAATCAAATTGCGTTAAAAAGTCTCTTAGAGAGGATCGAAACAAAGTCTCTTTGGAGCGTTGAAGAGATTCAAGACATCATCGAAGAAGAACTCCACAATTCTGGAGAGTTTGCGGTGATGAAATCCTTTATCACCTACCGTTTCTTGCATAAAATGCAGCGTGAACACGTTGCAGGTCTTTTCCCCGATACTACCTACGTCAACTCTACCCAAAGTGTTCAAGAGTACATCTATAAAACCGATTGGCGGATCAATGCCAATGCAAATACGGGGTATTCCAATGCGGGACTTATTAACAATCTTGCAGGTAAAGTAATTGCCAATTTTTGGCTTGATACCATCTACTCTCCCCAAGAGGGAGGATCCCATCGTAACGGGGACATCCATATCCATGATCTCGATTGTCTTACCGGATATTGTGCCGGATGGAGTTTACGCGCATTGCTGGATGAAGGGTTTAATGGAGTACGTGGACGTGTTGATAGCAAAGCTCCTAATCACTTTAGAGAGGCATTAGGTCAAATGGCCAACTTCTTGGGAATTCTCCAAAGTGAGTGGGCAGGAGCGCAAGCGTTTAGCTCGTTTGATACCTATTTGGCACCCTATGTTTATAAAGACCAACTCTCGTTTACCGAGGTAAAAAAAGCGATACGGCAGTTCGTGTACAATCTTAATGTCCCTGCCCGTTGGGGTCAATCTCCTTTTACTAATATCACGATTGACTGGATGGTGCCGGAAGATTTAAAAGATCAAATTCCTACCAAAAATCAACACCACCTCTTTGAAACAAGCACATCAAACGAGCTGTTGAGTGAATTGAAAAATAGAGACAGCCATATCACAAAATTCACGGATGTTACCTACAAGCACTTTTTGCCGGAAATGCGGATGATTAACCGTGCTTACTATGAGATAATGACAGAAGGAGACAGCGGAGGTCAGCCCTTTACCTTCCCTATCCCTACCGTCAATATCACTGAAGATTTCGACTGGTATGGTGAAAATACCGATATTCTATTTGAAAACACGGCCAAAATCGGTTCAAGCTATTTTCAAAACTTTATCGGAAGCCAGTATCTCAGAGATGAGAACGGCGAAAGGGTAGAAAACCCCAATGCGTATAAACCGGGAGCCGTGCGCAGTATGTGCTGTCGTTTACAGCTTGATTTGCGTGAACTTCTCAAGCGGGGCAATGGATTGTTCGGAAGTGCCGAAATGACAGGAAGTATCGGTGTCGTTACCATCAATATGGCACGCTTAGGATATTTGTATCCCGGAGATGAAAAAGGATTTTTTGAGGCACTGGATGTGTTAATGGAAATCGCCTATTCAACGCTGGAGAAAAAAAGAGTTTTTGTAAACGAGATGTTTGAACGAGGACTTTACCCCTATACCGCACGATATCTAAAAGGATTCAATAACCATTTCTCCACCATCGGTGTCAATGGGATGAATGAAATGGTCCGTAATTTCAGTGGTGATACCGAAGATTTATCCACGGCGTGGGGAGTAGACTTTTCATTGAACATTTTAGAAAGTATGCGTACTACCATCCGAGGATACCAAGAGAGAAGCGGTAATTTGTACAACCTAGAGGCGACACCCGCTGAGGGGACAACCTACCGCTTTGCGAAAGAGGATAAAAAACGGTATCCTGCTATTCTCCAAGCAGGAGAGGGAGATAATATTTACTATACTAACAGCTCTCAAATCCCAGTTGCCTGGACAGATGACCCTTTTGAAGCACTGGAACTCCAAGATGAGCTTCAGTGTAAATATACAGGGGGGACAGTATTGCATCTCTATATGAGTGAGCGCATCGGAACGATCGAGGCGTGTCGACGGATGGTCAAAAATGTCTTAACCAAACACAGGCTCCCTTATATCACGATCACACCGCTTTTCTCGGTGTGTCCAACGCATGGCTATTTACACGGCGAACATGAGTTTTGCCCAAAATGTGATGAATTAATCTTATCCAAGGAGGTTGCATGAAAGACGAAATGGTGCTGAAAAGCCAAGAAAACAAACGAACACGTTGTATGGTTTATACAAGAGTGATGGGGTATCATCGCCCTGTTGAGAGTTTTAATATCGGAAAAAAACAAGAGCATAGAGATCGAACGTATTTTAAAGAGTGTTTAAAAGTCAGCTAAAGGGATTTGATATCCTATAGCACTCTGTCATTCCCGCGTAGGCGGGAATCCAGCTTGGCATTTTTGCGAACGAAGAAGGGGATGGATCCCCGGGTCAAGCCCGAGGATGACGAAACATGAAAGCACTGTATGACATAACCCCGTTTACCCTTCTCGATTTTCCCGACACTCCTGCAGCTATCTTTTGGTTTGCAGGGTGCAATCTGCGATGCGTCTATTGCTATAATCCCGATATTGTTTTTGGTGTTGCACACATAGATGAAGAAGAAGCTCTCGCTTTTTTACGTCGCCGGCAGGGACTGCTGGAGGGGGTAGTGCTCAGTGGCGGTGAATGCACAACCTATCCTCATCTTCTGGCTTTTTGCCGCTCCATAAAGTCTCTGGGCTATAAAATTAAACTCGATACCAACGGTATGCGCACCGATATTATTCATCAATTACTGAGTGAAAATCTCATCGATTATGTTGCCTTGGATTACAAAGCAACTGAATCTAAGATGGGTGAAATTTGTGGCGGCGGGAGCGAAAAACGGTTTTGGGAGAGTTTTAAAGCTGTTCGTAAAAGCGGGATTGATTTTGAAGTACGGACAACGTTTCATCCAGAGTTGTTGAGTGAAGAAGAGATTATCACCATGGCAAAGACTTTGAAGCGCAGGGGATATGACCGAGAGTATTACGTACAGATTTTTCAAGGGGGGATGAAAACAATAGGAGACCTTTCGGTATCAAATCGTTATATTGACTATGAAAAGCTAGCTTCCTATATAACGTTACGATCTTAACATTTCTTGACCTGTATCAAAGCAATTTACTTCATAATCTTTTATAATAATGGTATCTTTTTAGAGGGGTATAGTATGAAAAAAAGTATCTTGGTATTGGTAGCATTGTTAGGGCTTGGTTCTGTTAGCGTAATGGCAGATGAAGGGGCGGATTTATTTAAAAAATGTGCTGCTTGTCATGGCGCTCAGGGTGAAAAAGCTGCTTTGGGCAAAAGTAAAATTATCAAAGACCTAGGGGTAGCAGGTGTTACTACTGCACTTAAAGGGTACAAAGACGGCAGCTACGGTGGACCTATGAAAGGTATGATGAAAGGGCAAGTAACAACCCTGACTGATGCTCAGATTACTGCTATTGCTTCTTATATTGCTAAATAATTAATACGTGTGTCCTTCGGGGCATAATAGACAGACAGCACCTATAAAAAAACGATCTCCTTAAATTTTTTCTTTATAACCAATCGCTGTCTGTCTACTGTTCCTCTCGCACAACTCCATCTTCAACCCGTAAAATCCGATCAAACAGCGGCAACATCCTCTCATCGTGAGTAACGACGACAATGGCTACATCTTGCTCAATGGAGAGCTTTTTTAACAATTGCGGCGTAATGAAAAAAAATAGAGGCTGAAATATCATCTTTTATTATAGTTATCTAACTGCTCATCTATCAATTTTACTTTCCTTTTTAAAGCCAACCCTTGGTGCAGTTTAATGAGTTTTTTG
>Ga0268283_1000365_pt1 | contig 33631 bp, 36 predicted proteins | sample saktaG_13_FD_190140 | JGI IMG/M metagenome (GOLD analysis project Ga0268283, IMG submission 190140) | Saline water microbial communities from Sakinaw Lake, British Columbia, Canada - sak_2013_06_06_36m | ecosystem: Environmental > Aquatic > Non-marine Saline and Alkaline > Saline ...
AACCAAGCCCTTTGCCAGCAAACAAAGAGCGGAGCGGTTTTATAGCTTCGCATTGGTAGATACACCCGCTCATAACACTATTATGGGATGCAGTTAACGAAAGTTAAGAAAAAAGTATCGGTTTATTTTCGTTTAGCGACGACGAATGTTGCCGAAGGCACCGCAATTTCGTTTGCGTTAAACGGCACGATTTCCAATGCGGATGCGTTGGGCGGTTTGCCGATTCCGACGTTTTACGTTGAAGCGGACGGCAGCGCGACGGTGGCGGTGGGGCTGCAAAATGACAATCTGACGGAAGGAAATGAAAACTTAACCGCGACCTTGAGCAATGATAAAACCCAAACAGCGACGGTCACGGTAAAAGATACGAGCCTCACACCGCCGCCGCCCGTAAATCATGCGCCGACGGGCAGCGTTTTAATCAGCGGCACGGCGATTCAAGGCGAAACGTTATCGCTGCAAAACACGTTGAAAGATGCGGACGGGCTGGGGGCGTTCAGTATTGCGTGGTTAAAAAATGGCGCACCGATTAGCGGCGCAAATCAAACTAATTACACCTTGACCGACAGCGATATTGGCAAATTGATTAAAGTAAAAGTGAGTTACACGGACGGGTTGAAAAAATTGGAAAGTGTCACGAGTGTCGCGACGGACGTGGTGCAACCATTGCCCAAAGTTGTTGAACCTGAACCCGTTGTGATTGTGAAACCTATCGTTGTTATGCCTGTAATTGAAAAACCTGTTGACGTTGTGCCGGTTGTGAAACCTATCGCAATTCAACCAATACCGCATAATTCAACCAACACAGTAAAAATCGACGGTTTAACACTCATCGCAAAATCGAACGCGAAAGCCTTGCTCATCGGTTCAGAAAAAAATGATTCGATTACGGGGTTAGCAGGCGCAGACACTTTGCGCGGCAATGCAGGAAATGATGTTTTGGATGGCGGTTTAGGCAATGATTCGATAGATGCTGGCAACGGCAACGACACGTTAATCGGCGGCGAAGGAAACGATAAGTTAATCGCTGGCAGCGGTGATGACAAACTCGACGGCGGCAAAGGTAACGACACGTTAGACGGCGGAGCTGGCAAAGATATTTTAAACGGTGGCGCAGGCGTTGACAGCATGACGGGCGGCGATGGTGACGATGCGTATTTTGTGGAAAACAGCAAAGACGTGGTTGTTGAAATCAATGCTAATCAGACGACTGGCGGCAAAGATACCATCACTAGCACGTCGAATTATATGTTGGGTGAAAATATTGAAAACTTAGTTTTGGATGACGCGCAAGGCAAAGGAAATAGCGGCACCGGCAACAAAAGTAACAATGAAATTACCGGCAGCATTGGCGATAACGAACTCAAAGGCATGGCGGGCAACGATACCTTAAACGCGGGCGACGGTGACGATACATTGGACGGCGGTTTAGGCATGGATTCGTTAATCGGTGGCAACGGAGATGATTTGTACATCATGAACAATATCGACGACATCATTATTGAAAAAGTGGACGGTGGCGAACAAGACCAAATCATTGCCACAGTGAATTTCAATTTAGGGCAAAGTGAGAATGTGGAGTTTTTAACCTTGACCGGCAAAAAAGCGATTGAAGGCACGGGCAACGATTTGAATAATTTGTTGCAAGAAATCGCCGGCGGCAAAATCAATAACCTTTTTACAGGTAATGGCGGCGACGACACCATTAACGGGCAAGGTGGAAACGATACGTTAGAAGGTGGCGACGGTGATGATGAATTGAACGGTGGCGATGGCGTAGATGTGGCAATTTTTTCTGGTATTTATGAGGATTATTTAATCACCACGAATGTTGATGCCGACGGCGTGGCGCAATTGATTGTCGAATACAGCAACCCTAACACCGACATTCTGGATGGCACGGATATTTTGAACGACATTGAAATTCTCGAATTTGCCGATGGCGACCGACACAATACGAAAGACGTTTTGAACGAGATTAGTGCGACAGAAACTGATTCAAGTGCGATGTTGATATTAACCGGCGTGGGGGCAAATGGATGAAAAACCCACCAATAAACATTTTGCCATTTTTAGAGGAAGATTTAGGCGACGGCGATATTACGGCGGCGATTATTCCCGAACATCGACGCGCCACCGCAGAATTATTGACTCGTGAACCGATGGTTTTATGCGGTCGAGAATGGTTCGACGCGGTTTTTAAACATTTGGACGCAAACGTGATGATTGATTGGCACGTTGTCGAAGGGGAATTTGTCGTCGCCAATACTAAACTTTGCACGCTTTCAGGATTGGCGCGAGGATTATTAACCGCTGAACGCACGGCGTTAAATTTGCTGCAAACCTTATCCGCCACCGCCACGATTTCGCGCCAATACGCCGAAGCAGTTCAAGGCACAGGCTGCAAAGTGTTAGACACACGCAAAACCATTCCTGGTTTACGAGTCGCCCAAAAATACGCCGTAAAATGTGGCGGCTGTTTCAATCACCGAATTGGTTTATTTGATGGCGTGTTAATCAAAGAAAATCACATTATGGCGGCGGGTTCTATTGCCGATGCCGTCAGAATTGCGCGTGAACAAAGCGACGCGCCGATTGAAGTGGAAGTCGAAAATTTAGCCGAACTTCAACAAGCTCTGAACGCCAAACCGAATCGAATTATGTTGGATAATTTTACGCTTGTCGATTTGCGCCAGGCTGTCGAATTAACAGCAGGAAAAGTGGAATTAGAAGCGTCGGGGAATATCGATTTAACGACGATTCGCGCGGTGGCAGAAACGGGCGTAGATTTTATTTCGATTGGCGCGTTGACGAAAAACGTGCAAGCGATTGATTTGTCGTTGCGAATTCAGTTGGTATCTTGATTGAAATGTTGGGCGGATTTGAACCCGCCCAAAAAGGTTACAACGCGAATAACTCGCGCATTTTTTGCCCTGATTTTTCCACGCGCATAAACGCTTCACCCACCAAAAACGCATAAACGTCATTTGCCAACATCAATTCCACGTCGTCGCGCGTATGAATGCCGCTTTCGGTAATCACCAAACGGTCGTCAGGAATCGCGTCTTTCAACGTCAACGTGGTTTGCAAATTCGTTTCAAACGTCCGCAAATTACGGTTGTTAATGCCAATCAATTTGGTGTCGAGTTTCAACGCGCGTTGTAATTCGTCCGCGTCATGCACTTCCACCAAAATATCCATGCCCAATTTTGTCGCAAAATCCGCTAATTCGTGCATTTTGGCATCGTTCAACGCGGCAACAATTAACAAAATACAATCCGCGCCCAATGTCCGCGCTTCCTGAATTTGATACACATCAATCATGAAATCTTTACGCAAAACAGGCAACGGGCAACGATCGTGTACCATTTGCAAATAGGCTTCTGAACCTTGGAAAAAATCTTTATCGGTCAAAACCGACAAACAGGTCGCGCCATTCATGGCGTAATCTTGGGCAATCGTGACGGGTTGAAAATCTTCCCGAATCACACCTTGACTGGGCGAAGCCTTTTTGATTTCAGCAATAATAGCCGGTTTTTTTAACGATGCTTTGCGTTGTAAAGCGGCATAAAAACCACGCGGTTTTTCAGTGCCGCTGCCGATTTCTTGCAGCATTTCAATCGGTGTTTGCACGCGGCGACGCGCCACTTCTTCTTCTTTTTTGGCAAGAATGGTTTTTAAAATATCGGGTGTGTTAGTCATAAATTATTTGTAATTTGTAAAATATGTAAGTTGAGAATCGCTAAAAATACGAATGTTATTGTGGTTCAACCCATTCGCTAAAGCCTAGTGTTTTTGCTTTTTCAATATCTGTTGCCGCGATTTCGTAGACGTTGTAATTGCCTGCTTCCGCGCCACACAACGTAATGTGCATTAAACCATCTGGTTTTTTACCGCCGAATAAACCGTTATATCTCGGTTAATTGTGCTTGCATTGCAGACAAACTAACGCCGCTGGTCGCGTCGCATTGTTTGCTTTCATCGGCTTTCGACACGAAAATTGTTTTTGGTTTTACCGCTTCAGCAACCAACGCCGGACACGTTTTCACACGATTCAGGCTGTACGTCGTAGTTTTAACATTTGGTTTGATAGCCGTTAATTGTTTCACTAACGTTTCAAACGCTTTGCTTAGCACGGCGGTCGAAGGTCTGTTTTCAATGCAACCTGAAAAACAGCCTTCTTTCGCGTAACCATAAATCACAAATTTATCAATCACTTCATTGGTCACAGCATCGCCTATCGCTTTACGCAATTTTTTATATGCTACTTTATCAACGCCTGACCCAATCCCATTGATGTTGATTTCAATCACGTGGCGGTTTTCAATTGGTTTGATGACTGTTGCCGCTGTTGCACTCTGTGCAAATGCGGCGCTGATTAACAGTAATCCAGCTATTTTTCTCATTATTTTCATGCGTTATTTTCCCTTAAAAATGTGTATGAACGTTACCACGATAATCAACATTCTAGTCACTCGCAACCGTTACTTCAAACCTATCTAAAACTATCTATAGCTAATGCACAATAAAAAGATGACAGATAACGGCAGTGTTGCATGAGGAATCCTCCTGTTGGTCGGATGCTTTGATGATTTGGACGGGGAAGCAAACACCCCGCCCAAATTGGTAGCCACATTGAATGCAACTTCGCCTTACTCGTTGCGCGTGGCTACCTTTCCGCCCTAAAGGGCGGGACTTTAAAGCTGCAAGGAATTTTTGGTAAAAAGTTCCTCAATAGATAATTTCATTTTGTTGCGAATCGATTTGTGTGCGCCCATGTATGCCCAATGGGGTTGAAATCAGGCGAATAAGCAAGGTAAAAATTCAGCGATACATCCCGCCTTTTCAATTGCCTGAATAATACTTGGCGTTTATGAAACGAGGCGTTGTCCATCACAATCACCGTTCCCACAGACACAATGGTAACAAATCTTTGGTAATCCAAGCGTAAAAAACATCGGTGTTCCCATTGAATTTAAACAAAAAGACTTCCGCAACATCGACAGTTTCGAAGCGTTTTTAAAACAAGAAATTGGGTTTTATGTCAGAACATTTGAAATGCTTCGTTCAAAAAAAGATTGATACGAAGTCGGATAATCAACATCGAAGAAAATTACAATAAAATCTTATATTTTGGCGAAAGAAATCCTATTGAAGAACGCGATAAAAAATCCATGCCGCCGATTAAATTAAATCCGTGGCAAATACTTTTTAAAAAATTAACAAAATTTTTTCACTGACAATATCGACAGGCATTGACGAACGTGGTCGAATCTAACAAAATCTCACGTTCAAGTTCTTCCTTAGTCAAAACGAAACAAGAGAAAAATAATGCAAATTGTCCTAGCTAATCCACGCGGTTTTTGTGCAGGTGTTGACCGTGCCATTGAAATTGTTGAACGTGCTTTAGAAGCCTTTGGCGCACCGATTTATGTTCGTCACGAAGTTGTTCACAATCGCACCGTGGTTGATGCACTCAAAGCAAAAGGTGCGATTTTCATTGAAGAATTGACCGATGTGCCAACCGGTTCAACGTTGATTTTCAGCGCACACGGCGTATCCAAACAAGTTCAAAAAGAAGCCAAAGAACGTCAATTAACGGTTTTTGATGCAACCTGTCCGTTGGTGATGAAGGTTCATATTCAAGTTGCTAAACACGCGAAAGCGAATCGGGAAGTGATTTTAATTGGTCACGAAGGTCATCCCGAAGTCGAAGGTACGATGGGGCAATATGAAAAACAAGCCGAAAGTGGCGGTATTTATTTAGTTGAAACACCGTCGGATGTAGAAAAATTAGTCGTCAATCATCCGGATGATTTGGCGTATGTGACGCAAACAACGTTGTCGATGACTGACACAAAAATCATGGTGGACGCGCTACGCCGCCGTTTTACTTCGATTCAAGAACAGAAAAAAGATGATATTTGTTACGCTACGCAAAATCGCCAAGACGCGGTCAATGAATTAACCAAAACCGCTGATATTATTTTGGTTGTTGGTTCGCCAAATAGTTCTAACTCGAATCGGTTGCGTGAAATTGCTGAACAATTGGGCAAAACCGCACACCTCATCGATACTGCTAAAGATATGCAACAAGATTGGTTTACGAACAGTAAAGTCGTAGGCGTAACGGCTGGCGCGTCGGCACCAGAAGTATTGGTACAAGAAGTCATTCAGCAATTGAAAAATTGGGGCGGCGATGTTGTCACAGAAATTCAAGGCATTGAAGAAAAAGTCGTTTTCTCATTACCCCGCGAGCTGAAAAATAAATCGTGCGCGAATCATTAGAATCTATTCGATTGGATAAATGGTTGTGGACGGCGCGTTTTTTTAAAACGCGCTCGTTAGCAATGGAAGCGGTTTCAGGCGGCAAAGTTCACGTCAATAAACAGCGCGTCAAACCCAGCAAAGAAGTTAAAATCGGCACGGTGTTGGCGATTCACAAAGACGGTTTTGAGTGGATTGTGACAGTGACCGGAATCGCGACACAGCGAGTTTCCGCGAAAGAAGCAGCGGTGCTTTACGAAGAAAACAGTGACAGTCTGGAAAAAAGACAAACTCAAATTGAAGTGCGACGCGAAGAACGGCGATTCTTAGGCTTTCAAAAACCCGAACGTAAACCGAATAAGAAAAATCGGCAGTTAATTCACCAATTCAAACGCGCCGAATAATTACAAACACGTCGGCGGTTTGGGCAAACCAGCTAATTTACAAGACATTTTAAGCGGTGATTCGGGAAACAAGTTTTGTAAATAACGGCTATTTCCTTTTTCCATGCCCAATTTATTCGCTATCGCTTTGACAAAAATGCGCGTGTTGGGCAAATAGTTAAATTGTGCGTAATAATTTCGCATAAACCACACAATTTCCCAATGCGCCGGTGTTAACGTCATGGCGTTCAAAGTCGCTAATTGAACCGCGACCTCCTCATTCCAATCGTTCAAATTGACTAAAAAACCGTGTTCGGTCAGATTTAATTCCATGTTTGAATCGGTGTGTGATTAACGGTTAATTCGACAAATTGCGTGTAATTAATCCGCGTTATGCCATCGAGCAATGAATCGGACTCGATGCCGCGTAACGTTAAATCTTCATTTAAAACATAACAGGGGGTGAACAAAAATAATTCCGTTAATGCCGATTGAAATGTCGAATTTTTAATCAATCGCCACACCGAATTATTGAGAAAAATAACGCTAGATTGATGCTGTAAACGCCCCAATGTCGCAGGTGATAATTCAAAAACTAAATGTAACATTAGTAACTATCCGTTAATTTCAAACCCGCGATGCCAATAATAACGAGCATAATTGAAAGCAAACGGTAAATCTCGACAGATTCTTTAAATAAAAAAATGCTTATAATTGCCACACCCACCGCGCCCATGCCCGTCCAAACAGCGTAAGCTGTACCGAGTGGCAATGTTTTGAGTGCCAACATCAGTAAATAAAAACTACCTGCTCCCGATAACGCAGTCACAATACTGGGTACAAGCTTTGTAAAACCTTGGTTATACTTCAAACTCAAAGCGAAAATAATTTCGACACAACCCGCTGCGATTAAAAACAACCAACCCATAAATTAAATCCTCTTTTACAATAAACAATTTTAGTCACACTATTTGTAAATCTGTGAGCATTATCGACGCAAGCAATGAAAATGTGATTTTATAGAGCGATTAAACCGCCCCCACATTCAAAAGCAAATTTTGGAAGACATTACACTTGCAGAAATTTACCACATAGCTTGGCAAAGGACGAAAGAAGCCCGCCATATTTCTTAAATTTATGCACCAACGCCGTTTCACCATTGACAGATTACTGGCATAACAGTAATTTACACCCTTTTAATTATCTAATTACTCACGAGTTACTAATGAACGATTTCCCTAGAATTAGCCGCCTCCCGCCTTATGTTTTTAATATCGTCAATGAGTTAAAAGCTAAGGCGCGTGCAGACGGTGAAGATATTATTGATTTTGGTATGGGCAACCCTGACCAACCTACGCCACAACACATTGTGGACAAATTGATTGAATCCGCGCAACGTCCCGACACGCACCGTTATTCGGTATCGCGCGGCGTGCCACGGTTACGACGTGCGATTTGTAATTGGTACAAAACCCGTTTCGATGTGGATTTAGATCCTGAAACCGAAGCGATTGTCACCATTGGTTCAAAAGAAGGGCTGGCACATTTGGCGTTGGCGACCTTAGCACCCGGCGATGTGGTACTTGTGCCAAATCCGGCGTACCCGATTCATCCTTACGGCGTAGTGATTGCGGGTGCGGACGTGCGTCATGTGCCGTTGGTAGCGGGTGGAAATTTCTTTACGGAATTAAACAAAGCGATTACCGATTGTTTACCCAAACCGAAAATGCTGATTTTGAATTTCCCTGGCAATCCCACCAGCGAATGCGTCGAATTAGATTTTTTTGAAAAAATTGTCGCCGTCGCCAAACAACACAAAATTTGGGTGGTTCAAGATATTGCTTACGCTGACATCGTGTTTGACGGTTATAAAGCTCCGTCCATTTTGCAAGTCGAAGGCGCGAAAGATATTGCGGTCGAATTTTTCTCTTTATCGAAAAGTTACAATATGCCAGGCTGGCGCGTTGGCTTCATGTGCGGCAACAAAGAACTTGTGTCAGCGTTGGCGAGGATTAAATCGTATTTGGATTATGGGATGTTTACGCCGATTCAAATTGCAGCAATTGCCGCACTAGAAGGCCCGCAAGAATGCGTGGCTGAAATTGCTGAAATGTACCAAAAACGCCGCGACGTTTTGTGCGAAGGTTTGAATGCGGCTGGTTGGACGGTTGAAAAACCCAAAGCCACGATGTTTGTCTGGGCAAAAATTCCTGAAGCCTACGCAGAAATGGGTTCGTTAGAATTCAGCAAAAAATTATTGATTGAAGCAAAAGTCGCGGTTGCACCAGGAATTGGTTTTGGTGAATACGGCGACGACCATGTGCGTTTTGGTTTAATCGAAAATGAAAATCGTACTCGCCAAGCGGTGCGCGGTATCAAGGCGATGTTTAAAAAAGACGGCGTAATTTAAGGAGAAGTTTTTGAAACCAGTAAAAGTAGGCATTTTAGGATTAGGCACTGTCGGCGGTGGCGCGGCAAAAGTTTTACAACGCAACGCGGCAGAAATCGCCCGTCGGGCAGGACGTGAAATTATTATCACTCGTGCCTCAGCAAGCGATTTAAACAAACCGCGTTTGTGCGATACGTCAAACATCGACATGACCACCAACGGTTTTGACATTATCAACGACCCCGAAATCGACATCATAATCGAAACGATTGGTGGCGCGGGAATCGTCAAAGACATGGTGTTGCAAGCGATTGAAAACGGCAAACACGTCGTGACGGCAAACAAATCGTTGATTGCTTTGCACGGCAACGAAATTTTTGCCAAAGCGAGTGAAAAAGGTGTCATCGTTGCATTTGAAGCAGCGGTTGCGGGTGGTATTCCAATTATCAAAGCAATTCGTGAAGGTTTGAGCGGCAATCAAATTGAATGGTTAGCAGGGATTATCAACGGTACAAGCAATTTCATTTTGACCGAAATGCGCGACAAAGGGCGTGATTTTGCCGACGTGTTAGCCGAAGCGCAGGCATTAGGTTATGCCGAAGCTGACCCAACGTTTGACGTGGAAGGCATTGACGCAGGACATAAATTGACGATTTTAGCGTCGATTGCGTTTGGAATTCCGTTGCAGTTTGACAAAGTTTATACCGAAGGCATCACGCAAATTACCCGCACCGATGTGGAATATGCCGAGCAGTTGGGTTATCGGATTAAAAGTTTGGGCGTGGCGCGTAAAACCGAAAAAGGGATTGAATTGCGCGTGCATCCCACGTTGATTCCTGAACGTCGTTTGATTGCGAATGTGAATGGCGTGATGAATGCAGTGCTGGTGAAAGGCGATGCGGTTGGCGCGACCTTGTATTACGGTGCAGGAGCAGGTGCCGAGCCAACAGGTTCAGCGGTCGTTGCCGACGTGATTGATGTGGTTCGCGCGTTGACCAGCGACCCTGAAAATCGTGTGCCGCATTTAGCGTTCCAAGCGAATGCGCTGGCGGATATTCCTGTTTTAGATTCGGGTGATTTCCAAACCGCGTATTACTTGCGTTTGCACGCTGAAGATAAATCGGGCGTTTTAGCGGATGTGACGCGAATTTTGGCAGATTGTGACATCAGCATCGAAGCGATTTTGCAAAAACCACCCGCTAAAAATGAAACGATTGTGCCGATTATTTTATTGACGCAAGTCACCCAAGAACACAAGCTCAATGCGGCGATTGCCAAAATTGAACAATTGGAAACGGTTAGCGGTAAGGTGAATCGGATTCGGTTGGAGACGTTGGGGTAAATTTCGTAAAGGCACAAGAATGTTTGTGCCTTTTTATTTTGGATGGAATTATGGAAAAGTTTTTTCAATTGATAAGAAATGTAATTTTCCAAGTAATTAAAGCAATAATAATTTTAATTATTTGTATCTTTGTATTATTTTCATGGCTTGGTGTTAACCCCTTAGTGGTTTTGGTAATTTATGGTTTTATTTTATTTTTCCCCTTTTGGCTAAAGGAGAACAAATCAAGATTAGAAAAAGAACGCGCTGAGCAAGAACAAATTGAAGCTAAACAAGAACAAAAAAAGCGAGAATATGCTGAACGAATAGAATGCGCTAAGCAAGAGCGAATAAAATTAGAAAATGAACGTATTGAGCATAGGGATAGTGATTCTCAAGATAAACCATACCTGTATGAATGCAAAGGGCATCCTAATGTAACTTTAGCTATTCGGCATGGAATAGCCAATCTTAGTAACATCAAAAATGTTCCTGCTGACACAATTAAACTGCAAAAAGTTAAAAAAATTAAAGATGACCCTGAAGGAAGCCATTATCTTGCAAAGTTAATTGATTTTGGAAATCGTAAAGTGATTGTTGTTATAGAGCCTGGCACTGAATATGTGAAAACGTTTTATCCGATGTCAGAGGATTGGTTTAACAAATATGCCGACCTTGAATTGGTTTTGAAAGATAACAGCACTTTTTCATTGAAAGAATTGGCTAATTTTCATGTTCAGAAAGTTGTTATCAATTCATGAATAAAGTTTCTGTTGTTTTGTCGTCGTTGGAAGATTAGCGGGCAGATTATGATTAGAATTTTAGACGCAAAACCCATTGCGCCGTATCAAATTTTGTTGGAATTTTCAGACGACACGCAAGGCGTTTGGAATGCAGAAACATTATTAGCGACACGAAAAGGCACACTACTCGAACCGCTGAGAGATGCAGATTATTTTGAGCATTTTTTTCTGGATGCGGGCGCGTTATGTTGGGCAAATGGGTTAGAATTTTCGCCTGAACGATTACAAGAAGATTCTGTGCCGTTCAAAAAATCGGCAATGAATTAACTTTTATTTTATCGTCGTTGGAAGATTAGCGAGGAGTTTTGTAGTGATTGCATTTAGACAAATTTATGATGATGCACCTGAGTTTGTTCAGGTTTCGATTCCAAAAGAATTACAGCATCAGCGCGTCGAAGTGACCGTGAAAAAAAATAAGAAATCTATTATGTCTTATGCGGGGATTGCGCGAGGATTATGGGGCGAATCTGCGGATGAGATTGATAGTTTTATTCGTGATGAGCGCGACTCATGGCAAAAATAGCCGATTTATTAGATAAACTTGCGGGGCAATCGGTTTATATCGATACCAACCTTTTTATCTATTTTTTGGATAGAACACAGCCGTATTTTTCTGTTGCGGCACAAATTTTAGAAGCGGTGGAATCGGGCGATTTTACGGCGTACACAGGTGATATTACGGTTGCCGAAACGCTTGTAAAACCTTATCAAACAGGCGATATTTTTGTTGTCGCAAGCATTAAAGCATTTTTTGCGACGGATGATTTTCTTTTGGTGGTATCGCACAATGCCGATACTTTCGATTTAGCTGCACAGATTCGCGCCAAATATCGGATGAAATTTCCCGATGCGCTTCATTACGCAACGGCAATTAAATCGGGTTGCAAATTTCTGATAACAAATGATGCGGGATTTCGTTCTAGCGACAGGCTTGAAGTGATTTTGCTTAAAGATTTTATTGAATAGATCACGCATGGAAAAACGTTCGCCGCATTGCAAATTATCCAAAATAAAAGCACTGATTGAAGCTGAAAAAGTACGCCCAACTCAAAGTGCATTAGCGGGTGCGGCGGCATTAGGATTGGATTTTTTAGAAATGTTGGACGTAGTTCGTGGATTGAAAACAACGGATTTTTATAAAAGCATGACAACGCACGCGAATCATCAAATCTGGCAAGATGTTTATCGTCCAATGACAAAATCGGGAGCGGTTTATTTGAAATTAACCGTTGTCGATGATGTGTTAATTGTGTCTTTTAAGGAGTTATAACCATGCAATGTTTTTCATGCGGTGAAGTTGAACTGGTCAAAGATGGTCGTAATATCACGCATTCTTACAAAGGGAAATCAATCATTATTCCAAACGTTTTGGGTGATTTTTGTCCAAGTTGTGGCGAGGTGGTTTTGGATAAAAGTGAATCTCAACGTATCAGTATCGCGATGTTGAAATTTAACCAACAAGTGAATTCGACTATTACGCTTTCAGCTTTTATTACGGACATTCGCAAAAAATTGGGTTTAGAACAACGCGAAGCGGCTGAAATTTTTGGGAGTAGCGTGAGCGCATTTTCCCGTTATGAAACAGGCAAAACCAAACCGCCGGTAACATTGGTAAAATTATTTAAGGTTTTGGAACATCATCCTGAATTACTTTCAGAACTTAGAATGATGTCGTAATTTTTTGATGCCGAATCAGTAGTAATTTTAAGGTAAAATTAGCCACTGCAATAATTACAAATTTATTTAAAACATAGGAAACAAAATGAAACGCTACACAGGCTTAATCGAAAATTACCGTTCACGTTTGCCCGTCAGTGAATCGACGCGCATTATCAGTTTGGGTGAAGGCAACACGCCGTTAATTGAACTTCAAAACATTCCGAGAATGATTGGCAAAGACGTGAAAATTTACGTCAAATTTGAAGGTTTGAATCCAACGGGTTCATTCAAAGATCGCGGCATGACTATGGCAGTCACCAAAGCAGTTGAAGCAGGCAGCCAAGCAATTATTTGTGCCTCAACTGGCAATACGTCAGCAGCGGCGGCGGCTTACGCGGTTCGTGCAGGGATTCAGGCGTTCGTGCTAATTCCAGAAGGAAAAATCGCGCTCGGTAAATTAGCGCAAACGTTAATGTACGGCGCGAAAATTATTCAAATCAACGGCAATTTTGACCGTGGCATGGCGTTAGTCAAAGAAGTCGCCGACCACGCGCCCGTCACAATTGTAAATTCAATCAATCCATTCCGAATTGAAGGACAAAAAACAGCCGCGTTTGAAATTGTGGATGAATTGGGTTTTGCACCTGATTTTCATTGCTTGCCCGTTGGAAATGCGGGAAATATCACGGCGTATTGGAAAGGCTATAAAGAATATTTTACGGATAGAGTTTGCCGAAATACGCCAGTGATGTGTGGTTACCAAGCCGCTGGCGCAGCTCCGTTTGTGGTTGGTAAAATGGTTGATAATCCTGAAACGGTCGCCACAGCAATTCGCATTGGACATCCGCAATCGTGGGATTTGGCGTGGAACGTACAAAAAGAATCAGGCGGTTGGTTTGATTCTTTCGGCGATGATAAAATTTTAGCGGCGCAAAAACTGTTGTCACAATTTGAAGGGATTTTTTGTGAACCAGCGTCGGCAACTTCGTTAGCGGGTGCATTGCATGACATTGGCGTGGGCAAAATTCCTGAAGGCAGCACCATTGTTTGCACGTTGACAGGTAACGGAATCAAAGATCCCGAAATTGCGATGTTGCAGTGTGCCGATGCGAAACCGGTCACGATTGACGCAAGTTTAGACGCAGTGAAAAAAGCGATTTTAGATAATTTGTAAGATTAAAAAAGCCGAGTGACGTTTTACACGGACTCGGCTTTTATCCTCGTGCCGCGTGTTCAATGTCGAAATTTTTGGCACACGTTCAAAATTGACATTCCTTTAATTTGCACAAAAACGGCTTTGCCAATTTTCAGATTTAAAATTAACGCTGATTTGCGTGTGATATGCGCTAATAATGGTTGATTGCCGACTTCTAAACGGACAATCGTTTGTCCACTTTCACCATCTACAATATCCGTAATTGTCGCTGGCAACACGTTAAGAATACTGGTTGCGCGAGGTACTTCTAAAACAATACTGACATCACGCGCATAAATTTGAATCCGCAACGGCGTTCCGATTTTCGCCTCAATCGCAGGCAAACTTAACGAACTACCATCAAACACCACGCGCGTTAAATGAAAATCTGTTTCGTGTTCAACAACGGTTGTATTCCAAACGGTTGTCGCTTCGCGGTCTTGTGAAAGTGGCAAATCTAAACGGCTCAACGTTTCTGATAATGAACCCGAAGCCTGTACTTTCCCTGCTTCCAAAACGACCAAATAATCGGCAAGTTGCGCGACTTCTTGATGGGAATGAGTGACATACAAAACGGGGATATTTAATTCCTGATTTAAGCGGCTCAAAAACGGCAAAATTTCTTGTTTGCGTTTAGCATCGAGCGAGGCAAGCGGTTCATCCATCAACAAGATTTCTGGATTCAAAACCAACGCTCGCGCAATCGCCACCCGTTGTTTTTCACCGCCCGACAAACGCTCTGGCATTCTGTCCAACAAGTGTTCAATGCCAAGTAAATTGATAAGTTTTGTGTATTGAAAAGCCCCCCTTTTTGAAGGGGGATTTGCTTTAATCCGCTTCAAACCAAAATTCAAATTTTCACGCACATTCAAATGTGAAAACAAATTCGCTTCTTGAAACACATAACCGAGCGGACGTTTATGTGTGGGCAAAAAGACACCCACATCACCATCTTGCCAAACGTTGCCGTTAATTTCTAAATAACCTTGCTGCGCTTGCTCTAAACCTGCGATGCAACGCAATAAAGTCGTTTTGCCAGAACCGGAATGCCCAAATAAAACCGTCACGCCTGAATTCGGCAAAGATAAATTCACCGACAATTGAAATTCGCCATAATCGAGTTTGAAGCGAGCGGTAATCGAATTGTTCATTTGACGTGCGGCGTGGTTTTTAAAACGGTGTAAAGAATCAACAAAACCGTGAACGAAAACGCTAATAATCCACCGGCGAGCCAATGCGCTTGCGTGTATTCTAAGGCTTCGACGTGATTGTAAATCTGCACGGAGACGACGCGCGTTTTGTCTGGAATGTTGCCGCCAACCATTAACACCACGCCGAATTCACCGACAGTGTGCGCGAAACCTAAAATCGTGGCGGTTAAAAAACCCGATTTTGACAATGGCAAAACCACGCTAAAAAACGTATCGATTGGACTGGCGCGTAACGTAGCGGCAGCTTCTAAGGGTTGTTCGCCGATGTTTGAAAACGCGGTTTGTAACGGTTGCACCACGAATGGTATCGAATATAAAACCGACGCTACGACTAAACCTGCAAAGGTAAAAGGCAATGTGCCGATTCCGAGCCACGTTGTGAATTCGCCGACAACGCCGTTTTTACCCAATAAAACCAACAAATAAAATCCTAAAACAGTGGGCGGTAAAACGAGCGGTAATGCCACGAAAGTATTGATAATGCCACGCCATTTTGAACGGGTTCGCGCCAACCACCACGCCAACGGCGTGCCGAATAACAACATGAAAATAGTGGCAAGGCTGGCGACTTTGAACGTCAATATCAGCGTGGCGAAATCAGCGGATGTGAGCATGATTAGTTCGGTAAATCGTAGCCGTATTTTTGAATAATGGCTTTTGCTTGGGCAGATTTTAAATAATCGAGCAATGCTTTCGCCGCTGGATTTTCTGCACCTAATGTTAATAAAACCGCATCTTGTTTGATTGGTGCGTAGAGATTTTGCGGCACAATCCAACCTGAACCGCTGGTGATTTTGCCGTTTTCGCTCACTTGCGACATCGCGACAAATCCTAATTCGGCATTGCCAGTGCTGACAAATTGGTGCGTTTGCGAGATATTTTCACCGAGTACAAATAACGGTTTTAACTTACTAAAAACATTTTTATTTATTAAAACTTCAATTGCCGCCGCGCCGTAAGGTGCTAATTTTGGGTCTGCTAACGCGATATACTGAAAACCGCCTTTTGCTAAAATATCCCCTTTTTTATCGACATAATTTGCTGTGCTTGACCACAAAACCAATTTTCCCAGCGCGTAAGTGAAACGACTTTTTGCCACCGCCAATCCCACTTGTTCTAATTTGAGCAGAGTATTTTCATCTGCCGCTAAAAACACTTCAAATGGTGCGCCGTTTTCAACTTGCGACACAAATTTCCCCGACGAACCAAATGATAATTGCGCGGTGTGTCCTGTCGCTTTTTCAAATTCAGCGGCAATTTCGGTCATCGGTTTAGTGAAATTCGAGGCGACCGCCACGAGCGTTGTATCGGCGAAACTTATTGGCGAAATTAAAAGAAAACCTACTACAACAAACGGCTTCAGTGTTTTAAAAATCATGACATTCTCCGTGTTAAAACCGCAACATACTTTGCACATAAAAATAATCGACATCCTGGTTGTCGGGAGCTTTTGGGGCATTTTTTGCAAATTCATCTTTGTAAACGCGGCAACCAGAACCCATTCCCAACGCAGATTTTTGTGGAAATTCAATTTGTTCAACGGGTAAAACCGCTTCTTTGCCGAGTAATTCCATAAAACCGTCGGCGTTTCGTTGATAAATACCCCAGAAAATTTCGCCACTGACGCACGCATTGGCGACAAAAGCGAGTTCCGGCAATCGATTTTGCGCCAACGCCGCAAGCGTTGAAACGGGAACAACGGGCAAATCTGCACCAAACGCCAAGCCTTGAACTACGCCCGTTGCAATGCGTAAACCCGTGAATGAACCAGGTCCGCAACCAAACGCCAGCGCGTCGAGTTGCGACAATTTTAATTCGGCTTCCGCGAGCAACGATTCAATCATCGGCAATAATAATCTGGTGTGCGCTTTGGGTGTGATTTCAAAACGTTGGCGAATTTCACCGTCGATAAATAACGCGGCAGAACAGGCTTCGGTGGAGGTGTCGAGTGCGAGTAATTTCATAATTTTGTTTTTCAGTTTGATGCGTCACGCAAGGTTTGTAATTCGGTGTTTAATTCGTTTGCCAATTCAGAAAAATAGCTTTCTCTGTCATCTATCGACAAAATACGTTGGTAAATTTCGTCATTTTGCAAACGTGTTATCTCAATTTCCAAAACAGAGATTCGTTCACGCAACGCCGCAATTTTCGCATGCAAGGCTTCTTTGTTATTGATACTGTCAGCCGCATTTCCGAGTGAACCGCCCGTTTCTAATGCCGTTAAAATTTCAATCACACGTTTTAAATCTTGGCGACGATAAGCATCACTTAATTCTTTAAAAAACGCTTCGCCCTGTGCTTTGAATTCGTCCGCAAGTTTATCGGGATGACACAAACGGCTGGCTTTTCGATATGCCGTTTTTAATGCTTGTTGCTCGTCAGGCGTTAACGTTTGTGGCGCGTCTTCTAATTGTTGCTGATAACCCCGCTCAAATTCTTCGTAATCTTGTCGGGCTTGTTCTTTTTCTATTTCGTCGTGGCACAATTCGGCGCGGCGTTTCAAAATTTCTTCAATCAATCCACCCAAACGACGAAAGTATTCGCCGTTGAATTCGTTAATTTCGCGTTCAAGGTCGGCTTGCGTATCGGTTAATTCATTCAACCGATTTTCCAACAGTTTCAATTCCAGTTTTAAACCTTGAATTTGCGGGTCTTCGTACACGCTCAAACCACTGCTGTCGTGCTTGTACTGTTCAATCAATTGAATCACGTCTTGAAATTGCTGGGCGCGAATTAACGCCAAAATATGCTGCACTTGTTCATCGAGCGGCAACTTTTCAAGTTTTTGTACTTGCATCGCAATCAGGTCGTCTTCTTCCATTGCCACCGCGTTTTTGATGATGTCGAGGCGTTTTAAAATGTCGTTGGTCATAATTTAGTCGAAATCGGTAATGCGGTTGAGGTGGCTTAATTCTGGCGGTAGCGATTTGATGGGATTATCCGACAAATGCAACTTCGTCAGATTAGTAAGATTGCCAATAGATTCGGGAAGTTCGGTGAGTTGATTTCTATGCAAATCCAACCTCGTCAAATTCGTCAGATTGCCAATAAATTCTGGAATTTCGGTGAGTTGATTGCGACCCAAATCCAAGCTCCTCAAATTAGTCAGTTTGCCAATCCATTCGGGAAGCTCGGTGAGTTGATTCCAACCCAGAAGCAACATCGTCAAATTAGTCAGTTTGCTGATAGATTCGGGAAGCTCTGTGAGTTTATTGAATCTCAAATCCAACCCCGTCAAATTCGTCAGGTTGCCGATAGATTCGGGGATTTCTGTGAGTTGATTATTACCCAAATCTAACCACTTCAAATTCGTCAGATTGCCAATAGATTCGGGAAGCTCTTTGAGTTGATTACCAACCAACACCAACTGCGTCATTGCCAAAATTTGTTGTTTATGTTGTTTATCACGATGGAAACCGCACCAAGATGCTTCTTCAAAATCAAAATAATAATCAGGAATATCATTTTTATCCGCCCACGCAATCAATTCATCCAGCCACGCATCATCAACCACCGCGAGCGTTTTGCTTGCCAGAATCTTGTCGGTGATGCTCAATAAATTGCGGGTTTTGTGTAAGGCTAATCCCGAATTTTCTATTATTTTCGGGAGGTTTTTGTTGTCGGTCATAAATTCTGCTTTAAAAAGAAAATTCTGCGTTCAGTTTAACACTCAATTGCGCCAACAACTGATTCAAACCCGTTACGGCTGTGGCGTAATGGTCATCGGCTAACTGCTGACTTAAATCAATCGTGCCGTGTTGCAAAACGGCGTGTGTTTTTTCATTCAAAATTGTCCAATCGACCGAAAAATGAATCGCGTTTCCCAACACAATATCCAACTGCGTCACGTCAATCACCAACCGATAATCGACTATTCCGAGCAAACTCCACGGATAGGCTTTAAACCAAAACGCGGGTTGTTGCGTTGCCAAATTCTTCGCCACCACTTCGGTCATATTTTGTTTGAGCAACGCAGCCCATTGATGTTGTTCCGCCAAATACAACGCGCCATTTGTGTCGCGCGTGACGATTTGTTTACGTTCCAACGCGCTGGGTAAGCTGATTTGCGCCACACCGATTAACGATTTAGAAATCTCCCCCCTTTGAAGGGGGGCGGGGGGGATGTGCTTTTGATTTGCAGCTTCCAAACTATAAAACTGCGTTGGCGCGACGGTCGCGCAACCTTGCAACATCAACAAACTCACTAAAACTAATTTTTTCATTTTGCACCTTCTTCAGTTTTGCCACGCACCACGGATTCTGGATGTTGCGCCAAATAATCCGTCAATTGTTTCACCGAACCAGCCGCTTGCGTCAATTCTTGCAACAATTGTTCAAGCTGATAATGCGTCGTCGCGCCCGATTCAAAATTACTCAAGGCTTTTTGCGCGGTGTTCAACGTTTTATCCGCCGAATTCAAGGTTTTATCAACCGTTCCCATCGTGCCTTTGACGCTGTTCAACGTAGAAGTCGCGGCGGTCGTCGTGCCTTGTAAACCGTGTAACGTTTTATTGATTTCGTCGGTCAAATTTTCGAGCGGCAACTTCGCAATTTTATCCATGATGATATTTGCCGAATGCGTAAATTGATCGAGCGAACTCGCGGTGGTGGGAAATTCTGCGTATAAACCGTGTTTGGGATTTTCAATGATTTTGCTTTTCGGGTGAAAATCCAAATCCACCAATAATTGCCCCGTCAATAAACTGCCCGTTTGTAATTGAGCGCGTAAGCCTTTATCAATCAACTGTTTGACCATTTCTTGTGGCGAAACTTTACCATCTGGATGCACGTCTTTAATCCGTTCTGGCTGCAATTCCACAATGACGGGAATGCGAATATCCGCTGTTTTTTCGTCCAATTCCAAACTCACATTTAACACTTTTCCGACGGGATAACCGCGCAATTGAACGGGTGCGCCTTCCGTCAAACCACGCACCGAACCGTTGAAATACATCACATAATGCAACGTGTTGGTGTAAGTGATTTGCGTTGATTCCTCGTAAGTATCGTAAAGTGGATAAAGCGTATTTTCGGGTTGAATCGCCTCAATTCCATCTTCTGCCGACGCACGAAACGCAATGCCGCCGCTCAATAAGGAAATCAGCGAACCCGTGCGAACTTTGAAACCGTCCGCGCCCGCCGATAAATCCACACCGCTATCAATCCAAAAACGGGTATTTTTGCGAATAAATTGGTCGTAAGGTTTATTGATGAAAATAGTCAGCCGAATCGCATCCGCCGCCGCTGAAAGTTCATGCGTCAACACTTGCCCGACCGCGATGCCGTGAAAGTTAATCGGCGTTCCCGTTCGCATCGAACCAAGATTATTGGTTTCTAAAATAAATTCTTTTCCTTCGGCATTGGCTTTCAACGGCGGCGGATTCGTTAAACCCACAAAATTGTGTTCATGCTCGCCCGAACTGGGTTTGATTTCAATGTACGCGCCCGAAAGCAACGTGCCTAAACCTGAAATTCCACCCAATCCGACTTGTGGACGCACGACCCAAAATAGCGTGTTGGTTTTTAAATAATCGGTTGAACGAGCGTTCATTTGCGCGGTGACGGCGATGGTTTTTAAATCGTCATTGATGTTAATCGCGGTGACCTTGCCGACTTCTACGTCGAGATATTTAATTTTGGTTTTGTCTACGTCCAAACCTTCGGCGGTCGGGAAACTAATCGTGATGACTTCGCCTTTTTCGGCAAGTGATTTGTAAATTAACCAGCCGCTGACCAAAACCGCAATCAACGGTAAAAACCAAATTAACGACCATTCGGATTTTTTGTTTAAAACGACTTCGTCTGCTTCGTAGTTTTCGTTTAAATCAGTCATTTTGCACATCCCAAATCAAACGCGGATCAAAACTTTTCGCCGCAAACATTGTTAAAACCACCACCGCCGCAAACGCCGTTGCCGCCGAACCTGCGATAACTTGCGCCACACCGCCTAAATTTACCAGTGAAACTAAAATCGAAATCATAAAAATATCCAACATGGACCACCGCCCGACAAACGCAATAATTCGATACAACCGCGTCCACAATTTAGCGTTCACTTGCCAACGAAAATACACACACAACAATAACAAACTCAGCCCCAACAACTTTAACAACGGAACCAAAATACTCGCCACCAAAACCAGCATTGCAATCGGCAACATATCGCTGTGAATCAACGCCACAATGCCGCCCAAAATAGTGTGTGGTTCGCCCACGCCTAATTTTGTCACCGTCATAATCGGGAATAAATTCGCGGGAATATACAGCGCGAACCCGCTCAATAATAACGCTAACGTGCGTTGAAAACTGTGTGGCAATCGTGCGTGTAAATGACTGCCACAGCGAGTACAGATTAGAGACGCGGGGGAAATTATTTGCGCCAACTTGCCACACTCGTGACAGCGCATTAAACCTTGCGCGAGGGCGGTATTATTTTTCTTCATGTGCGTTCAACTGTTCAATGCGCTGCCAAAATAACACGCGGTCAAAATTACTCGCCAACATTAACGCCACCCATAAAAGCAACACAAACGCGGTCAAACCTAAACCAAATTTCAATTCTGCCATTGCCGCGAGTTTCACGCAGGCGACGATAATTCCCAACAAATACACTTCCAGCATCGCCCATTCGTCAATGTGTTGCAGCGTGCGTAACCACACGCTCAAATATCGATTCGGACGATGAAAATATAAATGTCCGCTAATCAATAACGACAAAATAATACTCAACATCGGAAAGAAAATACTGGCTAAAAAAACGACCACCGCCACCGCCCACATGCCTTCGTTGAACAACGTCACCGAACCACTCAACAGCGTGCCATCGTGGGTATTTTCTAAAATTTTAATGCTGACAATCGGCAATAAATTCGCTGGCAACAGCAAAAATAAGCCCGCCAATGACAACGCAAACGTTCGCGTAATGCTTTGAATACGAGGTCGATGCAGTAAATAATGGCAGCGTGGACAATGCGCTTTTTCGTTCACAGCCGGAAAAACGCGCTGCAAAAGCAAGTCACATTCGGGACAGGCAAGATAATTTGAAATTTTCATAGCGGTAATTTTAACGCATGACAGAATATCGTCGTGCAATTGATGGTAGAATTTTTGCATTATTTTATGTTATTCCATTTCCTGAGAATGTCAGTATGGTCGCCCCTAAAGATTTACAGTTTAACAACCTCATCAATGACCTAATTAAAGAAAAATTCTTAACTGTCACAGATGCCCAAAAGTATTATCAAGTGGCTCAAAAAGAAGAGGTTTCTCTGATTAACTATTTGGTCACGAATAACATTGTCAATTCGACTCTTATCGCGTCTAAAATTTCGATGGAGTTTGGTATCCCATTTTTTGATTTGGATGTCATTGATTTGAGACATGTGCCGCGTGATTTAGTCAGTAGCGCATTGATGAAGAAGCATCATATTATACCTTTGCACGTTCGCGGTATGACGCTATTTGTGGCAATTTCCGACCCACGCAGTTTTCAAGGTTTTGACGAAATAAAATTTCATAGCCATCTCAATCCTGAACCCATTTGTGTGGAAGAGCCTAAATTAGTCAATGCGATTGAAAAGTTATTAGAAATCGCTAATTTGGTGATGAGTGACCTACTCGATTCGGATTTGAATAATCTAAATATGGGCGGTCAAATCGATGCAACAGACATCGGTCCGACCAGTGACTTGTATGATGCGCCGATTGTCCGTTTTGTGAATAAAATTTTGTTGGATGCCATCAAAACAGGCGCGTCAGATATTCATCTTGAACCGTATGAAAAAATCTTTCGTATTCGTTATCGTGCAGATGGCATGTTATATCAAGTGGCAGCGCCTCCTATCAGTATTGCGAACCGGATTGTTTCACGAATTAAAGTCATGTCACGCATGGATATTGCGGAACGGCGAGTGCCGCAAGATGGACGTATCAAGATGATTTTATCCAAAAGTCGCGCCATTGATTTTCGGGTGAATACGTGTCCGACACTATTCGGCGAAAAAGTGGTTTTACGGATTTTAGATCCAGCTAGCGCACAATTGGGCATTGAAAAATTGGGTTTTGAACTCGACCAGCAGAAATTATTTTTAGATGCTATTCACAAACCGTATGGAATGGTGCTGGTCACAGGTCCGACGGGAAGTGGTAAAACGGTATCGTTATATACCGGTTTGAACATTCTTAATACACCGGAACGAAACATTTCCACCGCTGAAGATCCGGTCGAAATTACCGTTGAAGGCATTAACCAAGTCAACGTTCATCCGAAAGCGGGGCTGACCTTTGCCAGCGCGTTACGTTCTTTTTTACGGCAAGATCCTGACGTGATTATGGTCGGTGAGATTCGCGACCTTGAAACCGCTGAAATTGCGATTAAAGCCGCTCAAACCGGGCATTTGGTGTTGTCCACGTTGCACACGAATGACGCGCCACAAACCCTTAACCGCTTAATGCAAATGGGGATTCCGGCGTTTAATATCGTTTCAGCCATCAATTTAATCGTGGCGCAACGTTTGACGCGGCGTTTATGTGAAGCGTGTAAAACACTCACTTACTATCCGGACGATTTTTTATTGAAATCCGGTTTTAAAGCCGACGAACTTGGCACGCTTAAACTCTTTAAAGCCGTCGGTTGTGATTTGTGTACACACGGTTTTAAAGGACGTGTCGCGATTTATCAAGTGATGACGTTGAGTGAAAAAATGCGGGCGTTAATTTTACAAGGGGGCAATGCGATGCAACTTTCTGAACAAGCGGCGGCGGAAGGTATTAACGATTTACGCGCTTCGGGATTAAATAAAGTACGTTTAGGCATGACCAGTTTGGAAGAAATTGATCGCATCACTATCGAAAATTAAGTAAGAGTCAATTATGGCGGATTTAGAAAAACAAAGAATCGTTGCCAAAGAAATCGAATTTGTTTGGGCGGGTAAAGATAAGCATCGACATAAAGTGCTGGGCGAACTGGTGGCGATAGATGAAAAAGCGGCACGGACGGAGTTGCATCGGCGGCGCATTATCATTACGCGCTTAAAGAAAAAACCGCCGCCTCTTTTTAGCAAAAGAGTTACTAAAATTACGTCCGCCGATATTTCCATTTTTGCGCGGCAATTCGCGACGATGCTCAATGCCGGCGTTCCGGTTGTGCAAGGTTTAGATATTGTCGGGCATGGACATGAAAATGCCAGTATGCGCGATTTGCTGTTAACGATTAAAACCGACGTGGAAAATGGCGACAGTTTGACTCAAGCATTGCGAAAACATCCCGCACAGTTCGATGATTTATTTTGTAATCTTGTCGCCGCCGGGGAACATGCGGGGGTGTTAGAAACATTATTAGACAAAATTGCGACCTACAAAGAAAAAAGCGAATCCATGAAAAAGAAAGTCAAAAAAGCCATGACGTATCCGGTTTCGGTGATGGCAATTGCGTTGATTGTCACGACGATTTTATTGGTTTTTGTGGTGCCGGTGTTTGAAGATTTGTTTAAAAGTTTTGGCGCAGATTTACCCGAATTCACCAAAATGGTGATTGGGATGTCAAAATGGATGCAAACGTATTGGTTGTTTTTTGTCGGGGGTTTATTCGTAGCATTTTATATCTTTAAATTTTTCCAAAAAACCTCGGAACGCTTCAATTATTTGGTTGATAAAATGCTGTTAAAAGTGTCCGTTGTCGGCACCATCATCAATAAATCGGCGATTGCCCGATTTTCACGAACCTTAGCCACGATGTCAGCAGCGGGCGTTCCGTTAGTGGAAGCATTAGAATCGTGCGCCGGAACGTGTGGCAATCGAATTTATGCAGCCGCCGTGCGGCAAGTACGCGAAGAAGTGGCAATGGGCGAACGATTACATTTTGCGATTGCTGCCTCGGGATTATTTCCACACATGGTGCAACAAATGATTCAAATTGGCGAAGAAACCGGCGCGTTAGATGCGATGCTGTCTAAAGTTGCCGATTTTTACGAAGAAGAAGTCGATAATTTAGTCGATAATTTAAGTGCTTTAATGGAACCCATGATTATGATGATTTTAGGTGTTTTAGTAGGCGGGTTAATTGTGGCAATGTATTTACCCATTTTCAAACTTGGCTCGGTGATACATTGATGCAAATTTTTAATGAGTTAACGTTATTAACCACGCCGATGGCGTTCACCGTATTGATGGGGATCGTCGGTTTATTGATCGGCAGTTTTTTAAATGTGGTGATTTATCGTTTGCCACTCATGATGCAACGGCAATGGCGTTACGATTGTTTGGAGTATTTGAAATTGGAGCCGGACGCGCCCACGGAAACGTTCAATCTCGCGCTACCCACGTCACGCTGTTCACATTGCCAAACGCCGATTTTGGCGCGACAAAACATTCCGGTGTTGAGTTATCTCTGGTTGCGCGGCAAATGTGCGAATTGTAAAAATCCGATTTCGGCACGTTACCCAACGGTTGAATTGTTCACCGCGTTTGCGTCCATGATGGTGGCGTGGCATTTTGGTTTTGGCGAACAAGCGGCGGCGGGATTAGTGTTGACGTGGGTGTTAATTGCGCTGACTGGCATTGATTTAGATCACCAATTATTACCCGATGTGATTATTTTGCCGATGGTGTGGCTTGGTTTAATTTTGAGTTTATTTCACGTTTTCATTGACAGCGAAACCAGCATTATTGGCGCGACGGCGGGTTATTTGTTGTTGTGGTCGGTGTTTCACGGCTTCAAATTGATTACCGGCAAAGAAGGCATGGGGCAGGGCGATTTCAAATTATTGGCGATGTTGGGCGCGTGGTTGGGTTGGCAATATCTGGGGTTGATTATTTTATTATCGTCACTCGTCGGCACGGTGATTGGCTTAACGTTAATTTCACTCAATAAACAAAAACGCGACGTGCCGATTCCGTTTGGCCCGTATTTGGCGGCGGCAGGCTGGATTGCGTTGTTGTGGGGCAAGGGTTTGAATGCGTGGTATTTTGGCTGATTCGGTTCTACCTGAACGCCGCGAACAGGCTATAATGCGGCATTCCCCTTTTTCAAACAGGCTTTAAAATTATCATGGCGCATTATCTTGAAATTCACCCCGAAAACCCGCAACCTCGCTTTATTCAACGTGCCGTTGAGATTCTTCGTGACGGTGGCATTATTATTTATCCAACCGATTCGGCTTACGCGCTGGCGTGTCAACTCGATGATAAACCCGCGTTGGAGCGAATTCGTCGCATTCGACAATTGGACGAAAAACACAATTTCACGCTCGTTTGCAAAGATTTAACGCAAGTTTCCAGCTTTAGCAAAATCAATAATGAGTCTTTTCGCTTGATTAAATCTCTCACGCCCGATGCGTTCACGTTCATTTTAGAAGCGACGAAAGAAGTGCCGCGTCAGCTGCAACATCCGAAGAAAAAAACCATCGGCGTATGCATCCCTCAAAATATGATTGCTCAAAAATTGATTGATGAATTGGGTGAACCGTTAATCACCACGACGTTAATTTTGTCATCCGATACAACGGCGTTGTCCGATCCGTATGAAATTCGTGAGCGTTTGGATGATTTGGTGGATTTGATTATCAACGCGGGTGTGATTGATTATGAACCGACGACGATTATTGATTGTACGGCGGGTTCGTGCGTGATTGTGCGCCAAGGCAAAGGCATTGCGCCGCCGTTAGATTGAGAGAGAAATGGACAACAATGATGAATGAATTAACCTTAATGCAGCGGATTGTGGTGTGGATTCTGCCCGTAATTTTTGCGATTACGGTGCATGAAGTCGCGCACGGTTGGGTAGCGAAAAAATACGGCGATAATACCGCCGCGATGTTGGGACGATTGACGCTGAACCCGTTTAAACATATCGATTGGTTCGGCACGGTGATTTTGCCGAGCTTGCTGTTAATGACGGGAACGGGTTTTATTTTTGGTTGGGCAAAACCGGTGCCGGTGGACTCACGGAATTTTAAAAAACCGCGTCAAAATATGGCAATTGTCGCGCTCGCTGGGCCGGTGTCGAATTTGTTGATGGCGATTGGTTGGGCATTGTGTGCGCGAGTTGGTGTGACGATTGGCGCGGGAAATGAAACGATTGCGATGCCGTTAATTTATACCGGCGTGGCGGGAATTTCAATTAACCTTGTGTTGATGTTGTTGAATATGTTGCCGATTCCGCCGCTCGATGGCAGCCGAATTTTATCGGGGATGTTGCCGAGTTATTGGGCGTGGCAATTTAATAAATTGGAACGTTTTGGTTTTATTATTTTGTTGGCGATGCTTTACACCAAAGCACTAAATGTGATTTTGGATTATCCGTTGTATTTTATTCAACAGTGGTTTTTTACGTTGGCAGGCTTATGAATCCCATTTTATTAGGCGTAAACATTGACCACGTCGCCACGATTCGCCAAGCGCGAGGCACACGTTATCCCGATATTTTGCAAGCGGCGTTAATCGCTGAACAAGCGGGCGCGGATGGCATCACCGCGCATTTGCGTGAAGATCGCCGCCACATTCAAGACCGTGATATTTATTTATTAAAAGAAAATATCCACACGCGCTTGAATTTTGAAATGGCGGTGACGGACGAAATGCTGGCGATTGCCTGTAAAGTTCAACCGTTTGCCTGTTGTTTGGTTCCCGAAAAACGGGCGGAATTAACGACGGAAGGCGGTTTGAATGTGGCAGAAAATTTGTCACGTTTGCAAACGGCTTGCGCTCAATTAGCGGACGCTGGGATTGAAGTCTCGCTATTTATTGATCCCGACGAAGCGCAAATTGACGCGGCGGTCAAATCTGGCGCACCGGTGATTGAATTACACACCGGCGCGTATGCTGACGCAGCAAATCGTGTTGAACAATTGCACGAATTGGCGCGAATTCAACACGCAGCGCGTGTCGCTCACGCGGCGGGTTTACAAGTGAACGCAGGTCACGGGCTGAATTTTCATAATGTTCAAGCGATTTGCGCGATTCCTGAAATTATCGAATTGAACATTGGTCACGCGATTATCGCGCAGGCGATTTTTTCAGGATTAGCGCAAACGGTGATAGATTTGAAAGCAGTGATGGAAAAGGCAAGGGTCTGTACAAAATAATCCAACGTCACAACTTAAAGCCCGTCAGTTCGATTTCCATTTCGGTGGTTTTCGTGTCGTTGTCGAAGTTTAATTTCACAAACGTGGTCTTATCTGTTTGCGCGTGAAACCCCGCCGTTTAGGGCGGGGAGGATGTCAATTAAGTAATAATAAGTGAGCCTGTACCAAATGTACTATTAAACGAATTTACTGAACCTATAAATTCTTGAGCTCCTGTTAAACCGGTCAATACAAGATGAGTCGTTGTGCTACCCGACGCATACGTTACATCAATCTGATGATCAGTGTAGCTATTATTATTCACTTGTGGTGCATTGCCCGCTGGGAAATGAAGCACGTCACCGCTAGCAAAATTTGCAATGGTGTAAGTGTAATCTCCAGGCGTGACATTAAACTGAAGATTGCCAGTGGCTGCATCGGTTGTACCGCTGCCCGTTATTGAAACTATTGAGTTGCCGCTATTATTTGTAATTGTATCGACAATTATTGTTTTTGCTGCGCTCATACTCGTATTCCTCGCTGCATCTGTTGCAATCGCCGTAATGGTAGTTTCAGTACCCGTAAACGACTTATAATCGTCATTGGTTAAGGTGTAAGACCACGTTGTACCGTCAACCGTTGCATCTGCTGCGCTGCCATCGACGAACGATAACTCGACAGTTGAACCCGCTTCAGTGATGCCGGTTAAGGTAACTCCCGCCGCTTTTTCAGCTTTATCAATAATGCCATCCGTCGCGACTGCGTCAAACGTAGGCTCAACAGGGGCTTTGGTATCTTCAACAGCAACCGGTGTCCACGTTGTATCACTGACATTACCGGCTTTATCCGTTGCCGTGACACTAACGTCAATGTTACCAAATCCTTTGGCGGGATAATTCGCACTAGTCAAAGGATAAGACCAATCACCGTTTGTATTTGTTGCTTCAACTTTGGTTTCAATGCCATTAACCGTCAACGTCAAGTTCACTGTTGCCCCCTTTTCAGCGGCACCTGTGATAATCACGCCAGCATCTCTTTCAGCCGAATCAATTCTGTCATCGCCCGTCACAAAATAAATACTTGGTGCATTGGGTGCGGTGCTGTCGAATGTAAATGACACAGGCGCACTTTCATTGCCAGCTTTATCTGTTGCTGTTGCTACCACTTGTTGTGCCGTTGCGTCCGTTAACGCTCCCAACTCCATGCTGCTAATCGATTTCGACCAGTTACCCGAGGCATCAGCAAGAACTATTTTTACTAAGCCGGTCTTTTCATTATCACCAAAGACCAATTTTACTGTCGCGCCTGCTTCAGCTGTGCCGGTTAGGACTAAACCTTTGATAAGTTTTGCAGTCGTTGGTTCAATGATAACAGGCATAGCGGGTGCAACCGTATCCGCAACAATAATCGTCGCTTTAATCGCATCGCTCTCATTACCCTCTGCGTCAGTCGCGATAACGGTCAATGCTAACGTCGTTGCACCGGTTGTTTCGCCTTCAGGATAAACCGCTGCCGCATAATCTGCGGAATCTAACGGATGCGTCCATTTACCTTCGGCATCTGCTTTAATGATTACAGAAGCTGCATCACCAAATGTCAACGTGACATCAGCATTTGCTTCCGCTGTACCCCCCACTATCACACCGTCGTCTTGTTCAGTTCTGTTAATGTAACCATCGGTAGCGACTGGGTTAATCACAGGTGCGTCCGGTGCAGTTGTATCGGCTACTGTGATGTAATCGAGAATAACTACATTATTACTTACAGAAATCGAGTTAAACGAAGCGTCTAATAACGAAACATTAAACGCTTCAAAACCTTCCGTCATGAAATCGTTAATGGGTGTTAACGTAAATATGCCGCTAGTTTGACCAGCTGGAATTATCACCGTGCCGGTCACGTTTCCTAAATCATCTGCTGGACTAGCTTCAACAGCAACACCAGAATTTACGCCTTTAATTTGGTACCTAAATGTCGTATCTGCTGCCACAGCCGAAGACATAGCAATCGTGAAGGTCAATGTATTGCCTTCAGTGATTTGAGTCTTATCCGTAGTGATTTTAACGGTTAATTTATCAATGGATTTTTCCGAGTCGATAAACGTTTGAACCGTTTTTTGTGTGCCATCCGAAAACTGCACAATTTCAATGTCTGATAAAGTGTCTTCGCCTTCGTCGAGTTCACCTGCACCTACATATTTGATGACGAGTTGCGCCACGCCTTCTGCATCGGCGTTTACCGTGATTTGATAATTGTCTTCGGTGTCATTATAAATCGCCACGTCTTCGCCTGCGCCCCCATTTAATTCGTCGTTGCCTTCGCCGCCTTCGAGTGTGTCGTTACCACCTTCAGCGTTAATCACATCATCACCCGCCGCGCCGTTGAAATTGTTGGCAACAGTGCCGCTGTCGGATTCTTGCAAGGTGTTGTCCAAATCGTTACCGATACCCGAAACGGCTTTTTTGCCTTGCAACGTTAAAATTTCGATGGTGGGATTCGCGCTCAAATCATAACTGACGGTGGCAATGATTTGGTCTTCGTCGGTGCTATTTTCGTTTTCAACGATTTTGTCTTCGGTGTTGTTCATGAAATAAGTATCCGCGCCCGCACCGCCAACCAGCGTATCCATCCCCAAACCACCGTCCAGCGTGTCGTCACCATCGCCACCGAGTATGGAATCGTTGCCCAAATCGCCTTTGAGTAAATTGTTGCCAATGTTGCCGGTAATGACGTTGTTGAGTTTGTTGCCCGTGCCAGTGTTATTGGTGATGCCCGTTAAAATCAGATTTTCGACGTTGTTGCCCAACGTATAATTCAACGTGGTTTCGACGGTATCTCTGCCACCGAGTTTCTCGTTTTTATTGATTTCGATAACGGTGTCGAGTTTGTTATCGACAATGTAATAATCGTTGCCATCACCGCCCGTCATAGCATCTGAACCGATGCCACCTTTTAACGTGTCGCTCCCCGCTCCACCATCGAGTTTATCGTTGCCTTTGTCGCCCGATAAAAAGTCGTTACCTGTGCCGCCGAGAAGTTGGTCGTTACCGTCGCCACCGATTAAACTGTCGTTTCCAGTGCCACCATCTAAAACGTCATCGCCTGTTCCACCGTCGAGCGTGTCATTTCCCGCCATACCGTTTAACGTATCAGCCCCTGCTAATCCAGCAAATTTGTCCGCTGCTGCTGTACCGATAAGTTTGTCTTTGTTAGGAGTGCCAGTTGGGTTTTTGATTGCCATTTTTAAATCCTGTTTTTATGGGTTGATTTCGGAAGTGGTAAATAAAAACACGGTTTTTTTCGTGTTCTGATTTTGTGCAATAATACGCGCATCTTAACTTTTAAACATCATGGGACAATTCATTTTATGACACCACTTATGACACCACGAAAAATTTTAGTCACCAGCGCGTTACCGTACGCCAATGGCGCGATTCATTTAGGACATTTGGTTGAATACATTCAAACCGATATTTGGGTGCGTTTTCAAAAACAGCGCGGTCACGAATGTTATTACGTTTGTGCGGACGACGCGCACGGCACGCCGATTATGCTTAAAGCGGATCGTGACGGCATTTCACCTGAAGAATTGATTGCCGAAGTGGGCAAAAGTCATATTGCCGATTTTAACGAATTTGGCATTGCGTTCGACAATTATCACAGCACGCATTCCGACGAAAATAAAACGCTTTCATCGTTGGTTTACACGCGCTTGCGTGACGCGGGACACATCAGTTCACGCACGATTACGCAAGCGTTTGATCCCGTCAAAAATATGTTTTTGCCGGATCGATTTATCAAAGGCGATTGCCCAAAATGTGGTGCGAAAGACCAATATGGCGACGGTTGCGAAGTGTGTGGCGCGAATTATTCACCCACCGATTTGAAAAATGCAGTGTCAGCCGTTTCGGGTGCCACGCCGATTGAAAAAGAATCCGAACATTACTTTTTCGATTTGGCGGATTTCACTGAAATGTTGCGTGACTGGACAAACGCGGGACATTTGCAAGCCGAAGTGCGTAACAAATTGGCGGAATGGTTGGAAAGCGGTTTGCAACAATGGGATATTTCGCGCGACGCGCCGTATTTTGGTTTTGAAATTCCCGACGCGCCGAATAAATACTTTTACGTTTGGCTCGATGCGCCGATTGGCTACATGGCGAGTTTTCAAAATTTGTGCGACAAAACCGATTTGAATTTCGATGATTTTTGGGCGAAAGACAGCGACGTTGAGCTTTATCATTTCATCGGCAAAGACATTATTTATTTTCATGCGTTGTTTTGGCCAGCAATGTTGCGTGGCGCGAATTTCAGAACGCCAGACGCAATTTTTGCACACGGATTTTTAACTGTGAACGGTGAAAAAATGTCGAAATCACGCGGCACATTTATCACGGCGCGAACGTATTTAGACCATTTAAACCCTGAATATCTGCGTTATTATTTTGCGGCGAAATTGAGCAACACGATCGACGATTTAGATTTGAATTTCGACGATTTTAGTCAGCGTGTGAATTCGGATTTAGTCGGCAAAGTGGTCAATATCGCCAGCCGTTGCAGTGGTTTTATTCGCAAAAAATTCGACAATCAATTGTCGGCAACCTGCGTTGAACCCGATTTATTCGCAGAATTTATCGCGGCAAACGGTGTTATTGCCGATTATTACGAACACCGCGAATTTGGGAAAGCGATGCGCGAAATTATGGAATTAGCCGACAAAGCGAACCAATATATTGATCACAAAAAACCGTGGTCAATCGCCAAAGAAGAAGGCAAAAACGCAGAATTACACGACGTGTGTTCGGTAGCGATTAACTTATTCCGCATTTTGGCGGCGTATTTGAAACCCGTTTTACCTGCGCTGACGACGGAAGCAGAATTGTTTTTGAACACGCCCGTTACAACGTGGATTGATGAATTACAACCGTTAGTCAATCACACGTTAAACGATTTCAAACCGTTAATGACGCGCGTGGAAGCCGATAAAATTGCCGCAATTATTGACGATTCCAAAGAAAATCTGCTCAAAGTTTAAGTTTTTTCGAGCATCGAGCGTAACGCAAAATAGAGTGAGGTTTTATGCGACTTTTATTGGTTGAAGATGATGAAATTTTGGGTGACGGATTGGCAGCGGGCTTGAAAATGGAAGGCTACGCGGTCGATTGGCTGACGAATGGCAAACTCGCCGACGAAGCCTTAAAACTAAACAGTTATGAATTGGTCGTATTAGATTTAAATTTGCCCGATATGGACGGAATCAGCATTCTACGCGCGTTGCGAAGTCGTAAAAATGAAACGCCCGTTTTAGTTTTGACGGCAAAAGACACGATTCCCGACCGAAT